>PPCM01000585.1_pt1 | contig 27721 bp, 21 predicted proteins | sample 1555541 | NCBI WGS metagenome assembly PPCM01 (sample SAMN05284479, study PRJNA326546) | Marine sediment metagenome, whole genome shotgun sequencing project. | isolation source: marine sediment | place: Germany: Wadden Sea | collected 2012-09-05 | reverse complement strand
GCTGCAGAGCCACGATTTCGCGGAGGAGATCAGGCGGGCGGGTATTTCCGCGCCCCTTTCCCTTGCGAACTCTCCCACGGCCGTCCTGTTCTCGGCATCCCAGGGAAGTTCCATTGCGGCCTCGGCCACATCGTGGGCTCCCGGGACAAAGATGAACGAGGGAAGCGTGGGGCGCTCTTCCACGACACCGGCCCCCACAAGCTGGGGCACATTCAGGACATGAATTTCGTTTTTCTTGCCTTTCTCGACATGTGCATCGGTATATGCAACCACGCTGTTGGTTGTACCCAGATCGATACCAATGATATATACAGGATCAGACACCGTAAAACTCCCTGATTTTTGAAAATCCTTTTATCAATCGTTATTGTTGCGAAATCTTCGACGCTCCCTTGGCGCCGCCGGTCCTCGCCCGTCCCTCGGGCCAACCGGAGCCGACCTTACAGTCCCGACAAATGGGTGTAAAAAGCCCCCGTGGATCACGGGGCACCTTATATAAGATCGGGAAAAGCGGCTATTCGATTTCAACTTCCGCAGGGGCTATGATGGTGGAATCCTGGCTCTTGGAGAGCACCGGCAGGCCGCCCTTGGTGACCTTCCATCCCCTGTGGCGCAAAATTCCCTTGAAGGGGGGTTCCCCCGTCACATTGCCGGTGAGCTTGATCACGCTTGGATCGAATCCCGGATCCACCGTCACCTCCTCCCCCTCCTCGCTGTCGATCACAACCCTCGGCTTGAGGTATTTATCCAGGGATTTTTTGCAGTTCTCATGAATGCTCCGGACAGCGGCCCCGATCTGATCATCGTCAAAGGGGGTCAGGTCCTCGGAAAAGAAGTCCATGAGGCGCCCTTCCCTCTGGAGAACGGAAAACAGGTTCAGGTAGAGACGCCTGTCCCCCTCTTCAAGCTCCTTCTTGTCGATTTTCGGCGCCGGGGCCTTTTTCACCTTATTCGCGCTTTCCGCCGCGAACTTTGAAAGTTCCCCGCCGAAGGACGCCTTGAGGAGGAGCCACAGGAGAAGCCCGAAACAGAGGAAAAGTGCCGTGGAACCGGGAATAATGTACATTTCGAAATGATCCTGGACAAAGGCAACCCGGTCGAGAAAGCGCGTGATTTCGAGCATGGAGCGTACCGATTCCGGAAGCCCCGCGATCCTTTCCGTAAGAAGATTGGCTCCGAAATAGAATGCCGCGTTGAACAATGCCGAGATCATGAGTGTAAACAGCACAATGACGGAAAAAGACCTGCGTGAAAATGCCTTTGCGATATCCAAGTTTTCCTCTCCTCTATTACAATTTGGTGGTTCTGAAAAAAGTCGCCTTGAACCCGGCCGTGATAATACGGCCATGCCGGTCTCTGTCCCCTGATTGCTCGGAACACGGTGCGTCCACAATGAGTAAACAGCGCTCTTTTTTACAGGTTCAATATCTGTTCAGGTCAACCGTCCCTGAAAATCAGCTAAACATATAGGCACTTAAATTAAAAATTCAAGCCGGGCAACCGGGATAGTTAAAAAAATTACTAGCTCATTGTGTTTCCGGTGATCCGCCGGTGCGGGCGGAAGCGGCCCTTTTTTCATTTTCCCAACGCCCATACCACCGGATTCCCTTCCGCGCCACGGAATACTCCGCCGACCCCCATCCGCTGGAATCAGCCCATCAGTTTTACACCCCATGCCCGTCACCCCCGCCGAAGTATCCGCATTCAAGGCCCACCAACGCTCCTTGGGCACGACAAACAGCCGGCGCGCCGTTTTTTTAACTGTCCCTAAATATTTTTTTCGGCAGCCCTAAGAACGGGCACCCAAATTTACCATCATAACTTTACGGAATAAAAAAGGGAACCCCAAATATATCTTAATGAATCAAACATAATCGTTGCCGAAAAATACCACGGTTTTTCCGCAAAACGCTCAATTTGCATTTTACCTTGGATGATGGAAATGCTATGGTTGACCCCTGCTGAAGAGACGGGAACATATTTATATCGAACAACGGACGAATCATGGCGATACTTAGAAACAAATTCGACTTTGAACTGGGGCATCTGGTAAGGAGTCCCTGCGTGAAATGCGGCAACAGGAACAAATTTCCCAAGTGCGCGGACAAATGCGAACTCCTCGACAGGATCCGTACCCGCCTTGCGGCAGGCATCTCCTCCACCTACTCCGCCTATGAGCCCTGATTTCCAACCAGCCTTGATGTAAGCCGTCGCCCCCCCACCGGCCCATTCCGTTGGTCCGTTCGCGTTTTTTTCAACTTACGGCAATTACCGACGGTCGAACGGCAGTATTGTGACAGGCGCCTTTCAACGGAGCAACACCGCATCCGGGAAATTCCCGATTCCCACGAGGCAAGTCGAGATTACGGCATAGTCCCGACAACGCACCAGCTTCCCCATATAGTTCCAGCATCAAAATTTGATGGTATCGTAATAAGTCCGCCCTGAATTTTTGAGCGTGCCGTATCGTTTAAAGCGGCCATGTCGAATGGACCGAATTGTGGCCCCATAATACGCGATTGCCGACTTTTTTACAGGAGCAACACCCCCGGGTTACCACAGTTCCGCAGTGCGGTGGGATCGCCGCCGTTATGAAGTGGAATACCGGACTTTCCAACAGGCCTGCCGGTAGTTTATAACGACGGATCATGTACTCCCATGGCAACATCGTCGCCATGAAAACTGTTTTTTTTTTATAGCGCCACATGCAATCCCGAGGATAAGGCAAGCTTATTGCCAGTGCTAATCATCTAATTTAATGTCTAATAGTATTTTCGATGCCTTTACACCGAGGGACACATGTCAACATGACGGCCCGATACGGGGCCGGCTGTTTTTCCCCTTGCCGGCACCGGAAAAATATGTGAGAAGGGGTTTTTTTAAACGGCTCCTAATAATGAGCCTGAATAGTATACAACAGGGAGTTTCAACAGTCCGCCATGCCCCTTTCCAACATTATGGTAACAGCCGTTGCCCTTGCCATGGACGCCTTTGCCGTTGCAATTGCCACCGGCGTGTGCCTTCAAACCGTTTCCCCCCGCCAGACATTCCGCCTCTCGTATCATTTCGGGTTCTTCCAGGCGATGATGCCGGTTATGGGCTGGTATGCGGGGGTTTCCGTTCGCGGTTTCATCGAAAGCTTTGATCACTGGGTGGCCGCCGGACTCCTGGTATTCGTGGGCGGTAATATGATCCGGGAGGCATTTGAAACTGAGGAGGCGGCCCAGTGTCCCCTGAAAGACCCCACAAAGGGCCTGTCCCTGGTCATGCTTTCGGCCGCCACCAGCATGGATGCCCTTGCCGTTGGCCTCGGTTTCTCGGTGCTGAAAATTTCCATCTGGGCACCGGCACTCTGCATCGGAATCACGGCGACCGGTTTCACGATCCTCGGACTTTACATCGGGAAAACAGTGGGGGGCTCGTCCCGGGTGGGTTTTTTCGCGGAGATCGGCGGCGGGATAATTCTACTTTGCATCGCCCTCAACATCCTGTACTCCAACGGCGTATTCCCGTTTTAGGGGCACGGAACATAATAAATACACAACAAATTCCGATGGACACGCGCAGCATGCCCATCTTGCGCACCCAATGTGCATCCATGGGCCTTAGGCATCGGTGCCCGGCCGGCACGCAGGGGAAACCCTGATAGTCGGAGCGAACCATGAAGTATAAATAAAAGCGCGTGGAGCAGATCAGGTTGTGGTGAAAAATTCGGCCGCCGCATTATTACAGGACTATCAAATTTAGATCATTTTAATGAATTTGCATTCCTTAGGCTCCGGTGGCGGAACTCGGGCATGCCGATGTAAAACACACCGGCCTCTCCGGTATTTCCAGGGGATCTTGTCAAGGGTCGAGAATTCAATTATAATAAGCGAACGAGTCAAATCCGACGGGGTCCCCCTTATGTTAAAACACCTGAACCGGCTTTTTTGTAAGGCATCATCATCCACCGAAAAATAAGTTCCAACCGCCGGCCCCGGAACCGTATTAAAACCGTACATCGACATGGGGATTATCGAACGCTGTATCAAACCGGCCGGCCGGTTCCAAGGGAGATCATCGAACGGAATCCCCCGTCTCCGCTTCAAGAATATGGAGACGGGCCCGCCCCTTGTGCCCCCGGGAACGCCCGCCCCCCTTTACATGGGAGATCCTTAAATGGTTCAGAAGAAGATTTTGCTTATCGATGATGAAAAGATACTCGCGGATGTCATGGCAAAACTGCTGTCGAGGTTCGGGTACAACCTCACCGTTACAACGAGTTCCACCAAGGCCCTGGACATTCTTTCCAGGGAAAATTTTCCACTTATCATCACCGACCTCAACATGCCTGAAATGGACGGAACGGAACTCTGCCGAAGGATCAGAAGTTTCAACTCAAGATCGGTCATATACGCCCTATCCGGGTTTGTGAGCGATTACGACGTGGAGATGTTCGAAGAGATCGGTTTTGACGGCCATCTCTGCAAACCGGCAAACGCGAGGATCCTCAGGGAAGCGATCAAAGGAGCATTCGAAAAGGTGGAAAGCATGGATAAACAACCCCTCCCCGTGCGGGGAATCACGGAGGATGCCGGTCGCCCCCATTGATCGGGAACAGCGGGGCCATGAACGGACTCCCAAAGGGTGCGCCGCAAGAACCGGGTTTCCCATGTATTCGTAACCGCATCTGCGGGCGGGCACCCTGTTGCCGCCGGTTTTGGAATAAGCCGGGGATGATGGTCCATAAATAATCGGCGATCGTTTTATTGACATGAATCCGTTATTGAATGGAACCCGATCTATTTCATACGCCCGGTTCATACTCACGGTACGTTCGAAAAGTCCGGGCCGGATCTTTCAAGAGGTCATCAAGGATGCTTTGAGAAAACACCTTTTTTTTCAAGCCTGTCGTTTTCCCAGCAAGTCTCGCAGATGAGGTTGCCGTCATCGTCGTTTCTCTCCGCAATGATATGGGGGTGAAGCAGGGGAAGCTCGGTTCCGCAGTTTTCGCATAAAAGTTCGAGCCCCATCTTTTTCAGGGTAAAATCCACCATGGTATTCTCCCGATCCTTGATATTGCTGTTTATCATTAACATACAACCCTTGATCTGTTAGAATCATTACCAGAGTTCGCGCTATCTTTCAATCGGATCGGATCCGGGTTCACGCTGCGGGCCCCCCGAAAACCCCGGTCCGGCATCGAGGGAAGCAAAGGATGGAAAACGGCCCCGAAGGCCTACCCATTGCCGTCATAAGGAAGGCCGAGGATGTTTGAAAATTTCATATACTATATCATAGCTCTGATCCTGTACTCCGGGTACAACGCCCCGCTTGAACCGCCCCTTGGCCCGGCCGCGACCTTCGGCCTGTTCATCCTCAACACCGCGTTGTTCACCCTGATTTCGCGGCTTTCCATAAGGCGTCTTTCCCTCAGGGCACCCTTTTTAAGCGACTCGGCCATGGATGTGAAGTTCCACGGAACCCTCAAGCGGCTTTCCATCCTTGCCCTCATGGTTTTGGCCGGAGATCTGTACGGCCTCAACCTGCCGATCCTGTTTTCCGGCATCCCCCTGTTCGGGCGGTTCCCCACACTTCCGGCCGTGGTCTTTCTTCTTGTCTTTGTCCTGCACCTTGTCATCGTATGGAACTGTGCATACGAACTCTACAGGCGTTATTACAACCGGACGGCCACCCGGGAACAGTATGTTTTTTCGAGCATCCTGTTTTCCCTGCCGGCCCTGTTGCCCTGGTTTCTCCTCTCCATCACATCGGATCTCATCATGGCGCTTCCCTTTTCGGCGCCCAAGGCATTTCTGTCCACGCCGGCGGGGGAACTCTGCTATTTCGTCACCTTCCTCATGGGCATCGGACTTTTCGGCCCCGTTCTCATCGGGAAGCTCTGGAGATGCAAGCCCCTTGAAGGCGGCGAGGCCCGGGGACGAATCGAAGCCCTCCTCGAGAGGGCCGGCATAAGGTACGCGGAGATACTGGAATGGCCCCTGTTCGGAGGGTCGATGATCACGGCGGGCGTGATGGGGCTGGTGCACCGGTTTCGCTACATCCTGGTTACCCCGGCCCTTTTAAGACTCCTGACCCCCGAGGAGGTCGATGCGGTGGTGGCCCATGAGATCGGGCACGTCAAACACAGGCATCTCTGGTATTATCTCCTGCTCTTTTTAGGCTATCTGGCCCTTCTTTACGCCGTTTTTGTTCCCCTCACGAACCTCGCCTTCTACAATCCGCCCGTGTTCAGCTTCATCGAGGCCACGGGCCTTGGGGAGGAGAGCGTCTACACCTTTGTCTCGGGCCTTACGGTCATCCTGATGTTCATCCTCTACTTCCGCTTCTTTTTCGGATACCTGATGCGCAACTTTGAGCGCCAGGCGGACCTTTACGTATACACCCTCTTTTACACGGCAAGGCCCCTGATCACGACGTTCATGAAGATGACGGAACTGAGCCGCGTTTCGGCGGACAAGCCCAACTGGCACCATTACAGCATCCGGGAAAGGGTGGCGTTTCTTAAGGAGTGTGAGGTAAACAGGAGCCGCATCGGCCGCCACAACAGAAAGGTGGCAAGGATTGTCCTGGTCTATGTTGCCGCCCTGACCCTGGCGTCGGCGCTCGGGTACGGTTTTAATCACGGCAACCGGGGTCTTGAGTTCAACAACCGCCTCACGGAGAGGATGGTCCTGTGGAAGATCGAAAGGCTCCCGGGGGATATTGACAGTTACAGCATCCTCGGGGATTACTATTACAGCTTGAAGAATTATGAAAAAACCATCGAGGCCTACAGGACCGCCATCAGCCTCAAGCCGGAAAGGGCGGAAAGTTTCAACAACCTAGCCTGGCTCTACGCCACCTGCGAGGAAAAGAGTTTCCGAAATCCGGAAGAGGCCCTGGTTCTGGCCCGGCAGGCGTTGGAGCTGATGGAGGCCCCCCATATTCTCGATACCCTCGCCGAGAGCCTGTATGTCAACGGCAGGTACCGTGAAGCGGTTTCCACGGGGACCCGCGCCCTGAACCTTGCCGTGGACAACCGGGTCTATTACGAAGGTCAGCTCAGGAAGTTCTCCCGTGCCCTGTAGGGGGGGCGCTTACTCTTTTTCCGCGGCTTTTCGTCCCATTAAATCATGGAGTGTTTTTGCGGCGAACAGCAAAATGACCGTGCTCACGGGCGCAAAGGAGCAAAGGGATTTGTAGCCAAGGACGCATGTCTCAGCAGCCTTGGGCCAGGGAATCAGTGTTGCGGCCGCAGCCGCGCACAACAAAATTGATACCGTCAACTTCAGCATTCCGTTACTCTTCATATCCTGCCTTTTGAACAACACATTTTTGAATATCCTCGGAAAAAACGGCAAGCCGGATCTCGCACGTTTCTAAAAGGAGTAAAAACAAATTCGATGGTCCTATAAAAAATCGGCGGCCGAAATTTCGACCACACTCGGGCCTGTGTAAAACGCCGTGTCCAGACGCTATCTTGTACTCGGAAATTCGGGATCGGATTTTTTTTTACGAGTGCATCAGATTTAGTATCAAACAGTTTTACCCGGCACCGACTGTTCGTTAATCCCGGGGAAGCCTGAAGCAACCTCATCGCGGCTTCCCGGGCCGATTCGCCCGGCGGGATCGCTGTTGTTTATTCGATTCAACATATTACCGGGTCAAGAGGGCGCGAATCTTTTCCATCCGTTCCCGGTTGACGTTGAAGTCGGAATACCCGTAACGGGACGCCGAACGGATCTGAACAACACCCGGCTCGGAGAAATAAAACTCCCCGTCGTCCACGAACCGCAGGTGAGCCGAGACAAACTCCACGCGAATGTAATCCTCTGTTTCCTCGACCACGTTCGCCCGTTCCATGATGGCGATAATCCGTTTCAACTCCTCGACCACCTTCTCTTTCGAGCCTGAATAGTGAATGGCCGGAATAAAATGATGCTCATCGTCTCCCTGGCTGACCACGCAGTTGGGACTCTTGGCGCATGGGGCCAGCATGCCTTCCTGGACCCCGAGATGAACAGCGCCGCCGCCGCACCCCCAAAGTCCCGCCAATAGCACGATAGCTGTAAAGAGACGGACTCTTCCTTTCATTCTCCCCTCCTTGATCCCCTATCCCCGTAAGAGGAACGGATGCAATTTTCCAAATCCATGGCGGCGTCCCTTCGGATCGATCCGCCCACATGACAACCGAGTGGCTTTTTTGGTATACCGGTTGTCCGCTAAACCGGCAAAATCGACGGCCTCGTAAAAATACGAGCCTGAATTTCCGGACACACCATTAGGTTTTCAAAGCATGTTAAATACATAACGGCGGTTATGAATGCGGCCGTCGATTTTTAGACCACAACATAGCGTGTTCGGCGCGACCTATCCATACATCATTGTGTCCTCGAATAATCAGGTTCGTACTTTTTACGAATTCATCAACATTGATTCACTCATAAGAAGTCCAATATCATTTTGGACCACACCATGGCGTGGTACAAGCGGATTGAAACATCGGCCGGTTGTGCTCGTTTTTTTGAACGCCGACTTTTTACAGGGGCATCAACATTGACGGGGTTAACCGGAGCCCGTCCAAAATCGACGCAGCAACGCGCATTTCCGCAGACATTGCTAAAAGGCGCGTTCGCGGCCAAACAATATACATTCACCGGTTGGCGAAGTACACATTTTTATGACAAAGCCGTGTAAAAACAAACGACGCCTCCCTGGAGCCGGGCAACCCCTTATGGATATTCAGCTCAACGCCCCGAGTCCACATGATTTGACGTCCATTGACTTTCACGGCCCGGCCAACCGCCGAAGGACCTTAAGGCGCTGCTTTTGTTTCCCCTGTCGGTGTGTTGGAAATGGATGGACTTCGCCCTGGCGAACTGTTAATAGAGCGGCGTGTCGTGAAAGGTCGCGCAAAAGGTGCCCGAACCCCGCGCGGCGCCAGGCGAAGAAAACAGCCGTTCGGCTGCTGAAACGTTAAACGTCACCGGGAGCGGCCCCGCCCCTTCCGTCGGAGTAAAAAGATGCTTCTGATTTATCCGCCCCTTGCCAAACCTTCCGAGATGCCTTCGGGAATCCCCCTCCTTACCGGGGCTTTACGGCGTCACCGGATCGAAACCACCGTTCTCGACGCCAATCTCGAAGGGCTTCAATACCTTCTCTCGCTTCCTCCCGGGCGAGCCGATACCTGGACCCGACGGGCAACGGGGCATATCAAGGAGAACCTTTCCGCCTTGCGTCAAAACAAGGCATACGGAAACATCGACAGGTACACAAGGGCGGTCATGGACCTGAACAGGGTCGTGGGCACGGTCTCGCCCGCGCCCGGTATCCACATGAGCCTTGCCAACTACCAGGACGAAAACCTGTCTCCGGTGAGGAGCTCCGACCTTGCCCGCGCATTCGAGAACTACGCGCAAAGCCCTTTCTATCCATGGTTCAGGAGAAGACTGCCGTCCATCATCGATCAAAGGCAACCCGCGTGGGCCGGTTTCTCCCTTACCTATCTTTCCCAGGCACTGACCACATTTGCCATGATCGGTTTTTTAAAACACAGGGCACCGGAGATCAAAATCGTCCTCGGGGGCGGTCTTGTAACCTCATGGATGCGCAAACCGGGATTTCGTTCCCCCTTTTCGGCAATGGTGGACGAGCTGATTTCCGGCCCCGGCGAGGCCCCGCTACTCAGACTCCTGGGTGTCGATGAGCCCGAGGACCATTACACACCCGATTACGATCCCCTTGTATCGGGCGATTATCTTTCTCCGGGAACCGTGCTCCCCTTCAGTGCGTCCACGGGCTGTTACTGGAACCGGTGCGCCTTCTGCCCTGAACGGGCGGAACAGAATCCATACCGCCCGACCCCCACCGCCCGGGTCTTAAACGACCTTTCAAACGCGGTGGAAAAACATGCCCCTTCCATGATCCACCTTCTGGACAATGCCGTCAGCCCGGCCCTGTTCAAGGCCATCGCAAAAGACCTGCCCCCGACCCCCTGGTACGGCTTCTGCCGGGTCTCGCGCCTGCTTGCCGACCCCGATTTTTGCAGGGCGCTCAGGGCATCTGGATGCGTGATGCTCAAACTCGGCCTCGAATCCGGCGACCAGTCGGTTCTGGACACCATGGGCAAGGGCGTCAGGCTGGAAACGGTGGAAAAGGTCCTTGAAAACCTGAAACAAGCCGGAATCGCGACCTATGTGTACCTCCTGTTCGGCACCCTTGGGGAAACGGAAGAAAAAGCGAGACGAACCCTGGATTTCACGGCCCGGCACGCTTCGGAAATCGGTTTTCTGAACCTGGCCGTGTTCAACCTTCCCACCAACAGCCCCGAGGCGGACATGGTGGATACCGGCGATTTTTACGAGGGGGACCTGTCCCTTTACAGGAGCTTCCGCCACCCGAAGGGATGGCATCGGTCAAGGGTGCGCAACTTCGTGGAAAAGGAGTTCAAGAAACACCCTGCCGCGGCTTCCATACTGAGAAGGGATCCGCCTATCTTCACATCGAACCATGCCCCGTTTTTTTCCATGGCCCCCGGCCCCGGCCGGGCATCCGATTTTTCCGGAGACGGGGCGCCTTTTATATAATTACTCAAATTTGATGCCCTCGAAAAAAGTCCGAATCCAAATTCCCGACTACCTTATGGCGTAGGCGCCGGCCTCATCGACACCTTCAGGTTGTGGTGAATAATTCGACCGTCGACTTTTTACAGGGTCATCAAATTCGATGATCCGGTAAAAAGTCGGCGGCCGGAATCTCGTGCACACTTGGATGTGCCTCAAACACCCTGCTCATACTTCATATAACAATCGAAAAGTCCGAACCTGATTATCCGAACGTACTGTAAAGTATAAACAGATCTTGTCGAATAGATCAGGCTATGGTCAAGAAATTGATCGCCGACTTTTTTACAGGAGGCTTGACTTCCGACTTTCATGCGATAACGGTTGTCGCGCAATGATGCGTTGCCGTTCCATATTCAAGGCCGGCGCACACTCTTGAAAGGTGTTTCAAAGCAATTCGGGCCAAATCCCGAAAGCTGAGAAACTATCTTTACAGGCCCCTATATCACGATTACCGTCCGTTGAAAACGGCACCCCACACCGATTGAACAATTTCATATTTCAACCTAATTTCAAACAGTTGAACACATCAGGACCTTCGAAAAACGTTCGTCCCCAACAGTAATTCGACTTGACCCGGCAGCATGATAGGGCTATAGCAAAACCTTTTCCGGTGCATTCATCAACACCCGGCCGGATCTTTCCGACCGCGCCGGGGTGTCGAGATATCACGCGGGTAAATCATTCTTCGCTGTTCCGAGAGCCGTGGTTCTCGGAATCCGAAGAGTTCGGATGGAAACGATCAGGAGGCGTTAATAACTTGAAAGGCTATCTCTGCATTCTCATGGCGGCAATTCTCTGGGGCATGATCGGTCCCTTCTCGAAACTGGCATTCCAGGAGGGGATGGCCCCCCTTGAGGTGGCTTTTTTCAGGGCGATTCTCGCCTGGTTTCTATTCGCGGCCCATGCGGCACGCAGAAGGGAGCTGGTTATCGAAAAGAGGGATTATCCCATGGTTCTTCTTTTTGCCGTTATGGGAGTTACGGTTTTTTATGTTTCCTACCAGCTGGCCGTCAACCGGGGCGGGGCCGCCCTGGCCTCCGTGCTTCTCTATACGGCCCCCGCCTGGGTTGCCGTGATGAGCCGGTTCTTTTTCAAGGAACGCTTTTCGATAATGAAGCTCATCGCGCTGTTTTCCACCATCATAGGGGTTGCCCTAATCAGCCTCGGGGCCGGCTCCGGCGAAATCCGCATCGGCGCCCCCGCCCTGTTTTTCGGGCTCACGGCAGGCTTTGCCTACTCTCTTTACTATATTCTGGGCAAACATTTTTCCAGCCGCTACAACTCACCGACCCTGTTTCTGTATATTCTTCCCCTCGGCGCGCTCTTCATGGTTCCCTGGGTGGAGTTCACCGATAAAACCGCGACCGCCTGGATGAGCCTGCTCTTCATATCGGTTCTTTCCACATACGGGGCTTACTATTTCTATTACCTGGGACTGAAATACCTGGAGGCGACCCGGGCGGTGATCACGGCGACCCTGGAGCCGGTTACCGCAGCCGTTGTCGCCTACCTGTGGTGGGGCGAATACTTCAAACCCTCGGGTTACATGGGGGCGGCCCTGATCCTCGCGGGTGTCTTGATCATGGTTTTGGAAAAACCCGCACAGATGGAGGAACAAAGCACTTAACCCCAAGGCAATCGCATGTGGATCTTATGCCCGAGGAGCGCATGCCCCATGGATTGATCTTCATGAACGTCACCACCGCCATAGCCGTTGCCGTTGCCGGCGGACATTTCGAAGTTGCATGCATCCGTCCTGCTCTTGACAGGGCACTTGCATGTACATTATCAGCCCAATAAATTCATACCGTTGTATATTGGCGGCGGTTTGTCCCGACGACTTCAGCCACTGCCTCGTGTGTGCCGGAGTTACCTGCGATTCCCCTTCTGCTCTTGACGCTTCCTGTATCCTTTTTCGCCGGGTTGTGCTATGCTGTGTAATAAAGCAAAGATGATCAGGCCACCTTCGACGCCTATTGTTTGCCCATCCATTTACAGGTGCGCGCAACCGGGATTGCCTCCCGACGCCGCCGGGCGGATAATTCCCTTTTTCTCAAATGGTACCGGGGATCTATTCCTTCACATCCTTGGGGTTCCAACGAAATGGGACGATCGCCCCTGCCCGCCGCATTGATCACGCCGGTTTCGGGCGCAGCTGATAATGATCGAGAACCTCCGAACGTAAACACGGCATTGCAATCAACGCCCCGGGCCCACAACAAACGGAAACAACTCAAGGCCGCGGATTCCCCCGCACGAACTTACAGGACCATAACCGCTTTCCGACCTGTTTTCGTGAACTGCGGACGTAACAAATTTCCATGATCGGAACCCAGCGGGGCGATGGGGTATGGAAGGCCCACCAAGGCATTGAACCCTTTGATTTTAATATTGGCTAAGCTCTTTTCATTCGCGGATGTTTATAAGTTCGTTTTTTGTCTTATTTTTCTTTAAGAGTGTTAGTGATCATAACATCGGCGGAGCAAAAAAGACCCCGATTCATATTGCGATCAGCGTCATCGTACCCCAAAGATCTTCTGTTCAATCCACCGAATTTCACGGCGCCGGCCAAGAGGACGTAAGTTCCATCACGCTTCCCGCGACACTCCCGGGTCCCGTGCCCGGAACCCTCTTCAGGCAACCCATGAGAGGAGAGAACCTGGATAATGAAAGTGGAAAAATGCAGGAGAAAACACCCCCGTTTTCAAGTTGTTCTTACATCCATTGCCGCCATGACGTCCGGTTCGTCCAAAAGCGGCGAAATATGCGACATGAGCCTTGGCGGACTCTCGTTCAACTACATGGAAGGCGAGGAAAAATCGAGCCGGCCGGGACTCATGGCGATTATCGTGCAGGGATACGGTGTCTATATCGAGGAACTGGAGGTGGATACCGCCTGGGATTCCAAGATCGACGCCACGTCTCCCTACAGCCTCATTCCCATGAGACGGATGGGCGTCAGATTCAAGAACCTCACGAGCCGACAGCGTTTTCAACTTGAAAGCTTTATGAGAAGCAACACGGGCGGCAAATTCAACGGCGGTCCATCGTCCTGACACCGGGAGCCGGGCAAAGGGTTTGCCGTATCCCGTTCAGCCGCCCACACGGAACTTTATCCAAGACAAAGGAGATCCCTATGATCGAACGAGACGGCGCCCACCCAAAGGGATACGGAAGTCGAAGACGCTTTGACTCGGGCTTTCGAACGCCCCATGATCATCACTATCAGCGTGAAAGGAGAAAAGGGTCCCGATATCAAAAAAAGGGCCTTCCGACCCGGCGAACCCTCGCGGAGTTCATACCCAATGCACGGCATATCCTCGAACGGATCGTTGTGTGCGATAAACGGTCAACCCTTGCACGGGAAAGGCGGGCTTTTGCCGAGGAAAGAACCGCCGCGGGCATGGAAGCCGTTACCTTGATTCTGAAACACCTGATCCCGACGCCGCCGGCCGCAACCGACAAATAGGTTCCTCCCTCCGGTGCCGACACAAAACTTCCATGCGGGAAAGGCCCATGCGGGAAAGGATTGATACGCCGCGTGGTTTTCCCTCGTCCATGTTTCGGCAACATGCCGCCCACACCCATGGTTCGGCGGCTGCACGGTCCCCGGCCACTCGCCCCATTGCAAAACCACCCGGCGCCCGATCCGTTTCACGGTTGAATCCAAACCGATCCCCCACCGGGTTTTTGGACGGATGCCGATTAGAGACTTGTCAAAGCCCCTCCCCCCTGATACTAAACTGTTTTTATGCGTACTTAACGGGTAACGACCCGTGGAAACCCAATATTTGAAACCACGATTTGTCAGGAGCTTGATCATGTCGGACGATTTTAAAGAGGAAAACGGTGACAACCAGGAGCCGAGTTTTGCCGATCTGCTTGATTCATACAGTGTCGGCATGACCGACGATATTTCCGAAGGAGACAAGATTACGGGTAAAATCATCTCCATGGGAAGGGACAGTCTGTTCATCGATACGGGTACGAAAATAGACGGTGTCGTTGACAAAAAGGAGCTCCTCGACGAGAACGGCGAACTCCCCTATGCCGTGGGAGATACCGTCGAGCTTTACGTTGTATCGTCGAAGGAAAACGAAATACTCCTTTCCAGGGCAATGTCCGGCGCAGGGGGCCTTGCGCTCCTGACCACCGCATGGGAAACCGGTACCCCCGTGGAGGGCAAGGTCAAGGCGGTGGTCAAGGGGGGATTCCACGTCGATATCATGGAAAAAAGGGCATTTTGCCCCATCAGCCAGATGGACGTCAAATTCGTGGAAGACCCCGAGGTGTTCGTTGGGGAGACGGCTCCCTTTCTGATCTCCCGCATCGAGGAGGGGGGGAAGAACATCGTGGTTTCAAGGCGCAAACTCCTTGAAATGGAGCTTGCCGAAGCCCGCAAGGCGTTCATGTCCGATCTGTCCGAAGGGGACATTGTCGAGGGCACCGTCATAAAACTCATGCCCTACGGTGCTTTCGTGGAGCTGATTCCCGGCGTCGAGGGAATGGCCCACATCTCCGAACTCAGCTGGTCCAGGCTCGAAAAACCCGAAGAGGCCGTTGCCAAGGGTGACCGCATCCGGGTCAAGGTCCTCTCCATCGGCGAGCAGGAGGGGAACAAGCCGCCGAGGCTTTCCCTCTCCTTCAAGCAGGTGAAACAGGATCCCTGGGAGCTGGTGGGAGACAGGTTTCATGTGGGAGACAACCTCACCGGTAAGGTGACCCGCTGCCTTAACTTCGGTGCGTTCGTGGAGATCGCCGAGGGCACCGAGGGCCTGGTGCATATCAGTGAGATGAGTTACACCAAGAGGGTCCTGAGACCCGAGGAGGTGGTCACCCCGGGGGAGACCGTGGCCGTGGTGGTCAAGGCCATCGACCTCGAGAAAAAGCGCATCTCCCTCAGCATCCGGGATTCGCTGGGAGACCCCTGGGATCTTGTGGACGAAAAATACAAGCTCGGCGCGGCCGTCTCCGGTACCGTCGAGAAAAAAGAGACCTTCGGTTATTTCATCACCCTTGAACCCGGGGTTACGGCACTCCTTCCCAAGTCCAAGATCAGCGGCGCCGAGGACCCTTCGGCCATTGAAAAGCTCAAGCAGGGCGATGCCGTCACCCTCTTCGTCGAGGCCGTCAACAGGGAAGATCGCAAGATCACCCTTGCCCCTCCGGGTAGCGGCGAAGGCAAGGAGGACTGGAAAAAATTCGCCGAGAAAACCGAAAGTTCCATGGGGGGGTTCGGGGAACTGCTCCAGCAGGCCATGAAGGACAAGAAGTGATCCACCCCTCCGCAGGGATCATCTTGTAATACACCAGCCGCAGTTGTCGCCCGTGATTCAGGGCGACAACCGCTGCGAACAACCCAGAAAAGACAGGGGAGGCTCCCCTTTACCGGGACTACACATTGACACGAACCGTGCTGAACCCTTCACAAAACCTTCCGGAGGCACGCGCTCCCCGGAAACTGTTTGTCACCGATTTCGACGGAACCCTCCTTCGTTCCGACGGCCTCTTCATGGAAAGGGACCTTGCGGCCCTTGAGCACCTGCAGGATCTCGGCGTCACCGTTGCCATCGCAACCGGCAGGTCACTCCACTCCCTTTCAAAGGCAGCGCCCCGCCGCCTTCCCGTGGATTACATCATCTCCTCCACGGGCGCCGGTCTCAGCCCCTATCCCGAAGGCACCCTGATCAGAAAGGCCGAGCTTTCCAAAAGCGAGGTGGAAAGAGCCGTGGGGGTGCTGAGGAGAGGGAACCTCGACTTCATGATCCAGAACCCCCTGCCCCACAATCACCGGTTCCTGTACAGCCGGGCAACGGAAGAAAACCCCGATTTTTCAAACAGGATCGAGTATTACCGGCAATTCTGCGGCCCCCTTGGACACACCTCCACCAGGATGTCCGCCAGCCAGCTGATTGCCGTCCTGCCCCCCGGCGACCCGTCCGGGGTGATCCGCGAAATCCGAAAGGAACTCCCGGACTTGAGCGTGATCCAGGCCACCAGCCCCCTTGACGGAAGATCCACCTGGGTCGAAATTTTCCCCCCGGGGGTATCCAAGAGCGACACGGCGGAGTGCCTCTGCGAGATTCTGGGTATCGCGCGGGAAAACGTGATGGCGGTGGGCAACGACTACAACGATCTGGATCTGTTGAACTGGGCCGGGCACAAGTTTGTCGTGGAAAACGCCCCCCATGACCTCAAGTCCCGCTTTCCCGTCGTGGCCTCCAACGACAACGGGGGGGTAGCCGACGCCGTGATGAGCTGGCTGGCCAACTGATTGCCCGCCTCGGGGAAATCGCATGTCGATTTTCAGTCCCATGAATTCGAGCCGTTATAAATCAGCGGCAGTCTATTCCGGCGACTTTGACCGGGGCCGACGGTCGTGTCGGGGTTACTTGCGTATATACTGTTGCCCACCTATGGGCAATCGCATGTAGGTTTTCAGACCAATGAAATCAAGCCGTTACAAATTGATGACCGGTAATTTCAGCGACCCCGGGGCCTTCGGGCGTACCGGAGTTACTTGCGTGTACACGGTTGCCCGCCTGGTCGGGGATTGCAATACAACACAAAATTATGTAATATGAAACAGAACCGGGGTATGGAAACTTAGAGGACGGTCGACGGGTTGCTCTCGCCACCGGTTTCCCGCCCGATATACGCCCCCCGGCAGTCCGGTACAATTTCAAAAAACACCATATCCACCGGTCCTGAATCATTCATCGATATCCAGTTTCAACACATTATAATCCGCCCTTTCGGAGCTGTCCGAAGCCTAAAAACATCGCCGGAAGATCGCCGGAAGATCGCCGGAAGATCGCCGGAAGATCGCCGGAAGATCGCCGGAAGATCGCCGGAAGATCGCCGGAAGATCGCCGGAAGATCGCCGGAAGATCGCCGGAAGATCGCCGGAAGATCGCCGGAAGATCGCTGGAACATCAAAAAATATCGCGCCGACTTTTCCAAATCAAAAAATCGCTTCCCTCCGGGGGGTAATCGGCGAGATATGTGGGCAATAGTAAGTAAAAGGAGGTTTTCATGAAGATCAAGGTTGCCCTTATTTCAAACAAGGAGGCGGCGGGAAAGGCATACATGGAAGCGGCCGGGAGGCTCGCCGGCATCACCGTCGACCATGTGAGCTCCTTCAGCGCACTTGAAAACCTCCTCCATGAAACCCCCTACAACGGCGTGATGATCGATCTGCCCACCAAGTTGAAAGCCCGAAAAAGTGAAAGAAGGATCGCCGAATCCATATCCGGGAAATTTCCAGTGGCCCAGCTTGGGTGGGAAAGTAAAACCGGAACCATCAGGGCGTTGTACGGCCGCTCCAAGGGCACGGGAACCATAGAGGACTTCATCAACCGGCAATGCCGCTCCTTCAGGGCCAGAACCATAAGGGCCCATCGCAGAAAACGTATTCACCTTAACGTCATCCTCTCCCGAACCGCCGATTTTCCCCCCCATGCCGTGGAGAGGACCGTCACCATGAACATCTCCGGAAACGGTTGTTTCGTGTTTTCCGGCGAAAACTGGGAAGGGTGCCGTCATGCCTGGATCATCATCAAGGAGTTGTCCCGTCACACTCCCATCAAGGGCGACATACAGCACCACATCCCGTGGGGACGCAGCCTTCAGTTCCCCGGCATCGGATTGAAATTCGCCGGGATCGGCCGGGAACAGGAGATTGAGATCCACAGGTTCATCAACGCTTCAAAGTGAGTGCCCCCAAGGCTGAAACCTTGGGCTTCACGGCCCGAATGCAGAATTATCCGCTCGCCAATTTGGAACGGGTAAACGCTGCTTATTCCTCTCCCTTCCCTTGTCCTCGACAGTCAACCACCGCCCTTCGCTCCCATGCTCTCCCATGGGAAAACCCGCTTCCCGGATCCGGGAAAAAGCCGCGCCCTGTAATTGCATCGCGCCCGTCGTCCCCAGGAGGCATGACATATCAACACCCCAAAATCCTCCTTTCCAGCAACACCCCCCAGCCATTCCCCACCGGGCCATGGGGAAGTCCCCCGCAGTTGCCCCAAAAATCTATTTCCGTTAATATTCCAGTCATTTCCCTTGAAATCCACATCTCTTTATAATAAGTAGGAGTTTGCAGTGGATGTATTCCAATCGCGCCATGAGATAAATCAGGAACTTGTCCCGGATCGATCTTTTTTCAAGGGGAAACATCATCCTTTCCCGCAACATCAGGGCCGACCTGGACAGCTTCATCGACACCCTCGGGGAGGACCTGAACGATTCCTTTGGAATCTCCCGGGGTATCATACCGGGCATGGACTCTGACCTTCTCAGGCCCCGGAGACCCGGCCCACCAGCAGCCCCTTACCGGGAAAGAGGCCGGGGAACTGTTTTTCAAACATATCGCGGGTGCAGAAGGGGCGGCCTCCCCATATGCTCCCGGAACCGGAACCCGAAAAAACAGTAGCGAAACAGACGCCCAACACGGACCCACGATGGATTATTATAAAATTCTCGAGTTTAAAGACGAGCCCTTTTCAAACTCCCCGGCCCCGGGTATCTTCTTCCGATCCACCCTCCACCGGGAATGCCTTCAGCGCCTGGAGATCTCCCTCCGGCTCAAGCGGGGACTCTACGTGGTACTCGGGGAGGTGGGCACCGGCAAGACCACCCTCTGCCGGGAGCTGATCCGGAAGCTGGCAGAAGACGACGCCTTCGAACCCCACCTGATACTGGATCCGGGCTTCAGGTCCCCCGAGGAGTTCATCGTAACTATCTTCGAACTCTTCAAGATCGACCCGATCTCCCCTGTTCGGGATATCCCCGACCTCAAGGAGGAGATCAAGCAGCATATCCACGGCAGAGGAGTCACGGAGAACCGGAACATCGTCCTGATCATCGACGAGGGGCAGAAGCTCCCGGGTTTCTGCCTGGAACTCCTCCGGGAGTTTCTCAACGACGAGACCAACGCCCACAAGCTGATCCAGATCGTGATCTTTGCCCAGAAGGAGTTCAAGCACCTCACGGCCCCTCACGTCAATTTCACCGACAGGATCAGCCTCTATCACGAACTGACGCCCCTGGGCTTTTTGGACACCCGCGACCTGATCCGATTCCGCCTTGCCCGGTCGGCAACCACGGACGAGGGGGCCCACCTCTTCACCCTGCCGGCCATATTCCTGATCCACCGAATCTCGGGGGGCTATCCGCGCAAGATCATCAATCTCTGCCACCAGGCACTCCTTACCATGATTATCCAGAACCGTGCCAAGGTGGACGCATTCTGCGTGAAAACCGTCAAAAAGCGCCTGTTTATGAATCGTCCCACCACCCAAAAAGGGCGCATCCTTTTGGCGTTCCTCTTTATTCTTGTGGCGACGTCGGGGGGCCTTTTTGCCCTCCGCTATCCGGCCGGGGAGAAGACCTCCTTCCCCCCCTCGTTTTCAGAGCTGTTGTCCATGGTCAGACAAAACTCCGCGCCCACGGGACAGGATCGTCCCGCACCGGCAACATCGATGGAAACGGATGCATCCGGCGATAAAACAGTTGCACCCGGCCGGGAACAGGGGGACCGCCGTTCCGGGGTCGCTCCAGCTCTCTTTCCCGCATCCGGTGAAAAATCCCCGGATCGAACATGGGACAAGGAAAACCTGCCCGAAAAGCCTTCCCCGGATAAAGCCGCGAAAGCTTCGGGGACGCCGGGCGCATTGCCTGAAAAATCGGTGGAAAGCCCCGGATTCAACCCGGCGGCACCGGCAACCATTTCCGAAAACAGTCCCACTGCCCCCGAAAACACCGCCGTCCGGAACGATTCAGGCGACCCGGCCCCCTTCCCTCCCGGCCATGGAGACAACGCCCCCGCACCCAGCGCGATGGTCGCGGCTGAACCAAACCATGGGGAGCAGGGGCCGGGGGAAAAGGCCCCGCCGGGGAAAACGGCAGAGTCCCCCGGAAGTCACGGAAACGAAACAACAGCCCCTGAAAAGAACCAACTCCCAATGAAGCGCCCCGGTACAACGGAAACCGGCGGAGAAACGCCAACGACACCCGCTCCTTCAGGCCCTGTTCCGATCAAAAGATCGCTTGTCACGCGCCCCAAGGCCGCTTATCTGAAGAAAAATGCCGCCATACCACGAGAACAATCGGTTCACGGCAAGGCCACCAGGCCGGAATCGTTCGGGAAGGTTCGAATAGAAAAAAACGAGACCCTGGGCCGGCTGATCCGGGTCGTATACGGGGAGTACACGGCGTCCCTTCTTCACGGCGTTCAGAATGCGGGCGACGGCCTCTACGATGTGGACCATGTCCAGGCGGGCCAAAGTCTCATCTTTCCCGCCGCCGTACTGAACTATCCAAAACCGCCCGAAACATGTGTCTGGATCTCCCTTGGTGAAACCGGAAACCTCGGCAAGGCGGTGGATATGGTGAGAAAACATCCCCGGAGGCGTTATCCCGTGAGGCTCGTACCCCACTGGTCTCCTGCGGACGGGCTCAAGTTTACCCTTGTGCTCCTGGATTATTTCAATGATAAAGGTTCGGCGGAGGCGTCGCGATCATCCCTTCCCCCGGAGATCCGGAGCAGGGCCGTGATACTGGAGAGCTGGCCTGCGGACACCTATTTTTTTACCCGGCAACCCCGCACCGACGCCGAACCTGGGCGGGTCAACGGGTCCTTGGGCACGGATCAAGGCGCGGTCACGGATTCCGGCCCATGGAGCCCGCAGAAAGCAAGGCCGCACCGCAACTACCTTGCGATCAACAGGCCCATGCACCCATAATTTTCAATACATCAAAGATATTAGCCTTTAAAGAGGTGCCGCGATTTATTCCGGAAATACTATCCGGCGGCATCTCTTGTCGCTTTTTCATCACTGCCGCCGAGCTTCTCCGCAATCCCGAGGAGGGTCTCCCTGCTGTTTAACCCGGGATCATCGAGCACCCTGTCGAGAAGCGATTCCATAACCTTGCCCACCCCGGGCCCTTGGGGGATCTTGAGAAGCTCCATGATCTCCCTGCCGTCAACGGCCAAATCCTTTACGCAAAAGCCCCGCTTGCCCCCTTCGGGGTTCAACTCGTTTCGGAGCATTTTCACCATGGCGCGGATCTCTGAAAGGGCGTAGCCCGGTCGTTTCAGATTTGCCTTTCTGTCGGCAATCCGCAGGCGAATCCAGTCCCGGTGATCAACGCCCGCATCGTTCAATGCCTTGATAAGACGCCTCACCGCCCTCGGCGTGGTCTCCTTTTCCATGGTTCGCATATGGAGCAGGACCAGGGAGGTAACAAAGGAGAGCTCGTCGTTGCTGAATTTTAGTCCCCTGAGAAGATCCCCGGCAAGTTCGGCCCCCTTTTTTTCATGACCCACAAAGGTGGGGGCACCGTTTTTCATGGTTAGCGAGGAAGGTTTTCCCACATCGTGCAAAAGCGCCGCCAGTCGAAGGAGGGGGTATTTTCGGGGAACCGCGTCCAGCGCGAGAAGAGAGTGTTCAAAAACGGTTTCCCCGTGGTGGGGTCCGCCGTCCACCCCCCGGCAATCGTCAAGGGCGGGAAGAATCACGCCGAGGGCACCGATCTCCCCCAGGGCCTCGAAGAAGAGACCCGGTTTTTCACAGGAGAGGGCCTTTAGCATCTCCATCCGAATGCGCTCCGGCGCCACATGGGGCCCGATCAGCCGGGCATGTTCTTTCAGGTTCACAAAGGTTTCTTCCGCAAAACGCCCCCGGTACTTTGCCTTGAAACGACAAGCCCGGATGATCCTCAGGGGATCTTCCATGATCCGTTCATTTGCATCGAGGGTAAAGCGAATGATCCCCTCTTTAAGATCCCTTGCCCCTCCGAAAAGGTCCACCGTTTCCCCGGTCAGGGGTGAGTAGGCAAGGGCGTTGATGGTCAGGTCCCTTCCGGCGAGATCCTCTTTCAGGCTCCCCGCATAATCGGCATGTCTTTTCCCGGGAGCGGTTACATGCCCCCCCCGCTTCCGATAGGTGGCAACCTCGATGCCGTCCACCAGGCAGACCTTGAAACTGACCCCAACGATCCTGACCCTTCTCTTTTTAAACAGCGCGGCTATTTCGCCGGGCCCGGCATTGGTGACCACATCGAAATCTTCGGGTTCCTCCCCGAAGAGGGTGTCCCTGGCGGCGCCGCCGGCAACATAGGCCTCGAATCCCTTTTCGGTCAGTTCACGAATGATTCCAAGTGTTTTTTCCTCAACTTTCATTTTTCACTCCACTAACGTGCCCTCGCATCCAGCCCCTCGATTCAACAATCATATTTATCCGGCCCTCGGCTCTCACAATCGAATATTCACCGGTTCAGACCATTCATTCGCTTATATTTCCGGCCTTCAGGCCGTAAAACCCATGGATTTATCCCTGGGGGCCGTCACCATTCAAACGGCAACCCCGAACGCCCGCAGTCTCCTCGTACCGCCCATACCGGCACCCCGTGAATTATGCAGCACCCGTTTGCCAACCAAGCTTTTTATCCCCCGTTCAACTTTTCACTTTATGCATACCAGAACCGCCCCGTAACCGGCAATTTTTAAATTTCTGCCTTCAGGCAGAAAAACCCTTGGGGTATAAATTGCTGTAACCGTTTTTGTAAGTATACTCTTTCCAGTTCCTTGAAATGGTCAATATGCCGCCTGACTGGTTGGAATATTTATTTGTCGAGTCAATTAGTTACTCCGGCATGCTCGTCAGATACGGCTCAAACCTCGATAATAAATAACCTTTATCACCTAAAACTTGCAATCAGGAATTCGACCAAACTCGTAAGAGATTGTTTCTGTGAGCTTTTGATCATTTTTCAACAAATGTGCGACTCATTCATTTCAAGGCATGGCATTTCTTCAGGAATACCTGAACAGCCTTGAGATACTGAGCTGTTTTGAATCATAAACGATTTCAATTGCAGGTTTTAGGTACCATACAAGAACCTGCAATTCATAAAATTGTAATTCTATATGCGGTTGCCCTGATTATTGCCCGCAGCGATTAAGCGGGATGAAATACTTGTTGTGGACATTTTTTCAATTGGGTGGGATAATTATCGGGTTGTTTACGAATGCGGCAACCGCGGAACAAAACCGTTCCGGGAATCCGGGGGGGTGGTCCAATAGTTCAAGAACATATTATCGTATGGGTTAAATCCACGGGGAAAGGTGTAGCGGTTCCTGTTTCAATGGAACTTGAATGAACCGAATCCAACCGGGGATTGCCCCCAGGGGAGAACAGAGATGGGGACGAAAACAGCAAATAACGGTTCAACGGCATTTATGGACGAGGCCCGGGGCAGTCTTCTCCTCAGGGTTGCCAGGCTGGCCATTTCCGAACAGTTTCCCGTTCATCAATACACCGATCCGGAACTTGCCCCCCTTCTCGAAGACCCGGTTTTCAACTCGAAAAGAGGCTCTTTCGTCACCCTCAAGATAAACGACCGGCTTCGGGGGTGTATCGGCAGCATCGGCGCTTCGGAGCCCCTTGTCGACGGTATCCGGGAGAATGCCGTTGGAGCCGCTTTTCAAGACAGCCGCTTTCCGGCCCTGACCCCGGACGAGCTGGACCTTGTGACCATCGAGGTCAGCATCCTCACCGATCCGGTCCCCCTCGAGTACATCGACCACAACGACCTTACGGCAAAGCTCAGACCCAACGTTCACGGCCTGATCATCAGAAAAGGGATGCGGGGCGCAACCTTTCTGCCCCAGGTATGGGATCAGCTTCCCCAACACGAAACGTTTCTCTCCCACCTGTGCATGAAAGCGGGCCTCCAGGAGGATGCCTGGAAAAATGAAAAGCTTGAAATCCAGACATACGAGGTGCAGCATTTCGAGGAGGAGCAAGTCCTCTAATCATCGCCAACGGCAGGTGTCCGGGGGCTCGTCCTGCTCTTCGATCACCCGGCTCAACACCCTCACGGGTTGAAAATCACATTCACTGTTCCGGATCGCGCTCTCCAACACGCATACCGGGTCATACCCCGCCGAGTTGCACTCAACGGCCTTTCTCAGGAGTCGAATCGGATTATAAAATTCATACATGCCGCAACATCTGTTGGCGAGCACCAGGATCTCCTCGGGTTTGATGCCGGCTGCCTCGCATGCCGTTGCCTTTTCCAGAAGCGAAGCCGGATCGTAGTCATCGTACGCCATGCATCCCTTGGATGCCAGTTCAACGATAAGTTCCCTGTTCATATCAGAACTCCTTTAGCACCGTTGGATTTTCCGGATTTCAATAATCAACCGCCTGTTCCCCAAGGGCGGTACATCCATGAAACGTCCCGAAAAAAATGAATAAAACTATTGGACATACTCGGTATTAAAAGTCTATACTGATAAAAGTAGTATTCGTGATGTGACCGATGCCTCATAAGTGAAACACCATGGGCCGCGCGAGCGATCAATAATACCGCCGGGTCGTTGAACAGGGCGGCCTTTGGACCCGAACAGCAACAGGTTCCGATAGTTGCGATTGCGCCGTTTGGAGCAAAACCGGTTCAACGGCAATTCCCCTGTGCCGGAAAGCAATCCGGGGAAAAACGCACCTTTACAACGGTTTTTTCCAGTTCGTTGCCCCGTGGACGACGGTACAATAACCGCGATTCTGAGCGAATTTTCCCCATGGTACCCAATTCCCAAGGCAATCTCAACTTATTTCTCACAATCCCTGAAAGCGGGAAAAAGAAGAATACCGGGGGAGAACGGCGCGCAAACGGAAATCAACCCTGTTGAGGCCCCAACGGATTGAGACAGACCGTATTAAAACCGCACTCCGCTGGAATAATCGCCCGTACGCGCAATGACGATCATCAACCGGAGAGGTGTTCATGGAAAATAATCTTTTCAATAAAATAGAGATCATGGAAGGTGATTTAACCGCAATCGCCGCAGATGCGATCGTGAACGCCGCCAACTCCTCCCTGCTTGGGGGCGGAGGCGTGGACGGCGCGATTCACAGGGCTGCGGGGCCGGAACTGCTCGAAGCCTGCCGGAAGCTCAAGGGGTGCCCAACCGGCGAAGCCAGAATCACCAAGGGATTCAATCTCCCGGCCCGGTACGTGATTCACACCGTGGGGCCTGTCTACAGCGGAAAACAGGACGACCCCTTGAAGCTTGCATCCTGCTACCGGAACAGCCTCTTGCTTGCCGAGGAAAATGCCCTTGGAACCGTCGCGTTTCCCGCCATAAGCTGCGGCGTGTACGGTTACCCCATTGAAAAAGCATCGAAAATCGCACTGGAAACGGTCCTCGACGGTTTAAGGGAAACCGCTACCCTGGAAAAGGTGATGTTTGTTCTTTTTTCCAAAAACCACTATAATATCTATGAAGATTCTTTTTCCCGTATAAAAAAGGACAAATAGTAACCGGCCACGGGAAATGGAAGATTCTTTTTCCCGTATAAAAAAGAGCAAAGGTAATCGGACACGGGAAATGAAAGCTTCACTCTCCCGTTTAAATGCCGGCAAAAGGTAACCGGGACTCGGTAAACGGTTCAAGCGGGAAGATTCCCGCCACGGACGCGCCACGGTGAACAATGAAAACACCGCATTCATCAAAAATGCTCACATTTGAAAGCCATACCGTTTTTCCAACAAGGCCGGGGGAGCGTTCGAGCATCCTTATCCATGCCTTTGGAGACCGGAGATCGGCCGGGGGCGTTCGAGACGGCGATCCTCCATGCCGTGAGGCAAACGTTCACCCGCCGTTCCGGTGCCCGACGTTTTTATCACGAAGGAATTGGAAGCCGTTTTCGCCGGCACGGGGAATTCGGTTCCTCCTGCTGCTACTTTTCCTCCTTACGACCCTGTTTCCACTGCCGGCATACCCTGCCTCCGAACAGGGCACGGTTTACGTGATACCCGTTTCCGGAACCGTGGAGCCGGGCATGGCCGCGTTTATCAGGATGTCTCTGGCCGATACGCCGGACGATCCGGACGGGGTGTTTCTCCTGGAGATGGACACCTTCGGGGGGCGGGTGGATTCCGCGCTCTCCATCGTGGAAACCCTTCTGAACAGTAAAAAGAAGCGGATCATCGCATATGTCTCGTCAAAGGCGATCTCGGCGGGCGCCCTTATCGCCCTTGCCTGCGGTGAGCTGGTCATGAAGGAGAACACCACCATCGGCGACTGCGCCCCCATCATCTACTCCCAGGAGGGCCCCAAGATGATGGGAGAAAAGTTCCAGTCGCCCCTGCGCGCAAAGTTCCGGACCCTGGCAAGGCGAAACGGGTACCCCGAGAAACTCGCGGAGGCAATGGTCACCGACAACATGGTGGTGTACAGGATCGAGACCCGTGAAAAAACGGTGTACATGGACGGAACGGAATATGAAGACCTGACCCCGGAGGAAAAGGCCTTGATCGTCTCGAAAAAGACGGTAGTCGCCGAGGGAGAACTCCTTACCATGGACGACACCGAGGCCCTTTCGACCGGATTTTCGAGCGCCTCCGTGTCGGATATTCCGGACCTGTTGAACAAACTCGGGCTTTCCGGTAAAAAGATCGTCAGGATAGAGGAAACCTGGTCCCAGAGCCTCGTCCGCCTCATCATCCGGGCGACCCCGTTTCTCATGATGATCGGCCTTGCGGCGCTCTTCGTGGAGCTCAAGTCTCCCGGGTTCGGGCTGCCGGGAATCGCCGGCATCGCCTGCCTCTCCCTCGTGTTCATGGCCCAGAACATGGCGGGACTTGCCAACTATACGGAGGTTCTCCTGATTCTCCTGGGGGTGCTCCTCATGGGGATCGAACTTTTTATTCTTCCCGGATTCGGTATCTGCGGAATCGCCGGCCTCCTCTCCATCTTTGCCGGCCTGATCCTCTCACTCCAGGATTTTACCCTGCCCGACCCGTCGTTTCCGTGGCAGAAGGAGCTGATGGTCAAAAACATCACCGTTGTGGTGGGATCTCTCCTCTCCTCCCTGTTTATCTCCATCCTCTTCATACGCCATGTCCTCCCCAAAGCAGGGAAAATTGTCAGAGGGCCCTATCTCGACCACACCCTCGAGGCGTCCCACGCGGATTCCACCGAAACCGCCGACGCTTCCGTGGGAAGCATGGGAACGGCCGTCACCGCCCTTCGCCCCTCGGGTAAGGCGTCCATCGAAGGAAGGCTCATGGACGTGATCACACCCGGGGAGTTTATCGAA
>PPCM01000584.1_pt1 | contig 27726 bp, 18 predicted proteins | sample 1555541 | NCBI WGS metagenome assembly PPCM01 (sample SAMN05284479, study PRJNA326546) | Marine sediment metagenome, whole genome shotgun sequencing project. | isolation source: marine sediment | place: Germany: Wadden Sea | collected 2012-09-05 | reverse complement strand
ACTCCTCAAGTGGCGGCAGTAGTATTAGCTATCTCAGTGGCCCTATCCTATTTCGCAAGAAGGGAGCAAAGCTCCCCGCCGTCTTGGAGCTGGATCTGGGAGCGACCTATCCGATCTCCCGAATACACCTGCACACGATCGACGGCGGCAACACAGTCCCACACAGCAACACGGACGGTGTCGGCACGCCCACTACCTTCACTCTGGAAGCAGCGAACCGAAGCGACTTCTCGGATGCCCAATCGCTCGCCAAATACACCAAGAGCCAGACCACACCGGATGGCCCGATCATGATGTGGAATATTCCGGACACGAACTGCCGCTACATCCGTCTGATCACTCCTAGAATAAGTCCCCAATGGGCGAATGCTCAAATTGGTTTTGCTGAGATCGAACTGTTCGCCGCAGGGCAGAATGTCGCGCAAGGGAAACGATTCACCGCTAACAGCCTACTGAATCCTGCGTCGAAGGAGCGCTCGTTGGATGCCCTCAGCGATGGCAAAAATCGCTTCGGTGACATTCTCCCGATACGCGACTGGCTGGAGCAACTGGCGGAGCGGCACCGCCTCGAAAGCGAGCGTCCTTTGATACTCGCCGAAATCGGGCAACGCTACGCCCAACAAAAGTTAAACCTCCGCATCATGACTTGGCTGCTGGCCGTCGCCGGAGTGGTCATCTGCATAACGATTCTGGTCGGTCGCAATATCCGCATCAAACAAGCCGCACAGATCAAGGAGCGCTTTGCGGCCGATCTCCACGACGAGTTGGGGGCCAACCTCCACACGATCAGCTTACTCAGCGACCTCGCGAGAGACTCCGTCGACGCGCGCGATGAGTTGATCGAACTGCTCGATGAAATGCGCGTCATGAGCGAGCGCAGCGGCCAGGCGGCCCGCTACTGCACCAACATGCTGGAAGCGGAGGAATTGTGCCAAAACTTAAAGGACGAAATCGAAAGGACCAGTCGCCGCTTGCTCTCGGACGTCGACTATCAGCTGACGATCACCGGCGAGGCGGAACTCGCCTCACTTCGAACTCAACGGCGCATCGACCTCTATTTATTCTACAAGGAAGCCCTTGTTAACATCATCCGACATTCCGGAGCCACCCGCGTATGCATTGATATTGCAGCCTCCAAGAAGAGCGTGCAGTTTGTCATCAAAGACAATGGCGTCGGCACCGGGCAGATACCCCCCTCCCTCGCTCGGCGAGCCCGACTGCTGAAAGCAAAAATCACAACCGACACCCCGGATGAGGGCGGCACATCAATCACACTCAGCCTGAAGCGAACTAAAAAACCGATCTAAAATGAAGGCGCCCATTTCCATTACGATTATTGAGGATCACCTCGCTTACAGAAATGTCATCGAACGATCTTTAAATAAGAATCCGAACATAACGATACTCAGCCGCTTTGGCACCGCAGAGATCGCGCTACGGGACTTTGAGGATCGGGATACGGCGAAGCATCCGGAGATCATATTACTCGACCTCAACCTTCCCGGGATGTCAGGTCTGGAGGCCATCCCTTGGATTCGGGAGTATCTGCCGAAGGCTAAGATTATCATCCTCTCCCAATCCGACAACGAGGCCGACGTCGTCGATGCCATTGCAAAGGGAGCGACCGGCTACTTACTCAAATCCGCCAAGGCTTCCGAGATCATCGCGGCCATCCAAACGGTGATGGATGGAGGGGCGTCGCTGGATGCGGGGGTCGCCCGCTACATCATCGATCGCATCAAGCTCGACACAAAGCAGAAAGTCACCACGAGCCCCCTCTCCGAACGCGAACTGGAGGTGCTCCAGCTACTCGCGGAAGGCATGCTCAAAAAAGAAATTTCCGAAGCATTGAATGTCAGCGTGCCGACCGTCGCATTCCACGTGAAGAATATCTTCCAAAAACTCGAAGTGAGCAACGCTCCTGCCGCCGTCGGCAAGGCCTACCGAAAAGGGATTCTCTAGAGGCTATTACCATTTCTGAGTTGCCGATCAAACGTAGGCCGCCGACGAGCGGCGACGCCACGAAGGACGGAAAGGATCTACACTGGAGGGCAGCGTTCCACCGCTGCCGCGTATCCACAGGACGGCCACGCACCCCCGGATGACCCCGGCAAACGGCGAAGGCCATCGACAAGCTCAGGCCGGAATGGAACTTCGCCCTCCAGCGGAGATGCTGAATACCCCACTATTCCTCCAGCACAGAACTGGGCGGCAGCGGCACCTCGTTTTGCTTTCGCCAAGCCACGAGCTCTTGCAGCAGTTGCGCCGCGATCTCGGGATGACTATTGCTCAGGTTCTCGCTCTCATCCAAGTCTTCCTCGGTGTTGTAGAGCTCGATCACCCCGTCTTTGAGATACTGGATCAGCTTCCACTTCCCCTTGCGAATCATCGAGCATGGGGGATTTCGATACGTGCTCGCGATGTGCCAAAAAAGCGGACGCTCGTCGAGCGGTTTCCCCTGCAATAGGGGCAGCCAACTCTCGCCATCCAGCTTACCCGTATAGTCGCTCACTCCAGCCAAATCGAGGAAAGTGGGAAACAGATCGAGTCCGTGCACAGGTGTGTCGTTTCGTCCGGCTTCAACATGATGCGGCCAATTGACCAGAGCCGGCACACGCAAACCACCATCGTAGATCATGCCCTTTGCGCCGCGCAGGTTCTTGTTCACGCTTTGCATCCCATTGAAGCCATTATCGGAAGTAAACACGATCACCGTGTTGTCCCGTAATCCGGCTTCATCCAGGAAATCGAGAATGCGCTGCACATTGTCGTCAATTGATTTGACCATGGTGGCATAGGCCGCCGTTTCTGCCTTTCTTCTGGCCGGCCGCATTCCCTGCCCTGTGGCGGAATCGCCCGCCTTCTCCATGAAGTGTGCCAGCAATTCCTCGCTGCGTGGAATCGAAGGACGGTGCGGCGCATAGAAGTGCAGGTTCACAAAGAAAGGCGTGTCTTCATGCCGCTGCATGAAATCGATCGCATCGTCGGTCAGCCGGTCGGTCAACCATGCGTCGTCCAGCTGTTCCTCGATAAACGGATTCTTGAACGGGGCCACATAGCCACCCCCCGGAGTGTTGTAGCCCTTCGGATGGCCGCGAGCGGGGTCGCCCCACCAAGTGCCGCCGACGTTTTCATCGAAGCCGCGCCCGAGGGGATAATACTTCTGAATTTCCGGACTCTTGTGCGCCGCCACCCAGCTCAGGTCTCCATTCTGTGGTTGGCCGAGCTTATGATCATAGGGGTGCTCGCTTTCGCTCTCGGGGTTTGGCCCCACAATATGCCACTTACCGAGGTGTATGAGTTTGTAGCCCGCTTCGCTCAGCGGTTGCGCAAAGACCGGATGCTCCGCACCAACCGTCCATCTGGAAAAGATGTTATCATTGCTGTTTCCCTTCTCCAAAACCGGCACGGTGTAGCACCCCGTGCGGAAGGACTGCTTGCCCGTCAGAATCGCAGCCCGCGAAGGCGAGCAGGTCGGATACATGAAGGCGTTTTCCAGCACCAGGCTCTCTGCCGCCAAAGCATCCAGAGCCGGAGTTTCGAAGTATTCGCTGCCCATGAAGCCGACATCCTGCCAGCCAAGGTCATCGGCGAGGATGAAGACAATGTTTGGCTGGCTCCCTGTGACTGGACTCAAAGCTGCTGAAGGCGACTGCTGGGCCCCGTGAGAGGAAACAGCCGCTAACAAAAAATACGCTGCGACAACCTGACGGACAGTTCGTAAACACATGCGATCAGATTAACAGTTTTCAAAGAAAAATACTATCACGCAAACAAGGTATCTGCTCATAAAAAATCCCCAAGTTCCTGTAGGAACTTGGGGATTTGAAAAATGTTACAATTAGTGAAAGACGACTAAGCCTGACGACGACGAATCATCACGTAGCTCAAGCCAAGCAGGCCAGCGAGCAAAGCGTAGCTGCTAGATTCGGGGATGGCCGCAACCGTGATGTCGAAACCTAAATCTTCCACCCCCCAACGCTGAGGGCGGGTGCCAGAATCCGGGTTCTTAGCGGTAATGTAGAGCGTGCTTTGGTAACCTGTATCACCGCCTTCGGCTGCAATACCGGTAAGGCTAATCGTTCTAGCAAGATTTGTGTCAGCGACAAAAAGCCCTGTGCCGGTGCCAACAACCGATTGGTGACTGTTGCCATCCCACTCAACCATACTGAATTGATCAAATCCATTCAGCGTCGCCTGATAACCAGTGAGAGCACCTAGAGATAAGTCCTCTATCGTGAATACAAGCGTGTCACCAGCAGCCATAATAGTTTCATTTACGAACTTGGTTCCGTCATTCCCAACATCGTCCTGAGTTGACCCGAGAGTGACACTCCCCGTGTAATTCTGCCCTTCTGGACCTGGTTCCGTAACCGAGCTTACCGTAGAACCAGATTGCGCGGAAACCCGCACTTTGAAGGTCAAGGTATCATTGGTCGAATCACCATTGAAGTCTGAACCGTTGTAGGAGAAGCTAAACAGGTAATCATTAGTTCCACTGACATCTTGCACAGTTCTGCCTGCCGTAACCGTGCCAGATCCATCACCACCTACGGTGACAGTGTCATTATTCGCGTTGTCGAGGTCAGTAAAACTCAGAAAAGTTTGAGCTTGAACTGCACCTGCAATAAATACTGCACCTGCTATGACCAAGGTGTTAACTAAGGGGTAATTATACTTATGGGGCATTATTAATTGTGTAGGAGAAAATTGATAAAATGTCAACTCTCGAAGGGACAACGACACCTGCTTGGTTTAGCGAAGTTCATCCACCAACCCACCCCGATTCACACTATCGTGCTGGTCGGATCCACATGCAGTGGCCACCGCCCGGTGCAATATAGGCAGCGACCATATCGCCCTTTTTTACGGTTTTTTTACGGATCTGATAGAGCTCGCGCTTGGTTTCGACTGGCTGAAAAGGGATTTTCTTCTTTTTGGCATCGGCTGCATTCCAGCCGCCGGGGAAAGCGTAGTGGCTCTCCTCGGTGTCTTCATAGAGCGTCACATCGTAAGTGACTCCGGGTTCGAGGAAATCGAGCGTTAGCTCCATCTCGCGACCGGACTCGTCAGCCACGGCGGCGACAAACCAGGCATCACCGGAACGGCGAGCGATCGTCGTGTGTTTGCCGATCTCCATTTCGAGCACCTTGGTGTCGTCGTAGGTCATGGGGAGTTGCTTGATGAACTCGAAGAGATCCATCTTGCGCTGATAGGCGTCCGGCATGTCGGGCAGCGTCAGGATACCGCTGTAAAAAATCAGACACTGAGCCACCTGAGAAACGACCGTGCTGGGGATTTGTTTGTGTACTTTATCCCGCACGATGGATTGATCCATGTCGAAGAGACCGCAGCTGCGGTCGACAGGGCCGCCGAGGTTATGGACAACCGGAAAGACTGAAAGCTCGGAGGGTGTGGCCGGCACGCGGTTTTGTGCATCCAGCATGCTGTTGACGTATTCGTTGGACATGTAGTGCGGATAGGTGCGGGTCAGCCCAGTCGGCTTGTTCGGCTCATGCAAATTATACATGATCTCGTATTCCGCACATTTTTCGAGCACCTTCACACTAAAGGCATTCTTGTTTTGATTACCACCCCCGAGGAAGCCGTGTTTGATGCCCACGATCCCCCACTCCTGATATTGAGCAAAGGTGCGATCCATATCGAAGCCCTTGAGTGCCTTATCGTTAATGTAGAGCCAGATGCCGACGCCCTTCTCTTTAGCATAGCTGGCCACTTTAGGCATATCGACTTCGTGTTCATAGGTCACCGGATCTGACTTCGGATCGCGCTCGGGGCCATACCACTCGGCATCAATGATGAGGAAGGGCAAGCCATGCTCGTGCGCGAAATCGATATAGCGGATGTAGCTCTCGGTGTTGATGCCGTAGACGAAACCATCGTCGGCAACGCCACCGTGGCAGCGCCAATCCCAAAGACTCACGCCCGTTTGAATCCAATCGGTATCAGCCAGTTTATTCGGCTCGTTCAAATTTAGGATCATCGTCGACTCGACCAAATCACCCGGCTTGGAGGCAATCAGAACGGTACGCCACGCACTGACCGCGCCTGCGTCGGCACGCATCGATCCGTTGTAGCTCAGCGTGCGATGGTCTGGAGCGATACGGAGATGCGTATCGGCCGAATTAACGATGGCCGCCTCGTGCAAGGAGATGAAGCAGTCCTCTGCAAGCTGAGCGGTGAAAGGCGTGCGGCAAATTTTTCCAAACTTCTCAAAGGGCACATCATTGAAGAGTGTGGTCGAAGTCTTCGCATACCAGGCACGCGGTGCCTCCGAAATGACCGATACCTGCGACAGCTCGTTTTTAAAGTTCACATCCTGCAGTCCCGGTTGCTCGGGGAAGACATAGCGAAAGGCGATGCCGTCGTTATAGGCACGCAGGACAACGTGCATGCGGCGCTTCGGGGCGTCGGCCTCGACGAGCTCGAGAGTGAGCTCGTTGTAGTGGTTACGATACTCGCTGAATTGCCCCCAGACGGGCGTCCATGTTTCGTCAAATGAAGTCGTTTCCGAACCGGTGACCTCAAGTGCCCCGGCAAAGGCGCCTCCCGCCAGTTCGATGCCTAGGCGCGACTTGGCGATGATCGCTTCCCCATTGAACTCGACGGAATAAGCGACCTGCCCGCCTTCTACATAGGTGCGGAGCTGGATACGTGCATCCGGCGATGTGATCGAAGTCTCTGCGCCCCCAAGGGACGGAAACAGTAGAGCCAGGCTGAGTAGTGAGGCGAACGGGCGGAGGTATTTCATAATGATAATGATGGGGCAACTTTATTGGATTCTGTGCCCACAAGTGTAATGAAATCCTCACTTTCTGTCTATCCCTCGTATAAGTGATATTCAAGCGGCGGTGCAGTGCGAAAAACGACAGGCGGGGGCGCCTGTCCTACGGCGCTCGCCTTGCGTAAGACAGACACTCTTGTCTGTCGCGTCACGCAGGCTTCGCGACGACAGGCGGGGCGCCTGTCCTACGGTACTCGCCTTGCGTAGGACAGACACTCCTGTCTGTCACGTCCCGCAGCTTCGCAACGACAGGCGGGGGCGCCTGTCCTACGGTGCTCGCCTTGCGTAGGACAGACACTCTTGTCTGTCCAATATGGTTTGTAGGTTGACGCTAGCGTTGGTAACCAGAGAATCGATTCGTATGCCTGAGGAACTGCGCCCGGATCAGCCCGAATTCTTTATGGGCTTCGAAGCAGAGCGGATCAACGAGAAGTCACACCGCCATCTGCCACAATGGAGGCAGGCGAACGCCACTTATTTCGTGACTTTTCGATTATTGGATTCGTTGCCGACCCACCTCTTAAATGAATGGAAAACGAATAAGTCCCTCTGGTTAGAACAAAATCCCAAACCTTGGGATGCCGCCCAGCGGCGCTATTATCAGATAAACTTTTCGCAAAAAATAGCGCATTGGCTCGATCAGGGAATGGGAAGCTGTCTGCTGAAACTCGAAGCAAACCGTAATTGCTTAATTCAGAGCCTGAATCTACGAGATGGTATCGACTATTATTTAGGCGATTGGGTGATTATGCCCAACCATGTGCACCTCTTAGTGCGTCCATTGGGGGATTCGTCCTTATCTCAGATATTGCAGACATGGAAAGGTGTTTCAGCGCATCGAGTGAACCAACGCTTGGGGCGGACAGGCAGCTTGTGGATGGACGAGAGTTTTACACACATTATTCGCAACCTCACGAAATTAAAAAAAGCGTCCGAATATATTCATAGCAATCCAACGAAAGCCAAGCTGAAGGCAGCCGATTACACTTTAAGCAAAGGAAAGGCGGCATGGTTTTGCGGTGATGCGTAAGGTAGTTGCTCCTGTCTGTCGCTTCCGGCGGGGTCGAAACGACAGGCGGGGGCGCCTGTCCTACTGTGCTCGCCTTGCGTAAGACAGACACTCCTGTCTGTCACGTCCCGCAGCTTCGCAACGACAGGCGGGGGCGCCTGTCCTACGGTGCTCGCCTTGCGTAGGACAGACACTCTTGTCTGTCACGTCACGCAGGCTCGCAACGACAGGCGGGGGCGCCTGTCCTACGGTGCTCGCCTTACGTAAGACAGACACTCCTGTCTGTCGCGTCTCACGCAGGCTTCGCGACAGAAGGATCGTATTAGTTCCAGACCTTCGACTCGCCTTTTTTGAGGGTGATGGCTTCACTGAGTTGCCCGTTGTGATAGACGCGGAAGGTACTGTCGCGCGTCGCGCGGATGGTGGCTTGCTTCAGTTGGTTATTCGCCCACTCGATATCGACCTCCAAGCCGCCACGTGCGCGTAGGCCGTGGACTTGCCCCTTGGACCACTCGGACGGTAGTGCAGGCAGAAGGTGCAAAATATAAGGCGCCCCGACCAGCGACTCGTCAGGCGTGACGGGCACAAAATGCTTCGGGTTGTTCGGGTCTTGCTCGTAGGCGACAAAGGCGGCCTCTTCGATTGTCTTCGCATCCGGATGAACGCTGCGCAGGTGACTTTGCAGTAGCATTTCGCAGACGCCTGCGGCACCACCGAAGTTGCCATCGATCTGGAATGGTGGGTGAAAATCAAAGAGGTTCGTATGAGCGCGCTTCGAAGTGAGGAACTTGTAAATCTTGTGCGCACGATCGCCATTATGAAGGCGTGCCCAGAAGTTGGTCTTCCAACCGGTGCTCCAACCAGTGGAGGCGTCGCCGCGGTGCCCCATCGTGACCAGAGCCGCCTCATAGAGCTCGGGCGTGGTGATCGGTGAAATGTCACGCCCGGGGTGCAGGGCAATCAGATGGGAAATGTGACGATGGGTGTTCTTCGGGTCGTCCCAGTCCTCGATCCATTCCTGGAGTTGACCATGTTTGCCGATCTTCTGTGGGCTAAGTTGTGGGATCAAATCCTGCAGTGTTTTTCGGAAATGCTCATCGCGCCCCAGTATATAGGAGGCCTCGATACAATCCGTGAAGAGGTTGAGCAGCAGTTGCTGATCCCATGCCGCCCCGTAGGCCTGCTTGTTCAATTTGCCTTTGCCATAGTTATTTTCGGGTGACCAAGTGGGATAAACAACGAGGCTGCCGTCCTTCCATGGCGCGAGGTGCTCGACGAAGAACTCAGCGGCTCCTTTCATGATGGGATAGACGTCTTCGAGGTAGGCCTCGTCCGCGCCGAAGGAGTAGTGCTCGAAGAGGTGCTGCGTCAGCCAGTGCCCCGCCTGCTGGGTTCGGCGCCCATGCTCATTCTGTGCAGTAAAGCCGAAGACGTTGCCATTGAGCCCCATGCTCCAGCCCTTGTTGACGCCAAAGGTTTCGCGGGCAGTGTGCGCACCGGACTCGGCAATCACACGCATATACTCTAGGTAGGGGCTGAAGGATTCCCGCAAGTTGGCGGTTTCCACCATCCAGTAGTTCATGGTCAGATTGATGTCGGTATGGTAATCGCAGTTCCATGCGGGCTTCAAACTGGCATTCCACAAGCCCTGTAGGTTCGAAGGCACTGGTGCGCCCCGCGAGCAACTCAGCTGTAGGTAGCGCGCGAAATTAAAATAGAGGTTCTCCAACTCAAGGCTCGGGGACTGAGTCAATTGATCCGTCGTCTTCCCCGAGGGCTCGAAGTCGAGCTCCAAGTAGCAGCGTTGCATCAGCTCGGAGACATCGGCCACGTGCGCCTGCTTGAGGGCGTCGTAGCCCAATTGTGTCGCGGCGTCGATCGCGTTCACGCAATCCGCCCGATAATCGCGGCCTTTGAACACCGGGTAGTTCGGCAAGTAATCGGTGTAGCCAGCAAGGTAGATGCGCACATCGGTCGCTCCGGACACTTGGATCGTGCCGTCGGCTTGCGGGCTGACAGTGCCATCCACAGCATCGACGTGGATGAGCTGCATGAACTCCATGTTGTCCTGAACCATTTTCGCTTCAGCAACGAGAGAGATGCGGTTGCCTTCAGCTTTGAGCTCACTGATCTTATGGTAGGTGATCGCTTCAATGGTCAGATCCAACTTTGCCCCGCTCGCGGTGTAGCGGGCGCCGAAGATATCGTTCGGATAACTGCAGAAATACTCGCGGGTGTATTGACCGCCATTCAATGAGTAGCTGACCTGCCCCACCCCTTGGCGTGCATCGAGGGAGCGTCGGTAGTTCGTCACCGCGTCGGCATCGTGCCCCGTTCGAATCACGACATTCGTGAAAGGCGCATAGTTGCCCAGCGGTTCTTTCGTGGCGAGATACTTGGTGGCCAAGCTTTCCATACTGTCGGGGCCGCTGCCAAAACGATCCCCGCGGTAGGCTTGACGCACCTCCTCTAAATCCTCGGGCGTCACTGAACGTGCGGATGACTGCGCCACCTCGTCCTGCCCGCGCTTGGCATTCATCCAAAGCGTGATGTCATTGATCAAGAGGTGCTCCTCGTCGATGCCACCGGAGAACATAGCTCCGAGTCGCCCATTGCCCATCGGCAAGGCGGTCTTGATAAAGTTGGGCTCCTTACTTTTGCCTTGGGCTTTGATCAGGTCGCTCGCGGCGGGCTGATCGTAGTGCAGAACAAAGCGCTCGTTGGCGCAGACAAATGACGCTGCGAGTAGAGTTGCGCTCAATAAAGCGAGGTATCGTCGTTTCATCTGTGGTGGGGTCTAGAGGTTTCGAAACAGTTGTTAGTAGGATGCAGGCGCCCAATCGGGAATGCCGGATTCTTTGAGTTGTTCATGGTAGCGAATATAAAACGGGAACTCCTCCGGGCTGAGTTTGGGCAGACCTTCGTTAATTAAAAACGGCTGCACCGAGACCCACCACTGGTCGTAGGACTTGCTGAGTTGTTCGACCACTTCGGGGTAAGATTGTGCGACGTCGTTCTCCTGATAAGGGTCTGCAGCAATATCGTAGAGTTCCTTGTTGTTGACGAGGCGCCAGCGCTCAGTGCGGACTGCGCATTTGGCATATTGGGCGGCATCCATCTTGCCGGGGTTCCAGCGACCGCAGTGCACAAATAGCTCGCGATCCGGCCAGTCGGCATGAGGATTTTCAAGCAATGGCAAGAGCGAACGCCCGTCCAGCGCCTGAACATCAGCAGGCAAGTCAGCACCAGCGAGTTCAACAAAGGTTGGGTAAAGATCAATGTGTGCGGTCAGCGCCTCCACATCCACGTTCTCATCCAACACGCCGCGCCACTGCCAAAACGCAGGCACATGCGTGCCCCCCTCATCCGGCGAATTTTTACCCCCCTTGAGGTGAGCGTTGAAATGCTTCAATTTTTTGCCATTCAGCTTACCACTCAAATGCGTCGCACCGTTATCCGTCATAAAGATCACGAGGGTGTTTTCCAATGCGTCCCATTCCTCAAGCTTCGCCAGCATCTTGCCAAAGTTATCGTCGATGTTCTCGACCATGCCATAGCGGCCGGCCGTACCCTTGTCGTATCCGAGTTTCCGAAAGCGTTCAGTATATTGTTTTGGTGCCACTAAAGGCGCGTGGGGGGCATTGAGAGAAATGTAAGCGAAGTAAGGTTGATCTGCATCCAGTTGGCTCTTGATCCAAGCCAATCCTGCGTCGAAGAAGAGATCCGTGCAAAAGCCTTGGGTCTGCACGATAGTCTCGTTATGCAGCAGGACATTATCGAAATAAAGGTTCTCTATATTAGGAGGAAAATCTCCATATCGAGTCTGCCCGATCCCCCCTGCCCCGTGCATCAGGACTTCATCGAACCCCCGGCTGCCCGGCAGGTATGCCTCCTCGTCGCCGAGGTGCCATTTCCCGAAGAGCCCGGTGGCGTAGCCCGCAGACTGCAAGGCCTGCGGGAAGGTGTAGGTATCTAGCGCCATACGCTCTCGCTGAAAGATCGTATGCGTGACGCCGTTTTTGAAAGGCACACGCCCACTCATCAAAGCAGCACGTGTCGGCGCACAGGTCGGACTCACCTGAAAATCGGTAAAGCGAACAGCCTTATCGTGAAAACGGTCGATATGCGGTGTCCGGACGACTTCGTTGCCCATACAGGACAGATCGCCCATGCCCTGATCATCCGTCATCACCAATATAATATTGGGCTTCGACGCTGCGAGGCTCGATACTGCTGCGTCTCGAACTACCGTCGCATTTAAGCCGATGCACGTAAATATTGCCAGAGATAGAAGTATAATTCGTTTCATAGTAACAGGGTTGGGGTTAGACATATAAGGGTATGGAAAGTTTGAACGGCCACTCATAGAAGTAGCCTCTATCATAGCAGGTTTCCTAGTGCTCCGTCTATCACCACTATTAGGTAGAGTCATGCGCCCTACCCGAATCGCACGCGAGTCAAAGGAGAATGGCGCTAACTGAAGAAGATGTTCGGTAAAAAGCTGGAGGGTAGCGCTCCGTTCTAACCTGAGCCTGTCGAAGTGTCGCAACCGCCGATAGTTCGAAGAATCTAGGCGTTTCTGCGGCAATGACGGAGCATTGCACCCAAAGGGCACACGCCCTCCAAATGAAGTTATGAGTATCATCTCTATAAAGCTGCTGAGATTAGTGCCATTCGGTTCAAAGGCTTATTCGGCAGACTTTTTTGACTTTTTCTTTCCTTTGCCAGCCGCCTGAACTTTCGGTTCATTGAGCTCTACGTTCAATTCGGAGAGCGCGGCACGCATTGCCTCCAGCTTGCTGGCATATTCTGGATTTTCGGCAAGGTCGTTCATTTCGTTCGGGTCTTTCTTCAGATTAAAAAGACGTTCAACCTTCGCGGTGGGGTACGAAATAAACTTCCAATCGCCGAGAGTGATCATCCGCTGCCGATCCATATAGGCACCGTAGATCGCATCATAGTGCTCGCGACTCTCACCACGCAACAGTGGCAACAGGCTCTTAAAGTCGACCCCCTCCGTGGCGGCCCCCGCCAAATCCAACGCAGTGGCCATAACGTCCTGCAAATAGATCGGCGTATCGATCTGAACGCCCGGTTCCACATCGGGCCCGACCACTAAAAACGGCACCCGCACGCTGTGGTCGTACATGTTCTGCTTGCCCGTCAAGCCGTGATGCCCGACGGCAAGGCCGTGATCAGCCGTAAAAATAATATAGGTATTCTCGGCTTTTCCAGATGCTTTCAAGGCCTCCAAAATACGACCGATTTGGTCATCCATGTGTGTGATGATTGCGAAATATTCCTGGCGGTTGACCTTCACGGCATACTCCGTGCGCGGGTATGGCATCAACTTTTCATCGCGCAACTTGAGTCCACAAATCTTGTCGGCATAGGGATACTGAGCTAGAAAGTTTTCGGGAAGTTGGATCCGATCCAGCGGATAGCGGTCGATATACTCCTTAGGCGACTGGCGCGGATCGTGCGATGCGTTGAAAGCCAGATACATGAAAAAAGGTTGATCGTCCTGGGCAGCAGTTTGCAGATACTCAACACTATCATCGGCGAGCACTTCGCTCCAGTGCTTGCCTCCCTCCCAGAAACCTCCGTATTGAGTCTCCCAAGGCTTCCAGCCATTCTCGTAATCCTCAGGGCTCTTCGGGCGGTTATAACCGGCAGGTGTTTGCTTCGGCATGCCCGCGCGGACGTTTTTCACAACATCGAAAAGGCCATTGGGGTTCGCATCGGGGACATGCCACTTACCGGTAAAGTAGGTCTGATAGCCAGCTGCCTGCATGCGCTGTGACCACATGAGGTTCTCTTGAATCGATGGCTTCGTGCTGGCTTGTGCGTCCCAAAGAAAACGCCCGGTATTGAGCATGGTGCGGCTCGCCGCGCAGACCGCCCCACCCCAAGCGCCCATATTGTACGCATGGGTGAAACTCGCGCCGGACTCGACCAAGGTATCGAGATGGGGGGTGTCGATATCCAACAGTCCCGCAGCCCCGATCGTCTCGTAGCTCATGTCGTCGGCAAAAATGAAGACGACATTCGGTTGATCCGCGCCGGCTTGAGCGAAGGCACAACTGACAGCCAGCAACAATACTACAGAGAATCGCATCCCCCGTAACATCATCTACTCGCCTTCCCAGCCGTTGATTTTCACATAGTAGCCGGCCGACGGCTTGTCATCGTGGCAGGCGAGAAACAGGTATTCCGGCTTACCGTCTTTCCAAAGAATACTCGGGCGTTCACTACGAGCCAGTTGGTCGCCGAAATACAGCTCATTGGTCAAATAACCGACTTTGGGAATTCCCCAATCGAGTCCGTCCTTCGATTGATAAATAATGCCGGGACGATAGCCCCCGTTCTTGATCTCGTCTTGCGGGAGCGGGTTACCGGCCACCAAATTCTGAACGCCACGACGATCCTCCACGATCATGTAATACATTCCGTTGTAGTAGAATGCATAGGGATCCTCAATATCCACTTGTTGCTCCGCGTAGCTAATAAGTGGATTATTTTCGTAGTTCACATAAGGGCCTTCGATGTGGTCGCTCACAGCCAAAGAAATCTCACGAAAGCCCTTTTTCACCGGGAGTACATCGGTCATTGATTTGTAATAGATCCGATACTTCCCATCGGGCGCGGCGACAAAGGTGGGGTTGGATGCATGGACGATATTATAGCCGCCCATTTCGCCCGACGCGGCGATGACAGGATTATGCGGGCTTTCAGTCCACGGACCGTTCAGAGACTTCGCAGTCGCAATACCGACCTCTTGCTTGGAACCATTTTCGTCCTGATAACGATTCATTAAAAAAACCAGCACGTAAGTATCGCCTACTTTGTCAATCTGCGGGTTGTGATAACTGGTATCCTCGCTGACAAATAGATCTCCGATCAAGGTGAAAGGGCCTTCCACACTATCCGCTGTCCAATGCACGATCTTACTGTGCTTGATCCAGCTGCCATCATTCGGAATGACGGAATTAAATATATGCAGTTTGCCTTCTTCGTCGTAGATCGGAGCCATCCCCCAAGTCCATTCACCCTCGCCTGCTTCGAGTATATATTGCCCCGCCTCCTGGGTCTTTACGAATTCCGACATCTCAATGGCCGAAGCCGGTTGAAAGCATGCAAAGCTCAGCCAGACTCCGAGCACTGTCTTATGTAATGTTTCTCTCATCATCTTTTCAAAATTTAGATTTAGTCTACAGGGTGTTACCCTTGGTATTTTTAAACTTTTTCTCGTCCCATGGGATCGATCGGTCAAAGAGCGTGCCATACGGGACATAGGCTTCTTCGGCTTGCTGCTCCAAAAGTGTCAGTTCGTCGTCATACTTCTGGCGCATTTTCTGGAGGAGCGATTCCGCTTCGGGATTGTGTGCCAAGTTGTTCAGCTCCAGCGGATCCTTACCGAGATGAAAGAGGTCTTCCGTCGGCTCCATGGTTTTATCGCCATACCACCAGTAAGTATACTTCACCTCTTTGGTCAGCACGGTCAGATTCTTGGTCGGCACGTCACCGTAGACGTTCATGAAGGCCAATTGCTCATGGATGTCGGCATTGGGATCTTCCAGGATTGGAAGCAGGCTCTCCCCGTCCATATTCTCAGGCACCGGCAGCCTCGCCAGTTCCAAAATGGTCGGCGCGAAATCAATATTCCCGGTCAGCGCAGGTGCCCGGAATCCCTTGCCTGCATTCGGACTCCTAGGGTCGTAGATCATCAATGGTGCCCGTGCCGCTTCCTCTAGCGGCAGAACCTTCGAACCATAGCCATGCGCGCCACAGAGGAAACCGTTGTCGCTGGTGTAAATGATGACTGTATTGTCAGCCACGCCTTGCGCTTCCAACTCCTCACGAATCATGCCCAACGCCACATCGATGGCGTAAATCTGCTGATAGTAGGTCGCCATGACTTCGTCGTAATTATCGTCGTAGCCCCACTCACTGAAGCGCACCCATTGGCGCCCTGTTTTGCTTTGCGGCGAAAGATGATCGGCATGTTCGCGCCCATAGTTGGCCGGTTTGGTGAATGTCTTCCCGGCGTAAATATGGTCAAATTGTGGATCGGGCGTCGTCGGACGATGAGGTGCTTTAAAGCTGATCGAAAGGCAAAACGGTTGATCCGTCTGAGCCGCCTCACGGATCACGTCTCGCCCGAAGGCACCATAAGAAAGTGTCGAGTGCGGGTATTCCTCGGCATACTTCGCCATGGAATCATTCTTCTTTGTGGCATACTCTGTTTGTCCGGGGGCGCCGCCCCAGATGTCGAAATCGCTCTCTGGCATGCCTGGTTTGCCATTGCGTCCGAGCCCATAGACATCCAACCCAAATTTGCCTGCAAATGCAGTGATGTAGCCAGCCTCTCGCAGGAGCACCGGATAGGACTTCGACCAAATCTCAGACCGCATGTGCCCATGCTGGAAATTCGTGCCAGTCTTGTATTCATACATGCCGGTAAAAATGCTCGCCCGGCTGGCCATGCAGATCGCGGTGGTATTGTAATGCTTGTCGAAGATGAGGCCATCCTGCCCCAGCTTGTCCATGTGGGGCGTCAGCACTTCCTCATTCCCATAAATCCCGACCGACGACAAGTTTTGATCGTCAGCCAAAAGCAGGACAATGTTCGGCCTCTGGTTGGCGTGCAGGACTGCAGCCAAACTGAGAGTAATAAAAAATAGCGCGGAGCACTTCATAATGTTTCCAGCGGGCGCGATCTGTAGACGCACCTCTTCATAAGGATATGAAAGTTAGTATACGCCATCACCGCGTACACGCCTATCATGCATACACATGAAAACGCTACGACTGGGGCTAAAGGCCAATGCCATTGCATTATACCAAATTCGGCAGTTGATAGTGCGTCTATAATTTAACCACGGATAAACACAGATGCACACGGATAAAAGCAAGTCGCCTAAATGGCGCCCAACGCTGAAGGCAACTCGCTATATTGATCGAAATGCAAAACTTTAGTGACTAATGACTTAGACAAAAAATCCGTGTTTATCCGTGTCCATCTGTGGTTTTGACTCACCTTTTTAGGTTAAACAGTATGTATTTAGGGTCTCTTATTAACGTGCATTCACGTTTATTAACGGTTCAACTAACCTTTTTAGGATTATTGGCAACTGGAGGGTTCCGAACGAAGCGACAAGACCGGGCGCGACCGCGTACTGCGTAGCTCGCAGTGCGAAGCATGGAAGCGAACCGGAAGAAAGTTCCACCTTTTCCGCCGTATTGAAGCAGGTTGGCTACCATTTCATTTTCGGCGAACTGCGATGGCGGAGCATCGCCCTCCATTTAATTGAAAATAGCCATTCTAACCAATCTATACATGAGCCAATATTGAATGATGCAATGGCATTGGGCTAAAGGCTGGAGTGATTCCAAGCAGTTTCCCCCTGATTAATCGAAAACGATTAAATCCTGAATTTGCTTCTGGTTGAGCCCCCCGCCGTTGATCAGATTCACCATCAACCTAAGCGCCGCTAGATTTTTCACTTTCCTTGCTGGTTTACCGACGACAAAAACCACCTTGGTCTGTGCAGGTTTAACTACGCCCAAATTTTTCGCATTCTCATACCCCCTACGAACGCCCTCAACGTTATTGAAAGCAATATCTGGTTCGACCATGAAATAGACGGTATCCGGGGCTGGATCTAATTGATAGGCTGCATTGATTGCACCCCAATATTGAGTACCCCAAAGGAAGAATGCCTTCCCTCTATCGACCTCGCGAGGATCCTTCGTCATATACTCTGGTCCGCTCGGATCAGCATGCTTGTTCAGTTCTTTAATTAACGAATCGGTTTCCCGACCGGACGGTTCCAACCAAGCCCCTGGCGTCACTCCTTTCGGCCACCAGAAGTCATGCTTCGTCGGGTCACGCCCGGGTGTTCGTCCACCAAAGTAGATAACCGCCAATCTGGCACTGTCGCTCTCCTTCATCTTCCCTATCGTCTTGAGCAGTTCTGCTCTCGTTCTAGCGAAAACAGTCTGTCCTGAGCCCGTTCGATCAAACAGAACGACAATATTGTTGCCCCCTGAAATCCCGAAGAAGCTGATGTCTACGCGATCCATAATACCTCCCCCGAGCTCACCGAGCCCGCCGCCCATGCCTCGCCCGAAGGACATGTCCGACTCCTGCATCACGATCAAAGGAACCGACATGTTTTGTGGATTTTGGGCGGCCAATGGCTGAGGCCGCGGAAGACTTTTCTGGCTTCGTTTCGTCGTAGGCGGTGGTGGGGGTGGGGGTGGTGGCGTGTCCATCTCCACGATGGGCGGCGCCTCAAACTCGGGTGGAGGCGAAATCGTCTCCACAATCTTGATGACCCCGAAAATGCCCAGCCCGAGCACATGAACACCGATACTGACGACCACGACAATGAAAACAGCGCTCCGCTTCTTCGGGTTGCGCAGCGCTTTGCCCAATTGGTTGTTATCGTGGGGGATGGGAGGTTCTGACATAGCTAGTAGTGCTGTATTTTCTAATTCTGCCGGAGACTACATCTGACCGAAGGAAACGAATTTCAGCTTAGCCTTCGCACAGGCGCTAAGCACATCGATCGAGCGGTAGTGCGGCGAGTAGGCATCGGCTTGGATCGTGACGATCGTCTGCTTCCCCAGTCGATCAGCCGATGCTTTCAGAGCTGCGAGCATGCCGGTGAGTCCGGAGAGATCGCCGTAGGGGTCTTCGCCGAGGTTGCCGCCGTTGAGCAGCACTGTGCCGTCGGGCAGGATATCGATGGTGTGCTTCGATGGTAATTCCGGGGTGGACGTGGGCGGTGCCTGCGAAGGCAATTGGATGCCGAGATCCGCCTCCTGTTTGACCAGCTCAGTCGTGACCATGAAGAAGACCAACATGAGGAAGACCACGTCGATCATCGGCGTGAGGTCGGGCTTTCCCGCGCTTTCAAATATGTCCGAAGCTTTCATGGTTTCTCTCTATAGGTCACTTTGGTAGGCCGCGAAGATGATGTCGTTGATTCCGTTTTGTGCACAAATGGTGAGCAGCTTATTCACGTGGCGGTGCTCGGCCATCTTATCGGCACGCACGACCACCTTCATCTTGGGGTTGAACTCGACCAGGCGCGCGATCTCGGCACCCAACTCTGCTTCGGTAATGGCTTTGGCACCGGAATAAAAAACGCCGTCCGCCAGCACCGAGAAGGTCGCCCGATCTTTGATTTCCTTGGGGATGGCCGACTCTTCCGCCACCGCGAGGTTCATCTCGATCTTCTCGGCAGCCAGCATGCTGGCGACTGTCATGAAGAAGACGATGAGCAGGAAGACGACGTCAATCATCGGGGTGAGGTCGAACCCCTCCCCTTCCATCTCCACTTTGTAACCTTGCAAACTCATAACAAATCAGAGCCTAGGCTTAGTTGCCGGGTTCGTTTGGCTCTTGCGGTAGACTGCTCTCTGGTATGGAGGCTGCCTGCGGTTTGACACGTAAGCCGTGGCGTAAGTCACCATACATGTCGTTGAGATACATCGTCATGTCGGCGACGAGTTTTCCGTATTGATTCTTGAAATAGAAAAAGAAGAACATGGTCGGAATGCCGACCAACATGCCGGTCGCCGTGGTGATCAGAGCCTCGGAAATATTACCGGCCAAGAGGTCGGGCTGCCCCATCCCCACAGTGGCGATCGAGCTGAAGGCCTTGACCATACCGGAAACCGTCCCCAGTAGCCCGAGCATGGGGGAAATCGATGCGATGATGGAGAGGTAGTTGATGATGACGAAAGGCTGCGCCAGCTCTTTGCCGGAGCCCGCCTCAAGGCGTTCCCGGAACAGTTCCATGTCCACCTCTCCGTCACGGATGGAATCCAGGCCGTGGTTCACGATGCGGGTCAGCGGTGTCGGGTTGTTGGCGCAGATTTCTTTGGCGCCTTCGATGTCCACCTCTCCGAGCTTGCCACCGAGCTCGGTCGCCACCTCATCGTTAAAAAAGTCCTTCGGGCGCAAGACGATGAAGTTATAGACCGTCAGTGCGAGCGCTGCGACAGAGAGGAAGCCGAGCGGATACATCGCCCAACCGCCCTGTGCAATCATCTCCAGGAAGCTACGTTCACTTGTCGTGACGGCTGCCGCCGCAGTCTCCTCCGCTTGGGCGAAGGCGCAGGTGGAGAATGCGAGATAGAGCAAAGTCGCCAGCGCGGTTCTCATTTGTTTGGGTATCATTGGGTGCATCATGGTTTTATTCGGTGGAGGTTGTGTTTAAAGTAGCGAGATAGGCTCCGTCGGGAAAGAGGAGATCCATTTCGTCGAGAATGTTTTGGGCGATTTCGGGGCGCTCCGTGTTCCAGTAAGACAAATAGAGATAGTATAGGCCGGGCTGCTGCATGCGGCTATCGGTGGGCAAGATCGCCATCGCATGACTCAGGTGGTTGAGCGCTTGCGCAGTCTGCCCCGCCTGAAAGGCGCGCACCCCGGCACACACATAGTGGAGCCCTTCAGCTTCGGCATCCGTTTCGTCGATCGCCTCGGCTTCGTCCACATAGCGCGTGGCTTCGTCCATCGCCCCTAGCTCGAGAGCAAGGTAGGCACTGGTCAACAAGGCCTTCTTTTTTTCCAAGCCCGACGTGGCTCGGCTGACCGTCAGGTAGAGTCGTAAGGCCGGCTCAAAAAGGCGCATATCCAGCATGCGCTTGGCCACGCCCATGCCTAAAGAACGGAACTCTTCCGGAGGCCGAGCCGCGGTCAATTGATCGATGAGTGTCAGGGCTTTGGCATGCTCTTCCACCATGAATAGATTTTCCGCAACCGTATACAGATGACTGACCGTTTCTTCGGGACTCCGGTTGAGCGCCATATACTGGGACATCTCAAAACCACTCAGCCAGTCTTCGGACTTAATGACCGCTTCAATGTAGGCGTTGATCAGGATGTGCACATTCGTCGATTCCGAACGGATACTGGCCAGAGGCAGAAGCGGCCAGACCTCGTCTTTCAAAAGTTCGGCCTTTCGCGTTGGATCCGGTTGCGCGAGGGCTCTCTCCAGCGCCTCGGTCATCGGGATGTTGATCGTAAATTGTTCCATATGATCCCAGCCCACGATAATGGCTCCTTCCCCATCGAGCATCTCGATTTCGACCCCTTCTGAGGAGGGACGCACAAAGCGCGCGCCGAGCCTCTTGTTTCCGCCGTCTTGCAGGATTTCCATTTTGACCGGCTTCGCACTGGAAAAGTCTGGCTCCACGTATTCGTTCGGCTCCGCCTGTAGCTGAACCGCAGCCAAGAGCCAACCGAGTCCGCACAAAATCGCCACGCCTAGATGTTTCGCACGCATCATTCAAATTCCTTTCTGATCAGCGCAGCCGCTTCAGTTTCTTCCAGACCCGGAGTCATCTTAAAGGCCTCATAGACGGTTTGCGCGCTCGCCAGTTCGCCCATTTTCTTCAAGACAAGAATATCTTCGTAGTAGGCCGTCCCTAGCAATTCGTTGAAGCCGGGATAGCCCAACATGATGCGCTCAAAGAAACCATGCGCCTCGGAGAACTTACCCTCGGCCACATAAGCCCGGCCAATCCAGAGCAGCGCGTTCCCGTGGCGCTCACCGCGCCATTCGTTCCGGTGTAGAATCATCTCCAGTTGCTCGCGGGCAGGCGCGTAATTCTTCTGTTCGATCTCCATGCGGCCAATCTTCATTGCGGCCTCCCCGGCGGCATCCGCAGAGGCAAACCGTTTGATGAGAATCTTGTATTGGTCGATGGCATCCTCGATGCGCCCTACTTCCTGGTAGCACTTGGCCAACAACTGATGCATGCCCAGTTCCACGCTGGTATTCATATACTCAATCTTGGCCTCCTCGAGGAAACTCACCACCTTCGCCGGATGCCCCTTGGCGAATTCTTTCAGAATCCACAGTTTCCCAGCGACTCCGATCTGCGGCCAGACGCTGGCATCGTCGATCAAGCTGACCAGATCCGCCCGAGGCGTTCCTTGCGGCTCTTGCGTGGCGGCCATGGCGGCTTCGATACGCACGACCAATGAAAGGTCCCCAGCATCCTTTGCCTGGGCCAAACGGGCATCCAGCCAATCATCCGCGCTTTGCTCAGGGATGGCTTCATTCAGCTCCTGAACTTCAGCTTTCAAGGCTTCCAACTCGGCGTGCTCCACGACGGGATACGGCTTCTGCTCCGGAGCCGGAGCCTCGGGGTTGGCCGCGGCTTGTTCGGCGACAAGCTTCGCGTAGGCCTCGTCGAGTGGCTTGTAGTGCTCTAGAATAGCATTGCGGAAGGCATCGTCCCGCACGAAGTGGGACTTGACCAATGCATCGATTTGGGGGTTCTTTTTGAAGTAGCGAAACTGCTTCGCCCGATCCCCCAAGAGTTCTTTTAGTAAATCCGGAGATTGGGACACCTCCTCCAAAAAAGCCGTGGTTCCCACCCGCATCTCGCGGAGGCTGCGATCCTTTTTGAGGTAATCCACCAGCAAGCCATCCAGCTGGTCGACCTCCGTCATCTCAAAGAACTGGTCGAGAGGAACACGGATGACATTCAAAGCGGTACGGGGCTGATCCAGTTGGTCATGAAACCCCGCCAAGGTGGCCACTACCGGGATAATCTCCGGTTCTTCAGGATAGGCCGCGATAAACGCCTCCAGCCGCGCAATCGCGTCTGCCTCATCTCCACGGTCAAAATAAATCTGCGCGATCTTCAGTTCGCCCGAAGCCAACAAGCCCGTGTCGTCAGTGTATTGCTCGATCAGAAAGTAATGCCCTAAAGCTGTTTCGGAATCTCCGAGCAGATTAGTCAAATTACCCAAGACCAACTCAGCTTGGGCACGTAAGGGGTTGTCCGGGTATTTATCGACAAAATCGAGCAATAGAGCCAGCGCTTCGTCGAGTCGATCCAGCCCCATCACGCACAGTGCCTTGCGGAAGGAGGCGTCCGCCCGGAAGCGGGTGTTGGGGTGCGCAATCACCGCCTCGAAGAACTCCAGCGCCTCTTGGTGGTTCTCCTCGGTGAGATGCCCTAAGCCCAAGAAATAATTGAGCACCAAAGAGGATTTCGTGCTCCCATATAAATCGTTGAATTCCTGAAAATCCTGAATCAGTTCAGGCGTTTCATACTGGGACAAACGAGCCATGCCATATTTGAACAGTAACAAGGAGGCGGCGGCATCATCCGCGTCTTTTTTCAGATACCAGCGCGTGATACCATAGAGGTCATCATACTGCTCGCGCTCGAGATAGTCGCTGGAGATTTCGTCCGCAATCGTGCCGCGATAACGGGTGAACTTTCCGGACTCGAGATATCGCTCTCCAAGGGCTTCCGCCTCGTCAAATTCGCCAAGCTGGCGGGCGAGTGAAAACGAAGAAAACAGGATATCCTCCGCGAACTCGTGGTCGGGATACGTATCCACCATCACGCGGAAGCGCCAGAACGCCTCCCAGTTGCGCCCCATATCCATATAAACGCTGGCGATCCGCCAATTGAGCAGAGGCGTGTAGTTGGTCGACGCTTTGAGCGCGGCCAGATCCGCCTCGGCGTTGGCCAACTCGGTCTTGGTCTGCTGGTAGAAATTAATCAGCACGACGTTACCTTCATACTGGGCGAGCTTGCGCCTTAGGCTCCGGACATAATGCCCCAGCCCCACTTCCAAAGTTTCATAGGATCGGACGAAGCGGTAAAACAAACTTGCGGTGGCCAAATCACCCTCGGCTTTCAACTGGTCGCCAATTTCCATCAACGAGGCGTTGAACCGCGGGGTGTAAAACACCGGCGCCGTACTACTGAAGAAGTCGAGGAACTTTCTGGAGTCACCGACATCCCCTTGCTTCGCTTTGGAAATCAATAGATAGGCCGCATAGGTCGTGCGGTCTTCGGACGACTCCGCGATACGCATACCGGCCTCAAAATAAGGTGCCCCCGCGACCCACTCATCCTTCAGAATATAGATGAGGATGATTTTACGGAGCACCTCCGCACGCTCGATCCCGGCCACAGGATTTTGATAGAGCGGGATGTAGGCTTGCAAAGCCTCCTTGTATTTTTTGGCCGCCGCCTGCAAGTCCGCCACATTGTAGCGCGCAATCGGCACCATACTGTTCTTCGGATACTTCTGAATGAACGCAGTAAACTGTTTGATGGCCTGGCCCAAGGCCGCCGAATTTTCCGCCTCATAGTACTCAAACACGTAGGAGAGCGCGATGTGGAATTCCAGAATCGGGTGCATGCGCGCCTCGACATCGGGGTTCTTCAGCAATTGCGCGAGCAATGGACGTGCCTCAACCAGTTGACGCCCCCCGATGAGAGCCTTCGCACGCTGTATCTGACCAGCCAACGACTCATCTTTAGGTGCCGCCGACAGAGTGCCCCAACCCGCGAACGCAAACAGACAGCAAATGATGAAGCATTTTTTAATGGAGTAACTCACTAAGAGGTAGAGACTTTTGGGGTAGAAAACTGAGACTATTGTAAAAGGATGGGGTAAATCAAAATCACCCAGAGCTGCCGCTAAGAGCTCACAGAGGTGGAAGCAGGCTTAGCTACATAGATTAGCATTTCCTCAAGACCCTGCATACCCTCTGTATAGATAGGTAGATCGTAATATGATCCGGTCTTCTAGTAGCTCAATTTACCGCCGAACTTGGAGCGCTGTTTGTCAGACTCCCACCATTCATTGGGGCCTTCTTCGACGATGCCTGCCCATAGATCCAAGAGAATGGCCTTCATCTCTTCAGTCTTTTCGGGCATCTTCGAGGCAAGATCGTTGGACTCATACATATCCTCAGGGATATTGTAGAGTTGAAATTCAGTCAGTGTTTCATCGCCGACGAGTTTCCAGTCGCCGATACGCATGGCGACACGCTCGTCGGGTTTTGACACGTGCGTGCGCCAGAAGAGCGGCATCGTGCGCTCGACTGCTTTGCCCTCCAATGCCGGCAGCATGTTGGCTCCGTCGATCGTGCGATCGGTCGGCAGTGGAATGCCCGCAAGGCCGAGTACCGTAGTAAAGACGTCCGTCCCGATCACCGGCACATCACTCGTCGTCCCTGGCTCAATATGCCCCGGCCAGCGAACCAGTCCGGGCACACGGATGCCCCCTTCGTATTCACTGCGCTTGTTGCCCCGCAAACCGCCACTACTGCCACCGTAGGCAGTCACCGGGCCGTTGTCGGAAGTGAAATACAAAAAGGTGTTCTCAGTCAGCCCCTGCGCATCCAGCGCATCCAACACCATACCCAGGGCATGGTCGAGCTGCGTGATATTCCCCATGTATTTGCTGTTGTCGTGGCCTTTGTAGAGTTCCTGAAATCGAGAATCCGTGGCGATGGGTGAATGTGGCTCATGGATCCAAACCGACATGGCAAAAGGCTTGGAAGGGTCACGGATCTCTTCGAGCCAATGGATCCCTTCCGCTGCGACCAGTTGGGCGGAGTAGCCTTCCATTTGACCGACAGGTTCGCCGTTACGAACAAAGTTTTTCGGGTTCTTGTGGCTCGGTGCGGCATTGTTATGCGTGTACATCCAGTAGCCGTAGCCGTGGTCACCGGGTTGCGGATAATCCGGGTTATTGAACTGCTGCTTCGAGAGTAAGTGCCACTTGCCCACGTGGCAGGTCTCGTAACCGGCCTCCTTCAAAAGTTCCGGATAGGTGATCTCGCTGGCACGCAAGTAAGCGGGTCCATTTCCTGATAAGTGACGATAAACCCCATTTCGGAACGGCGTGCGTCCCGTCAGAATCGCGGAGCGCGAAGGCGAGCAAACACCCGCAGCCGAGTAGCACTCCATGAGCTTCACCCCTTGAGCGGCCAGCTTGTCCATGTTGGGCGTCTGGATTAGTTCATGGCCATAAGTGCCGGAGTCCCCCCACCCCATGTCGTCCGCCACGAAGACCACAATGTTGGGCCGCACAACATCCGCCGGAGCTGCGCGTTCCGTTGAATCCGGATTTGCGACTAGACTCAGCCCAAAAAGCGCAAGAGGCAGAGTCAATAGAGGTAAACGCACGATTGGCTTCATAACTATTTTTTTAAGTGATTGTGGGATAAAGGGCACTCCACAGTAATCCCCATTACGCAGAGTGCCCACCCAAATTCCCGGATAGGGAAATATCGGAAGATGCGCTAAACTTTACAGAACCTGAACTGTTTAGAACTGTGCTTAGAATAGCAGTCTCCCTTAACAACGTCTATCACGTAAAAAGGGTATATGAATGGATGCGCCGTAAATTAGCGGAAAATACTAGTTTGTTTCTTAGCTGGAGGGCGTGTGCTCGAAGGGTGCAGCGTTCCCTCCTGGCCTGAGCCCGCCTGTGGTGAGCCTGTCGAACCCGTTGAAGCGCCGCTGCCGCGAATGTGCGAGCAGCCCCTACCCTAAATCCACTCTTCGGAATTAAAAATCCCCATGCGGTAGGCCGTTCTCACCGCAGAAGGCGCATTCTTCACATCCAGCTTTTCGTAAATATGGCGCACATGGGCATCCACCGTCGGATAGCTGATATGCAGTTGCTCGGCGATTTCCCGCTTCTGCAAACCATCCGCCAGTAACTCCAGCACTTGAGATTCTCGCTCCGAAAGCAACTTCTTCGAGGAAAGGGGCATGGGCTTTTCCCGCAGGCTTTTAATGATATACGAAGCCACCGAGGGATCTAGCGACGCACCGCCTTGCATCACATCGCGAACCGCTTCCGTCACTTCTTGAACTGTCGACGACTTCAGCAAATAGCCGGACGCTCCAAGGGCAATGGCTCGCACCACATCCGTCTCGGCATCCGACTGCGTCAGGACGATAACTTTAACTTCGGGCAGGCGATCCTTGAAATAAGGGATCGCCTCCAAGCCATTCATGCCGGGCAAGCGCAAATCCAGTAAGATCACCTCGGGGAAGAGCTTGGAGCGTATCTTATCCAGGCTACTGATCGCCATTTCCGCCGTTCCGAAATGACTAAACATCTCAAGGTCTTCTTCCCGGCTGATCGCGAACTTGATCACATCGCGATACTCTTCGTTATCTTCAACCAGCATTACTCTTGTGGGCATTTTCATAATTGTTGTTTGTATTTTAGGTGTGTCAGCGGGCTTTCATTTTAAGCCAGACCAGAGTCCCTCCTTCTTCAAGGTGCTCCACTCCGGCCTTGGCGCGCATCAAGCGAGCGCGGCGTTGTAGAGATTTAGGCAAGCCGCCACTGAATCCGCAACCATCATCCACGATGATCAATTCAACTTCTCTGTTTTTAATCGACAGTGAAATCCGTGCGGTCGTCGCCTGCCCGTGGCGGATGATATTGGTCAGCGACTCTTTAAAGAAGAGGAAGATATCAATTCGCTTACGGCGGGTTAACGCATTGATCGCCCCTTCCCCGTCGAAGGAAATCTCATAGCGAATGTCTGCCAGCAAACGAGAGGCCTCACGCTTCATCTCATCCACCAAAATCTCGCAGACGCCTTTGGCTTCCAACATATTCGCGCAAAAACGGGCAGAGGCACCCGTGCGCTCGGTCAAGCCGCGTATTCGCTGCAGGCTTTGGGTGAGCGACTCCGGCTCATGGATCGAATCATGCGCAATATCACTCCACATCCCGATCGCATGTAGATTGGCGCCGAGCTCATCGTGCAAGTTGGCGGCAATTCGCTCACGCACCCGAGCCTCATTGCGCACACGTAGCATGCGCCCATAGAGTATGATAAAGACGATCAGAAACAAGGCCACGACCAGCGACCACCCCATTCCCCGCAGAACCCTCTTCTGCAGGGCGTATTTTCGGCTCAGCTCTTCATCAATACCAGACAATTCAAGCTCCAGGTCAAATCGCCGACCTAACTCCCGCAACCAGGATTGGGTCGGCAGAATCTTTCCATAATAATTTTGCCCATCCGTCATCGCAAGCGGGTTGCGCCGGTTCTTTACCGGTGGCTCGACCCAAGCATTTTTGCCTTCGGCCACATTGATA
>PPCM01000583.1_pt1 | contig 27742 bp, 16 predicted proteins | sample 1555541 | NCBI WGS metagenome assembly PPCM01 (sample SAMN05284479, study PRJNA326546) | Marine sediment metagenome, whole genome shotgun sequencing project. | isolation source: marine sediment | place: Germany: Wadden Sea | collected 2012-09-05 | reverse complement strand
CACCCTCGGGGCGCTCGTTTCATGAAAACCGTGGTACGGAATTACGCAAACGGCAACGCGGCTCAGTTGCAATTGTGTAAATTAATATTTCCAGTTCCCTTACTGTCGGCTTTCCGGGATTAATAGAGTTGGCACGGCGGCACCCTTTATTACCGCTTCTCTCCCGGCGCCGAATCCGTCTTTACCCATAGCTGTGGTTGCCGCCGATTCTCTGTTTATAAATCGGTTTCATTGTTTCTTTTCTTGGAATGATGTTTGGAGGAGGGGGAAGATACCGACAATACCCGCTTGAGAGGATGTGTTGGGTTTTCGTTGATATGACGGTGTTGGAAAGACCGGTCGCCGATCTTGAAAATTGGAGCTCATGGACGGGGTATGGATCGGCAACGGCCGGCACCGACAGTCGCGGAACGGGACGCCGGGGGGCCGATTGAACTGTTTGTAATCGGCTCCGCCTGCTGATATCCAACTCATCATTACAGACGGCATCCCGATATCGGGGAAAATCGGGGAGCGTCATTGACGGCTGGTTTCAATTTCCCTCCAGGTCTTTTTGGAGAGTCTTCCCCGATCCATCATCTTTGTTCTTATTTCAAACATTTTACGTTTCCAGGGAAGTAAATCCACTTTAAGGTAAGCCGCCCCGTAACAGCTGAGATTTGATTTCTCATTCTTCAATTCGAGCAAAGCCACATTATGGGTAAAAATTTCTCCCGTGCTGTCGCATGCATTGGCCAGCGATTCTTGAATGTCCCTGGGGAAGGAACGAAATTTCTTCTCGGAAATAAAAACACCCAAAATACTGGGAATGTCACCCAACAAGGTAATATACTTTGCATATTCGCAAAAACCGTTATGGAACAGCAGGGCTTTCCGGGTGGGCAATAAATCCACCTCCTTATATTTTAAAGCTTCTTTAACATCCGGCCAGGGTACTTTTACAGGCACGGCGCCCATATCTTTCCAAACTTCGGATAGAATTTCCGATTCATTTACTCTCACCCTCAAGCCCTTGACATCATGCGGGGAAATGAGCGGGGTCCGGGAGAGAAGAACTCTCTCCATTCCGCGCCTCCAGTTCCAGTTGGGGTTTAAAACTCTGATCCCGTTTTTCAATAAGCGGTTAATGACCTTTTTCATGAAATAATCCGATTTAAAAAAAGCCCGTCTGTTTTCTTCGTTTCTGAAACAATACGGCAGAATTAAATGTCTTAGCTCCGGTGAGATGGATTCACAATACTCTATTTCTTCCACAAAAAGATCCAGATTTTCCTTAAAGCCGTAATTGATCTGTTCATAGGCTGTTCCAAACTGGAACGGGCCGAGAGGCTTCAGGGCAACGGCACCATCGGTAAAATCCAAGATCTCGCCGGCAAACCAGTGCAACCCCCTGTTCTCGAGGCCCGCCACGGCATTTATGGTATGCTGTTGCGTGGTTTGCTTGTCTTCTGTTTCAAATAAACAGCTTAAGGGCGTTTCCAGGGCATTGCATAGTTTCGTCAGGTTTTTGATGGAAATTGTGGCTTTACCGTTTTCAATTTTTGAAAGCTGTCCCTGGGAAATGCCTGCCTTTGTTGCCAGGGTCACCGTGTTCAGCTTTTTGACCCCGCGCAAGTGTTTGATTTTCATCCCGACGTTTTTCTGAATCAAGGTTTCCTGAACTACCTTTTCTTTTATTTTTTCCTGCATTTTCTTCCCAATATTAAATAGTTCCTGATGAGTATTATATACTCCTGTAAAAAGGTCCCCTGAAAAAAATGCACTTAAATTACAGAGGTGTTCATGCGGGGCACGCCCATTGTCGGGGCGTCGAAATATCAAAACCCGACTTTTTACGAGTCCATCGACATTCCTTTAGGGAAACAGAATGATTCCAATCCAAAATAGCAGAGACCATTCGCAATGGAAGATTGCCGCGCACGGTTCTCATATTCAGGGTTCTCACCCATGGAGAAACTGTTCATGTGGATCTTTTTTCGTTCCTTATGCCTTAATCGAGTTTTTCAATTTTGTGATCTGTTTTCATTCCGCGTTTTGAAATTTCTTTCATAAACTCCCGGGCGGGGACGTGTTTCACGGGAGACAGAACACCCGGCTCCGATATTTTTCCCTGGAGAATCATCTGGGCGGCAATGCTCGATGTGAATCCAACCGTTCGGTTCATGGCAAAAAGCCCTGTTTCAAGGTCCCGGTAATCAGAAAGATCGTAAGTGACTTTTACCTTTTCTCCCCCTTTAACTCCCCATGCCGTAACTCTCAGTAAGGCCAGATCCCGTTGTTTTTCTTTAAACTGAAGCCTGGGGGTGAGGCATTCAGTAATAAAAGCCCTGGGAGAGATGTCGGTATTGTTTATCCTGACGGTCTTGTCCTCCAGCAGACCGAGGTCGACCATTGTTCGCCAGAATTTTGAATGTCCCGGCCATCTCAGGGCAAATCGGCCCATCTCGACAAGTTCGTTCCCCAGCCCGAATATTTCGACATACCTTTCCGAATCCCCGTTGGGATATGCTTCCACTTTACCAATATCCGGAAACTCGATCTCATGAATATTTTCTTCCCTGAAAATATCATTGCCGGGCACCACATGAAGTTTGCCGTTTTTAATGAGCCGGCCTTCACGGGTATATACAGCAAGTACGCGGTCAAAAATCCATGAGATTTTGTATTTAATCGGACTGTCGCCGGCACATTCCGGTGCCGGCACCCCGCCGCCGTAAGAGTACAAGCCGTGAACCTCATCGAGTTCATCAATTGCAAGGCGACCCATGACAAGGTCGATCCCGGGGTCCAGGCCCATTTCCGGCAGAATGATACTTCCTTTCTTTTTTGCGGGATCATCCAATACCTTGAGGTCATAGGTATAGTTTGAACTTACAAATGGAATAGACGCGTCAAGGGCGGCTTTGGCGGCCGTCAATGCCAGTTCAATGGGCAGCATGCAAATCACCACATCGATACCCAGGCGCAGAAATTCTCCGGCAAGATCTTTTTGGTTCAGAATATCCAGTTGTATGGGCCGTGTCTTGGAGTACATCATTTTATCAAGATATTCCATGGCCTCGTTGAGGCTGCCGTCACGGTCAAAAATATCTGCGGCAAAAATCCGACCGACTGTCCGGCTTTGCTCAAGATCATGAATAACAGCTTTGCCCTGTTGGCCCATTCCAAGTACAATTGCTTTCATTGTGTCGTCATCTCCACTCGTTGAGTTCACATCCAAATTCATCAGCGGTCCATCCGCCCGCCTTTTGCGGGCGGGAACGGCATTTCAATATGAATTATCCGGATGATCTCCAGAAAAATATTCCCCTTGGAAATAACCCGTCGTTCATGGTCGATTGGTTGACTCTACAGGCCAAATATATTCTTGACAAGAATATATTTGGCCTGTAGTTAAAAAAACAACTCATTATCGCTATCAATCAGTCCGTAACATTTAACGATGTTGTCGTATGATTCAACGATATTGTCCGGGCTTTCATTGTACCGGCCTTGTCTAGTACGTCTTGTGCATTAATTAAATTTTTGCTAAGTATTAATACCTGTAAATTAATATGATTGCCGGACAAAGCGCCGGTCAAAAGGCTTTATAAAACGGCCCGGGCAGGCATGTGTGTTGTCACATGCCTCCAAACAATCTTAAAAGGAGAATGGCAATGAAAAGAACGACTCGTCAGTTGTTGATCACCGTTGCGGCAATCACCGGATTTCTTTTTTTACTCGTTCAAACCAGCTCTGCAGAATCAACTCTGGATACGGTTAAAAAACGAGGGTATCTGAATTGTATCATCGGTAATTCGTTTTCCGGTTTCTACACCGTTGATAAGAGCGGAAACTGGTCGGGTATGGATATCGATATCGCCAAAAGTGTCGCGGCCGCCGTGTTTGGAGATAAAGAGAAGGTCAAATTCGTGTCCGTGCAGTGGGCCCAGAGTTTCACCTCGATCAAAAGCGGGGCCGGCGACCTCCTGTCAAAAGGCATGACCTGGACATTGTCGAGGGATGCCAGCCAGGGCCTGGATTTCCTGGACACCTATTTTTATGACGGACAGGGGTTTATGGTTCGCAAGGATCTTGGTGTCAAGTCGGCGCTCGAGCTCAAAGGGGCCACTGTTTGTGTTTTGACCGGTACCTCTTCCGAACTTAACCTCACGGATTACAACCGCACCAACAACCTGCAGCTGAAACCCGTCGTTTTTGACGATTCGGCCATACGGAACGCCGCCTTCTTCAACGACAACTGCGATTGCATTACCAACGACAGATCCGGTCTGGCGGCCGCCCGCTCCGCCGCCGAGAATCCCGACGATTATATTGTTCTGCCCGAGACAATTTCAAAGGAAGCCCTGGCTTTTGCGGTTCGCCAGAACGACAGTGCCTGGGCCAATGTCGTTAAGTGGACATTTGCCGCATTGCTTGAGGCCGAAGAACTGGGCATTACCTCCAAGAACATAGACGAAATCCGCAAAACGACAAAGAATCCGATTGTCAAACGCTTTCTCGGCCTTGAAGGCGATCTTCACAAAGGGCTTGGGCTGAATCCGGACTGGGCTTATCAGGTCATCAAGCAGGTGGGGAATTATGCCGAGGTGTATGAGCGTAACCTTGGGCCCGACACTCCATTGGCCCTTGATCGAAAGGGAACGCTCAACGAATTGTGGACACGGGGTGGTTTGCTCTATTCAAAATCTTTCCGCTAATACAAGAATCGGTAAGCAAGGGAGATTTTTTACTCATTGCTTACCGATTCTCCAAATAGTATATCATTAACTCATGGCCTTGCATATCGATGCGGCTTCCTCCCGGAAAAGGGCGGGCCGTGTTTAACCAGCGACCATCCGTTAATGGACGGCGGGCGAAGGGTACCGGGGAACAGTGTGAGTAAGAAGAAAGCAATTTACAATACGTCTTTTCGCGCGAAAGCAATACAGGCTTTTGTCATTATCGTTGCAATCTCAATCGGGTATTACCTTTTATCCAATGTTGTCGACAACCTGCGTCAAATGGAACTTCCCTTCGGGTTCGGGTTTGTCAATTCCACGGCGGGGTTTGACGTCAGTTGGTCACTCATACCCTACGATCCTTCCATGTCGTACGGGCGTGTATATATGGTGGGAATTGTCAACACGCTGTTGTTGTCGGCCTTCATCATTGCTTTTTCAACCCTGCTTGGTTTTTTAGTCGGCATCATGCGCCTGTCGCCGAACTTTCTGGCGGCCCAGTTTTCCCGGTGGTATGTTGAGTTTTTCCGTAATGTACCTCTTCTCATTCAGATCGTATTCTGGTTTATCGTCGTTTTTTCCACCCTCCCTTCGCCAAGAAAAAGCCACGGTTTTTTAAACCTTTTTTTTCTTAACAACCGCGGGTTTTATTTCCCGGCACCGGTTTTCCAGCCGGGGTTTGCATGGACGCTCATTACAGTCCTCTTTGCGATGGTTTGTTTTATCGTTTTGTTAAAGTGCTCCGGATCGTATCGTAAGCGCACGGGGCGCGGGTTGCCTTATTATTACCCATCGCTTCTTGCGCTGCCGGCTGTTGTCACTGCGGTATTCCTGTTGACGGGAAAGCCTTTGCAATGGGCGGTGCCGAAGTTAAGCGGGTTTAACTTCGAGGGCGGATTCTTTATCCCCACGGCTTTTGCCGCCGCATTTGTCGCAATGACAATTTATCGATCCGCATCCATCGGAGAAACGGTGCGTGCCGGCATTCAGTCCATAGATCCCGGACAGATTGAAGCATCATCGGCGATCGGCTTTCCCCCGTTAAAAACATTGTGGCTGATCATCATTCCCCAGGCAGCGCGTGCCATCCTGCCGCCGCTGATCAATTTATGGCTTACCATTGTCAAGGAATCTTCACTGGCGGTTGCGATCGGATTTCCGGAACTGGTTTCGGTGTTCATGCAAACGTCGCTCAATCAAACAGGGCGCGCCATCGAAATTGTGCTGATGGTGATGGGATTTTACATGTGTGCCAGCCTGACGATCTCCTTTTTACTAAACCAATACAACAAGCGCATTCAAATGCAGGGGGGCTGATTTGGAGAAGCCGACCGATCCCAAAGCGGAACTGCTCAAATTCGTCCCCCGTCCAAGCCGCCCTCCCGTGGTCGTTACCCATGGTTTCAGAGGATGGTTGAAAAAACACATGTTCGGCAGCGTCTGGAACACGCTTTTGACCATCTCGGTCTTCAGCCTGCTGTACCTGCTTCTGAAACCCTTTCTTGAGTGGGCTGTCATAGAGGCTGTCTGGGTTGCGCAAACGCGTCGCGAATGCCTTTCGATAAGCCCTGATGGAGCATGCTGGGCGGGTGTCGTCACATGGTTCAACAATTTGATTTACGGTCGATACCCCAATGCGCTTCAGTGGAGAGTAAACCTGGGATTCGGTATCGGCCTCCTCTGGCTTATCCCCCTGTTGTTAAAAAAAGTAAAAAACAAAATTACCATCGCAATCATGGCGGTGATTCTATATCCTTTTCTGGCCGATTACCTGTTTCTGGGGGGGGATCGAAGCGACCCGCACTTCATCATTGCCTGTGTGGCACTGGCCTATCTGATGATGACCTGCTTCGATATCATTTTAATATATTCCGGCGGAAAACAACTCGGGCAATACCTGGAACCATTGCTGGAACGTGTATCTCATGAAAAATCGGCCCTTTTAAGTTATCTTTCCTGCCTTTCGGCATTGAGTCTTTTGATGGTCTTCACATTTAAAGGGGTCCGGTTTGAACATGTTCCCATCGATATGTGGGGGGGGCTCTTTCTAACCGTTATCATTTCCGGTTTTGCAATTGTCATGGCGCTGCCCATAGGTATTATTCTCGCCCTGGGCCGGCGTTCGGAGATGCCGGTGATCAAATGGTTTTCAATTGCCGTAATCGAACTGGTGCGTTCTGTTCCAATGATCACCGTTCTGTTCATGTCCGTTACCATGATGCCGTTGTTCTTTCCCAACACAATAGACCTGAATAAACTGGCCCAGGTGATCATCGCCGTATGCATCTTTGCCGGCGCTTATATGGCGGAGACGGTCAGGGGCGGATTGCAGTCCATTTCCCGGGGGCAGTTTGAAGCCGCGAAATCCCTGGGCCTTGGTTACTGGCAGACAATGCTCCTCATTATTCTTCCCCAGGCATTGAAACTCATGATTCCGAATATCGTGACATCGTTTATCAGCATGTTTAAAGACACGACGCTGGTATCCATTATCGGCCTTTTTGACATCATGCTGATGGCACGAAACATATCCATCGATAAAGACTGGTACGGCCTCCACAGCGAGCCCCTGGTCGCCATCTCGTTTATTTTCTTTATCGTTTGCTACGGCATGTCGGAATATAGCCAGTATCTTGAAAAAAAATTAAATACAAAGCGTTGATAATGAACAATAAAGCAGCCGACATAGCATCACAGGAAAAGCGTTCGGGCACTGTTGCCGTCGAAATTAAGGGACTGAACAAATGGTTCGATGAATTTCATGTCCTCAAGGATATTTCGTTGTCCGTTTTTGAAAAGGAGATCATCGTTGTTTGCGGGCCTTCGGGATCGGGAAAATCAACCCTTATCCGATGCCTCAATCATCTGGAAAAATACCAGGAAGGCATTGTCTCCATATTCGGTCGGGAACTCGCCGAGGATAAAAAAAGTTCGGAATTGATCCGTGAAAATGTCGGCATGCTGTTTCAAAATTTCAACCTGTTTCCGCATTTGACCATACTGGAAAACTGTACCCTGGGTCCCATATGGTTGAAAAAAATACCCGAACCCAAAGCCGTTGAACAATCCATGGCCCTGCTGGAAAGGGTCGGTGTTGCCGGTTTGGCGTCAAAATTCCCCGGCCAGATATCGGGAGGCCAACAGCAGCGTGTCGCAATTGCCCGGGCCCTGGCCATGGCGCCGCGGATCATGCTGTTTGACGAGCCCACATCCTCGCTTGACCCTGAAATGATCAAAGAGGTACTCGATGTCATGATCGATCTGGCCGAATCGGGAATGACGATGATATGTGTGACCCATGAGATGCAGTTTGCCCATCAGATCGCCGATCGGATCGTATTCATGGCGGATGGTGAGATCGTTGAGACAGGTCCCCCGGAACAGGTGCTGAAAAATCCAAAATGGGACAGAACAAGTCATTTTCTGCGGCATATCCTGCATCATAATCAGCAGCCCTCCCGATAATCCAATCAATTGTTCAGCAGCTGCAATGCTTTGCACTCTCACCCGGATCATTGTTTGGGTAAAACGTAAACCTCCTTGCCGATATCCCCGACCATCGCCGGAACCTTTCCTTTTCCGTAATACTTTTCGAATACTCTGAGATAATTGCCGTTTTCTCTAATTATCGTCAGCCCTTCCTCGAACTTATCCATATATTTCTCATAATTCGGATATTTCCTTGAAAAAACAATCTGAGCGACAAGTCCCTGTACGGCGTCATCCGTCATTACCCACCTGTCCCGGTCATTGGAAGCCACGATACCGCAAGGAGAATACTCAGTTTTATAAGATTGGATGGACGGAACATTCTTTGGAAGGTTCTCATGACAAGTCCTTAAACAGGTGTGCGGTAAAACCGGTCGGGTAATCGCTGCCGGGGGATGCTGTCGTCCGCTAATTAAGAATGGGGGAACGTCAAAGCGCTTGAGTTTGGTACTGGCGACAACCGGGCTCACTTTCCAAATTTGGGGCATCAACTCATCAAACGTCCTCGGACGATTTTTGGGGGAGGCTGAACGAATATCCCACACCGTAGACAGTGCGTATGATCTCCTGGCCGGGAAGGTGTTTCCCCACTTTTTTTCTCAGGTTCTTGATGTGGGTATCGATGGTTCGGTCGTACCCTTCATAGCTGTATCCCTGGACCTTGGCGATAAGGTCGTCCCGGGAATACACCCTTTCCGGGTGCGTCATCAGGACTTTCAGAAGGTCGAACTCCCTTGGGGTCAGTTCCAGAATGGAGGTGCCGATTCGGACCTGGTGGGCCGCTTTGTCCAGCACGAGGGGGCCTGCGGTGATGGATTCGGAAACCTGTTCCGTGCGGGTCCGCCGCATTACCGCCTTGACCCTGGCCACCACCTCCCGGGGGCTGAAGGGCTTGCAGATGTAATCGTCGGCACCAAGTTCCAGCCCCAGGACTCGGTCAATCTCTTCAACGCGGGAGGTGAGCATCAAAATGGGCACCCCGGAAAAGGAACGGATATCCCGGCAAACGGCCAGGCCGTCTTTTCCGGGGAGCACGACATCAAGAAGAATCAGGTCTGGAGGAGTGTTGCGGACAGTGGGGACCACCTCATCGCCCCGGTGCAGCAGGGACAGGGAATACCCCTCTTTCTCAAGGACCTCCTTAAGTATTTCCGCCGTGATCTTGTCGTCTTCCACAACCAGAATTTTTGTCTGCATCTCTATTTTGCCCTTTATATATCCGATACATCTCGAAAAATTTTTTGATAACACGTTTTCCCCTGTGTTTCAAATTATGTTTTGTCCTCGAAAACCTCATAATGTGATCACATTTCCTTCAAAATCCTGTCCGATCATGGGAATGTAGACGCTTTACCATTTTGGATTGGAGTCGCGGTTCCATCATGGACTTGGAATCGCCGTTCCATCATGGACTTGGAATCGCCGTTCCATCACGGGCATGGAATCGCCGTTCCATCACGGGCATGGAATCGCCGTTCCATCATGGGCATGGAATCGCTGTTCCATCATGGGCATGGAATCAATGTCCCATTATTGGAATGGAGCCCGACCGGGGATCGGGACTATGTCCGCCCAACACCTTCAGGGTAAAGGAAGGAGACGATATTTTGATTGTGAATCCCATGGTTATTTAGTAGGAATGTTATTGGAATTATCTATTCGGAAAGGAGCTTTATGAGAGAAAGAATTTCCCGGTTTCTGCTTATGACGGGGCTCGCAATCTTAATGGGGGGAATCCCTCCCGCCTTTGCGGCCGGGGAAGGAGCAAGGGCCCTGGGCCGGGTTTTTGTGAGAAGTTTTAACTTTGTGGGCAACACGGTGTTCAGTGACGACGAACTCTCCCTTGCCGTTTCCGAATTCGCGGGCCGCAAAATTTCTCCCTCGGAGCTTGAACAGGCGCGGAGAAAAATAACGGCCTATTATATCGACCGGGGGTACGTCAACTCCGGGGCCGTTGTTGAAAATCAGAAAATCTCCGCCGGCAAGGTTCGCATCCGCATCGAGGAGGGGCGACTGACCGGGATCAGGGTCGGTGGAAACGGGCATCTGCGGTCGGCTTATGTGGAAAGGCGCATTCAAAGGGCCGTCAATGAAAAGAAACCCCTCAATTATCAGGATCTCCTGGAGCGTCTCCGGCTTCTCAAGGATGATCCCCTTATCGAAAATATCCACGCGGAGATAAAACCCGGGCTCCATCGCGGAGAGGCTTCCCTGGATGTGGAGATCAAGGAGGCCCGTCCATATCGACTTTCCCTGATAACGGACAACCACCGCTCCCCAAGCGTGGGGAGCACCCGGGGCATTGTCCGGTTTTCACATATCAACCTCACGGGCTGGGGAGATTCCATTTTCCTGGACTACGGCCTTGCCCGGGGCCTTTCCGAATATTCGGGCAGGTATTCGGTTCCCGTTACCCGCTGGGACACCCGGATCGGCGCATACGCGGAGCGATATGCGTCGGATATTGTGACGGCGCCCTTCAACTCACTGGATATCACCAGCGAGACCACCCGTTACGGCGGTTTTGTTCGTCAGCCGGTGTTCAAGACCTCCAACCGGGAACTGGTTCTGGAGTTGGGCATCCAGCATACCGTGAGCAAGGTCAAACTGGCGGGAGAGGCCTTCTCCTTTTCCCCGCATGAAGCGGGAGACAGGGGAGTGTACAGGGTGTCGCCCCTTCGTTTTTCCCAGGAATACGTGGACCGCGGCGTACACCATGTTTTCGCCCTCCACTCCACTTTCAGCTACGGCCTGGATATCCGGGATGCCACCATTGACGTGGATAAAAACATTTTTGGTAGAGACGCTCCCACTGCAAAATATTTTGCCTGGCTGGGCCAGGCCCAGTTTTTATGGAAACCACGAGATCTTTGGAACAGTCAGTTTCTCCTCAGGGCCCGGGCTCAACTCACGCCGGACCCCCTTCTTCCGTCCGAGCAGTTCGGGCTTGGCGGATACACCACGGTGCGGGGATATCGGGAAAACGTGATGACAACAGACAACGGGGTGAACGCTTCCGTGGAATGGCAGTTGCCGGTCTGGGAACAATCCGTTGGATGGTGGAAGGAGAAACCCGAGAACCTGGTAATCCACCTGGTTCCTTTTATTGACTGGGGACAGGGGTGGAACCGGGGAGAGAAACCGGACCCGGACCCGGAATCCATTTGGAGCCTGGGCCTGGGCTTGAAGGCAACATGGGGCGACACGCTTCGGGCCGCTGTTTATTGGGGCAAGGCGTTGCGGGATGTCCCGGAAGCGTCTGAACACGATATCCAGGACGACGGCATCCATTTTTCGGTTCAGTTGAATCTATTTTAAACGGACAAAGGGAAGCCATGATGAAACGACTTTTTATCTTGATCTTTTTGGCGGGCGCGGCCCTGGCTTTTCCGACCCCGGGGCCCTCGGAAGTGGCTTTGGACGGCTCCATGGGGCACTCGGGGCCCCTTTCCGGTCCGATCTACAATATCGGTGCGGATCTCGGCAGCCAAAGCGGAGCCAATCTTTTCCATTCCTTTTCCTATTTTTCCCTTACCTCAGGGGAATCCGCGATTTTCAGCGGACCTTCGGATATTGCCAATATAATAGGGCGGGTGACCGGCGGCGAAGTCTCATCCATTGACGGGCTGATCCGGTCCACCATTTCAGGAGCCGATCTGTATCTGCTCAATCCCGCCGGTATCCTCTTCGGTCCAAACGCCTCCCTTGACCTGGGCGGCTCCTTTTATGCCGCTACATCGGATTATCTTGGTTTTGAAGACGGCATGCGGTTTTATGCTCTCCCGCTGGAAGGAGAGCTTCTCTCCTCGGCCCCTCCCAATGCCTTCGGATTTTTGGAAGGCCCCTTGGGAGAGATCAGTGTTACAGGACCGGGAGAGCTCACGGGTCAAGACGTCAATAGCCCGGCAAGCGGACTGAAAGTAGGGGAGGGCGAGACCCTGGCCCTGATTGCCGGGGAAATATCCATTTCCAACGGCGCTTACACTTTGTTGACGGAAAATAGCCCACCCGTTGACGGCCCTCCTACTGACGGTCCTCCTACTGACGGCCCTCCTACTGACGGCCCTCCTACTGACGGCCCTCCTACTGACGGTCCTCCTACTGACGGCCCTCCTACTGATGGTCCTCCTATTGACGGCCCTCCTACTGATGGCCCCCCTCCTGACCGTCCCCCTGTTGACGGCCCTCCTCCTGATCGTCCTCCAAGTGGGCGGCACACAGGTGATGCCCCTTCCGGCGCGGGCCCGGATGTAATGGCGGCCAACGGGACTGAAGCCCCTCCTTCAGGAGAAGGGGATCCTTCGGCGGAAGAAGGCGACTCCAGAAAAGTCCGCCTGGGGAGCCTCACCGCACCGGGCGGAACGATTGTCCTGGCGGCCGTCGGGAGCGAAGGAGAGCTTCTTATGACCGGAAATGGGCCGGATACCACTTCTTTCGTGTCCATGGGAAATATCGAAATTATGGACAATTCCCAGGTGAACGCGGGTGGGGAATTTTCCGGTGATGTGTTTATCCGGGGCGGTTCCTTTTACATGGAAGACAGTACGATCCTCAACAGCAACCTGGGCGGCGGAGAAGGGGGCGTGGTTGATATCCGGGTGCAAAACGCCCTGTTGACCGGAGGGGCAACCGTCGATGCGGGCACCCGGGGGCCGGGAAGCGGCGGCACCCTTATCCTCGAGGTGGACGAAAGGTTGACCATCTCCGGCACGGGGGGGGCCGGAAACCCCAGTTCCCTGAACGTGAGCTCCACCGGCGAGGATGCCGGCGCCGGTGACGCCGGCGGGATGCGACTTCATGCCGGATCGGTTTCCCTGCTGGACGGCGGAAATATTACAGGACAGTCCCTGGGCGGTGGGCGGGGCGGTTCCGTCCTACTGGAATCGTCGGGGGATATTTTGATATCCGGGGGAGAGTCCGGTATTTTACTGGGTACCCTTTCCAGAGCGGAGGGTGCCGGGGATGCCGGAAATCTGGATCTGACGGCAAAGAACCTGATCATTACCAACGGAGGGGAGATCCTCTCCAGGGCTGGTGGAAAGGGCAATGCCGGCGAGATTAAAATAACGGCCGATTCGGTTCACATTTTTGAATCCACCGAAGGGGGCGGTGCGGGAAAAATCTCCAGCGAAAATACCAGGGACAGTAATGGTGGCAACGGCGGTGCGTTGACCTTTGATGTTCATGATCTGACTTTGGAAGACGGCGCCCTGATTTCGGCTTCCACCGTGGGGCCCGGCCGGGGAGGCAATATCTCTATCTCCGCATCCGGAACCTTGCGGTTAAGCGGAGCCGGCAACGGCGGCTTTGCCTCCAACATCCAGTCGACCTCGCGTTCCTTGCCCCTGGGAGATACGGGAGGGGGGCACAGCCAGGCCGGTCCGGGGGGAAATATCCGGATCGATGCCCGGTCGATCCTTCTTTCGGACGGCGGAAACATCGGGGCCAACACCTCGGCCCTTGCATTGGGTATGAAAAGCGGTGATGCGGGAACAATCGACGTGACAGCCGAATCCATTCTGGTTACGGGTGTGAATCCTTACGGAGAAAATTTCGACGGTCTTGGTTCGGGGTTTTACGCCAAGAGCCTGGGGGATAGAGACAGTGCCGGAGATGCGGGAAGCATCTCCATCAAAACCGGGTCTCTGCTCTTGGAAAACGGAGGTGTCGTTCTCACCGACACTTACGGCTGGGCGGACGGCGGTAATATTCGGATCGAATGTTCCGGGAATTTTCTCATATCCGGGAAGGGAGGCGAAGGCGTTGTCCTTCCAGGGGCCGACTCCCAGAATACCTTTGACAAGGCGGCTCTGGGGAACAAACATCCCGGGCACAGCGGCGTTTTCGCAAACTCGGTGGACATGGATCTGCTTTCGGGCAACAGCGGCTCCGTTGACATTGTCGCGGGCAACCTGTCCCTTGCCGGCGAAGGGCGCATCATGGCTTCGAGCCGGGGCGGAGGGGAATCGGGCGCCATCCGTATCAAAGCAAATGATTCCATCACGTTGGAAAGCGGGGCCGTTATCAGCACCAACTCGGTAAATTCCGGGGGAGGGCGAATGGACCTTTTGGCCCGTAATCGCGTGAGCCTCACGGATTCCACCATGGAAACCAATGTTCTCAAGGGCGGGGAAGACGGGGGGGACATCCATATTGATCCCGAGTTCGTAACCCTCAACAACAGCCGCATCACGGCCAATGCCGATGCGGGCGACGGCGGCAATATTTTTATTGTTGCCGACCATTTCATTGCCTCGGCGGACAGTGCCGTGACCGCTTCTTCCAATACCGGAATTGACGGCGAAATCGTGATCGACGCACCCCATGTCAATCTTGCGGCCGGCCTTGCCAATTTGCCGGTTCAATATCTGGACGCCGCCCAATGGGCCAGGACACCTTGCGACCAGCGGCGTGCCGGAGATATCAGCCGTTTCGAGATCCGGAAAACCGAAGGGGTTTATACACCCCTGGATGATTTTCGGGAGGCAATGCCCCCGGCGGGGGATGCGGCAGTCCTGGCCTATATGGATAAGGGAGATACTGCGGGGTTGGTCGAAGCCCTTGAGAATGAGCCGGAAAGCGTTCACGGGGCCGTTTGGCGCTCGGCGGCATTGCAGGCCCTGGGGCGCCTGGAGGAGGCCAGGGAGGCCCTTGAATCGGCTTCCGGCCTCTTTGAAGCGTCACCGGATATACGTGATAAAGTGCTCTACCTCTCCCGAAAAGGGGATCTGGCCCTCCTTTCCCACGGGAAAAAAGCCGCCATACACAATACCAAGCTCGGCCTCAAACTGGCGGAGGAGAGCAAGGACCCCGTGCCGGCGGCATGCCTCTGGAACAACCTTGGCAACCTTCGCTCCGTGAACCGGGATTATCACGGCGCGGCAAAGGCGTACAAAAAGAGCCTCCGGATTGCCGGCGCCGCATCCGGCGGAAAAAGCCTTTTACCCCTTATGCACACAAACCTGGCCCGCCTTTACCTTCTTTCCGGGAAGAGGGAAGCTGCTTTACGGGAAGTTGCCGGGGCGGCCGAGGCCCTCAAGGCCCTTGAGCCGGGACTTGCCAAGGCCCGGGGCTGGATCGCTCTTTCCCATGTGGCCGAAAGGCTGGGCAAGCCCGCTTCCGGAGTTAGGGATTCTCTGGACGAGGGGCTTCTTGAAGAGCGCTTTCTTGAAGAGGGCATTTTTGAAAATGCGCTCCTTGAAAAGGGCCTTCTAACGGCTGCGCGGATCGGTGAAGACAGGGGATGGGATCGAATTCAAGCACAGGCATTTGAATCACTTGGCCAACTGTACGAATCGGAAGGGAGGGTGGACCGGGCCCTGAGCGCCGTGGGAAAGGCCGTCTTTTTTGCACAGAAGGGGACAAGCCCGGATCTGCTGTTTTCCGCGCTCCGCCGGTGGGGACGGCTGGCCGGAAAAAAGGGCAACCGCGCCGAGGCTGTGTTGGCCTATAAACAGGCTGTTGTGACCCTGGGACCCATTCGCATGGCGTATTTAAATTCCTTTCGGGCGGGCGATCACGTTTTTGAAGAAAAGGTCCGGCCCGTGTACCTTGAACTGGCGGACATTTTAATGGAAAACCCGGACCTTCTGGCCGAGGCCCGGGATACCATGGAGCTGCTCAAGCGCGCGGAACTCCAGAACTATTTCCAGGACGAATGCCTGACCGGGGCCGACTGGAAACCTTTTTCCAGGGACGCGCTTCCCCCGAAAACCGCGATTCTTTACCCCATCTCCTTTGCCGACAATCTGAGCCTCCTCCTGATGACCCGGGACTCCCTTGAAAGCGTCCAGGTTCCCTTGGGCAGACATGATCTTGCCGAAACGGTGAGCAGGTTCAGGAAACACCTGGAGGAGATGGGCGAAGCAAGGCCAATGGAAGCCCGACAACTGTACGACTGGATCATCCGTCCCATTTCGGACAAGCTTATGGCGGGTGACGTGGAAACCCTGGTGGTGGCCCCGGACGGGCCCCTGCGACCGGTTCCTTTTGGGGCGCTGGTGGACGGCGAACGATTTTTAATCGAAAAAATGGCCGTGGCAACGGTTTTCGCCGCCGGCCTCACCGATATGGAAAAGGGGACGGACCTTGAAACCCAGGCCCTCTTGAACGGATTGACCATTGAAAAAGAAGGGTTCGCGCCCCTGGCCCATGTTTCGGAGGAACTCCGGGCGATCAACGGGATGGTTCCGGGGGATGTGCTCCTGGACGAAGATTTTACAAAGGAGAACCTCCGGGAAAAGATCGACCTGCTGGACTACGGCATTCTCCACATGTCCACCCATGCCATGTTCGGTGGTCGGGCGGACAACTCCTTTTTGCTCACCTATGACGGCAGGCTTTACATGGATGAACTGAAGGGGCTGGTGGGCCTTGCCACATACAGGGACCTTCCCCTCGAGCTCCTGATGCTGAGCGCCTGCCGCACGGCTTCGGGTGATGAGGGATCGGCATTCGGCCTTGCCGGCGCGGCCCTTTCCGCAGGAGCCAGAAGCACTGTTGCCACGCTCTGGAAAACGGACGATAAGGCGGCGTCCATGCTGGTGAAGGAATTTTACAAGGGGTACAAGGAATCGGGTATGGGGAAAGCCGGGGCGCTCCAGGCGGCCCAGCAAAAGCTGTTGCGGGATCCAAGGTTTCACCATCCCGCTTTCTGGGCGGCCTTTACCCTGATCGGTAACTGGCAGTAACGGCTTCCATGGTTGCTCAAGCGAAGTTACAGAATTTTGGGAAGGGGTGTTATTTCGACAACACCATAATAATGCGGATCTGTCGTGAGTTTTCATGAATTAGTGGATACAAACGAAAGCCGGTGGGGCGGGCTAAAAAATGGAATCGTGGAAAAATGAGAAATAAAATAATTGTACTTGGCATTACCGTGTTCCTTTGTGGCACCGGACTCTTTACCCCGGGGACAGCAGCGGTCCAGGAGCCGCTTGTGATGTTGATTCAGGCCAGGGGAAAGGTGTGGTATTCCACGGGCGGGGAAAAATGGAAACCCGTCAGCCGGAACAAGTTCCTGTACGAGGGCTGGAAGGTCAAAACCGATCCGGGCGCAACCTGCAAGCTGTCCCACCGGAGCTCCGACAGGATGGAGGTCCTAGGACCGGAAACCGAGGTCACGGTCCGGGCAACCGGCACCAAGGTGGTCCGGGGGACGCTCACCTCCGAAAATTCCGCATCCAGCCTCCCGGGGCATTTAAAACGGAAACACGCCAAGGTCCAGAAATACATCACCGTGCAAAGGGCTGCAAAATCCGAGGACCGAATGGAGCACAGAACCGCCGGGCGGGTGGTTTTAAACGACGCGTATCCCTTTCTGGTATGGGAAAACGCGGGAGCGGAGTATGCCTACAGGCTTGTGGTGGGCGAAAAAAGCTATGATGTGCAAGGTTCCGGACAGTCCGTTGTCCGCTTTGCACCGGAAGGCCTTGCGCCCGGAGAATACCCGTACCTTGTCAAGATACTCTATGAGGGGGAACTGTTCCATACGCCCGACGGGATGGGGACCCTCGTCTGGATGGACGGGGATCAAACCCGGGAGCTGGGGAAAAAAATCGATGATCTTGCCGGGCACGGAAAGGCGAACGGTTTTCTGCTGGGAAGCCTTCTGGATGACGAGGGACTCAAGGTCGCGGCCATGGACGCCTACCTCTCCCATCTGAAAAAAAATCCAGGGGACAACGAGGTCCGTCCCTTCCTGGTCAAGGTTTTACACGAATTGGGGCTTTCCGAAATGAGGGAAAAAGAGGCCTTGTTATACAGGGAAAATGCCGGTAAATAGTATGATAAAATTGAGTAAAAGGCTCGACATTGTCCTGGTGTTTCTTCTGTTCCTGCTGACCGTGCCGGCCGAGTATAAGGAAACATTTTCCTTTCTGGAGACCCAGACCATCTCCATGCGGCACGCCTTTCGGGCAACTGTCCGGGGGACGGCACGCTTTGCCGACGACCGCCTGACCCTGGTCACCATCGATGAAGCCTTTTACAAAGCCTATAATAAATTCCCCCTCACCCGAAGCGATCTGGCACGAGTTATTGAGAACATCCGGTCCCTGGGGGCCTCCGTTATCTGCGTGGATTTTTTCCTTGGGCTTCCCAGCTCGTACGGACAGGACGGGGATTTGGTCAAGGCCCTCATGCGGAGCAGGGCGGTTCTGGCCTCGGAAGGGATCTTCGACACGGAAGGAAAGTTCAAGGAGCTGAACTATCCCGCCGAACTGTTCCAGCCGGCCTCCCAAAGCGGGTACGTGAACCTTATCTCCCCCACCTCGGACCGGACGTTTTTAAGCCGCCTGCGGATCTATCCGGAGATCACCGGACGAACCGACGGCTGGCCCATCTCCGTGAAGGTGCTTTCCAGGTACCTTGGGGAAGAACCCGTTCTTGAGAACCGCCGCCTTGTAATGGGTGATCTTTCCATACCCATGGACCATTTCAACGACATCTATATCGACTTTTCCGCAATACCGGACGGTTATAGTTTCCTCCATGAAGCCGCCGGCATTTCCGCCCATGAGTTTTTAAACATCGGTGCCCTCGATCCCCTGGAGCGAATTGAACTCAGGGAGTGGGTGGAGGGAAAGATCGTCTTTATCGGCGAGACCCTGGCGGCTTCCAACGACTGGTTCGATACGCCGGTGGGAATGCTGTACGGCGTGGAGATCATCGCCGACACGGTCAATACATTACTGCACGGCGCTCCCCTTGGGCCCGCTCCTTTTCCATATGAAATTCTCGTAAGCGCCTTGCTCTTTTCCGCCCTGATCCTTGCGACGACCCTCTTGCGGGGACCTGCGGTCCAGGTGCTCGGGGCTTTGGTGATTTTTCTTTTTCATATCCTTTTCGCGACGGTTGCCTATGCGGCTTTCGGGACGGTTTTCTCCATGACCCAGAACCTCGGCCTGGGGATGGTCGGGTTCTTTATCCTGAGCACGTCGTCCTACATGCGGGATCGATGCGTTCATATTGCCCAGCGGGACAGGGCGGAGGCCGAACTTCGCCGGGCCCACGACGACCTGGAAGTTCGTGTGAAGGGGAGAACCGAGGAGCTGTGGGAGACCAATCGAAAGCTTGTAAGCGAGATCAATGAGCGAAAGCGGGCCGAAATCGCGCTGCAGCAGGCAAAGAGGGCCGCAGAGGACGCCAACCGGGCGAAGAGCGACTTTGTCTCCAACATGAGTCACGAAATCCGCACCCCCATGAACGCGATCATCGGGTTTTCCGAAATCGCCCTCGGGCAAGAGATGTCCGCCAAGGTGAAGGGGTATATGGGTAAAATCAACACCTCCTCCCATTACCTCTTGGGCATCATCAACGATATCCTCGACTTTGCCAAGATCGAGGCGGGCAAACTCGAACTCGACAACACGGAATTTGACCTGGAGGAGACCCTGGCGGGCGTGGGAGACCTCCTTGGAAACATGGCGGCTCAAAAGGATCTGGAGCTGTTGATCCATATTTCGAGGGACGTGCCAGGCACTCTCGTCGGAGATCCCCTGCGCTTGAGACAGGTGCTGACGAACCTTGTGGCAAATGCCGTGAAGTTCACGGATCGGGGGCATGTTTTCGTTCAGGTCCGTCCCGAAAGTCGTCACGGCAATGCCGTTATAACGCACTTTTCGATTTCCGACACGGGGATCGGCATAGAAAGCGGCAAGGCCGGAAAACTCTTTGAGGCATTCAGTCAGGCGGATTCCTCCACATCCCGCAAGTTTGGCGGTTCCGGTCTCGGGCTGACCATCTGCAAACGCATCGTGGAAAAGATGGGGGGCCGGATCTCGGCCCGGGGAGAGTTGGGAAAGGGAAGCGTTTTTACATTTACGGCGGAATTCCGCGTGGGGGCAGGGAGCGGAAAACCGGAGTTCCGGCCCCCGACCGGATTGGAGAATCTGCGTGTATTGGTGGTGGACGACAGTAAAATCTCCGTGAATATTCTCACCGAAAACCTGAGCGCCTTCGGTTATGAAGCCGCCTCCGCCTGTTCAGGCGCCGAGGCCCTTGGAATGCTGAACGATCCGGAAACGGACCGGACATTTGATCTGGTGATTGCCGATTGGAAGATGCCCGGCATGGACGGTCTTGAACTGAGCCGGCGGATCCGGGAAAATGCCGGGCCCCATTCCGAGGCGCCCCGTATCCTCATGGTTACGGCCTTTGGGCGGGAGGAGGTGAAGGAGCAGGCCCTGAAAGCGGGTCTTAGGGGCTTTCTGATCAAACCCTTTCGCCCCCGCGCCCTGTATCGTTGTATTCTGGAAGCGTTCGACATGGACCCGGCAAGCCTGGACTGTGTGGACGATAAGGGTAAAGACGCGGCGGATGCCGGGAAAAAGCTCCGGGGTGCCCGGGTGCTGCTGGTGGACGACAATGAGTTCAACAGGGAAGTGGCAACGGAGTTGCTGGAACAGGCCGGGGTAATGGTGGATTTCGCGGAAAACGGGCAGGTAGCCTTGGATAAAGCGGTGCCGGGCCTTTACGGCGCCGTGCTGATGGATGTACGGATGCCGGTCATGGACGGATACGAAGCCACCGCAAGGCTTCGGCAAAACCCCGATCTCGGGGATCTGGTGATCATCGCAATGACCGCCCATGCCATGCAGGAGGAAAAGGAGCGGTGCCTGGTTGCGGGGATGAACGATTTCCTTACCAAGCCCATCGACAGGAGTCGTCTTTACGATACCCTTGCCAAATGGATCCTTCCGGGGGCGGCCGGGGTAGGGTTACCGGAATTTCACGAAAGGAGTCAAAAACTCCGCAGGCCTGACGAGACGGTTGAAACCCAAGAAGCGAAACAAGCATCCCACCTTCCCGAAGAGACGGTTGAAACTCAAGAGACGAGCCCTAAACTTCGCCGGCCTGACGAGACGGCTGAAACCCAAGAAGCGAAACAAACATCCCACTTTCCCGAAGAGACGGCGGAAACTCAAGAGACGAGCCATAAACTTCGCCGGCCTGACGAGACGGTTGAAACCCAAGGAGCGGAACAAACATCCCACCTTCCCGAAGAGACGGTGGAAACTCAAGAGACGAATCATAAACTTCGCCGGTCTGAAGAGACGGCTGAAGCTCAAGAAGCGGAACAACAATTGAGGCTTCCCGGGGAAATGCCGGGGCTCGATATCTCTTCGGGGTTGCTGGGCGTGGGGGGGAATGAGAAATTTTTCATAAAGGTCATTGGGCGATTCATGGAATTGCACGGGGGTACCGTCAAGGAGCTTGAACAGGCCCTGGAAGAGAAGGACAGGGAACTGTTGGGCAGGGTCGCCCATACCTTGAAGGGCGCGGCCGGACAGGTCGGCGCCATGGACCTGCGCCGGGTTGCCGGGGCATTTGAAAAGGCCGTGGAGGATGGAAAATATGACGGCCTGGACAGTTGCCTTGGGGAATTGGAAAAACAACTCAGGAACGTTTTCCAATCCATTGAAAAGCTTCGCTGTCAATATGATGCCGGGGAGGAGGAAAACGTCCCGGGTATGGGGGAGGAATCCGTTGACCCGGAAACCTTGAATGCATTTTATTCGGAGCTTGCTCCCCTGCTTCGAAACGGAGATTTCGCGGCCGTGGGGGCCATGAAGCGGTATAGGGGAAAAGCACTCTCTGAAAAGCACGGCCGGCTTTTCTCGATTCTTGAAAAACAGATGGATCATTTTCAATTCGATGAAGCATTAAACACCCTGGAAGAACTTATGGAACTTCCGGTTCGGGAATATGAAGGAATATCCAAATGAGCAGTAAAGTACAAACGGTCCTGATCGTGGATGACGAACCCAACAACATCGCCATCCTGTCAATGAATCTGAGCACCTGGTGCCGCGTTCTGGTCGCGAACAGCGGGGCACAGGCGCTTCAAAGGGTCGGGGAAAACCAGGTTGACCTGATTCTCCTCGATATCATGATGCCGGGAGTGGACGGCCATGAAGTCTGTCGAACGCTCAAGGGCAACGCCGCAACAAAAGATATTCCGATCATTTTTTTGACGGCCAAAGGCGATGTGGAAGACGAAACATTCGGTCTGGACCTCGGGGCCGTGGACTATATAAAGAAGCCCTTTTCCCTGCCCATCGTCCGTGCAAGGGTGAAGACCCATCTGGAACTCAAAAGGAAAACGGATATCCTGGAAACGCTTGCCGCCCTGGACGGGTTGACGGATATCCCCAACAGGAGACTGTTTGAAAGGTTTCTGGAAAGGGAATGGAAACGGGCCCTTCGCAACAGGAAACCCCTGTCCGTTATTATGCTTGACGTGGACCATTTCAAACTGTTCAACGATCATTACGGCCACCCGGAAGGGGACGAATGCCTCAGGAGGCTGGCCAGGGTACTCGCGGACAGTTTGAGAAGGCCCGCAGACCTCATGGCCCGTTACGGGGGGGAGGAATTCGTGGCGGTCCTGGTGGATACGGATATGGAAGGAGCAAAAAACGTTGCCGGTCAGATGCTGGAAAATGTGAATGCCTTGAGAATTCCCCACGAGTATTCCAAAACCGCCCCCCATGTGACCATCAGCATCGGCATCGCCTCCACCGTGCCTGAAAGAGAATCCGAATCCCCCCATGATCTTGTCGGGGCGGCGGATAAACGGCTGTATCAGGCAAAGGAAAAAGGCCGCAACAGGATCAAGGGAGATGATTTGGTTGCCTGACGCGACTTTCGCGATACCGGGTTTTTCCCGGCGACACAGGCATGAGGCAATCGTTAACCCGGATGACGGGTTGCGGACTCAACTTTCGGGATTCGCACCGGGGTAGAGCAGATGACCGGCCATATAGCCCGACACGTCGGCCGCATTTCGGCATCTGAAAATCCCGTCAACCGAGCCTTCGGCAGGCGGATTGAACACGAATAACCTCACCCTCCCGGTTATGACTTTTTCTGTTGAATTAGGAGGATTTATAAGTTATGTGAAAACGTAAAAATAGGGCCGCTTCTTCATCTGACATAGTTTAATACGCCGGGAGGTTTTTTCGGCCCGATGTATACCGGTTTACGGAGTACTTCGTTTGCCGGGGCGGCCGGTGATTTGTGGGACGATCGGAATCGGCGAAGGGCAATCTTTCTTGCGGATACGGGGCCCGAGACGGTTGGGCCCCATGGACGGGGAAGGGGATGTTCCTTGCCGGAAAATGTGACCGGTGTCGGTGCGATCTGCCGTATCACCCCTTCCGGCAGGCCGTCGCCGGGTTTGCCGCCATGATCCTCGCCGAGACCGAGGCCCGCCTCGGGATGTGGCGGGAGGCCGTCGAATCGGCAGCGGGCGGCATGGGCGGGGTGCTGACGGAAATACTTCCCGAGCTGGAAAAGGTGATGGGGGAGCAGCCCCCTGTTCCGCTCCTGGGCCCCGGCGAGACCCGAAACCGCTTCAATTATGTCTTCACCAACCTCCTCACCACCGTCTGCGGCAAGAGCTTGCCCGTGGTGCTTGCGCTGGACGATCTCCAGTGGGCGGATTCGGCCTCCCTCGAACTGCTCGAAACCATCGTTCGAAGTCCCGACACGCGTCGACTCATGCTGGTGGGCACCTGCCGGGCGGATCGCGTTACGGAAACCTTCCCCCTGACCTCGGCCGGGGAGGGGGCGGAATCGGTCGCCCTTGAAACCCTCGCCCTGAAAAACCTCTCCGCATCGGACGTGAATGCCCTGGTGTCGGACGCCCTGCCCCATGCCCCGGACACTTTACCGTTGTCCCGGATCGTCCTTGAAAAGACCCACGGCAACCCCTTTTTCATCAGCCGTTTCCTGACCTCCATCCATGAGAGGAAACTGGTGAGATTCGATCCGGAAAAGGAACGCTGGGACCTGGACCTTCCGGCCATCGGGAAACTGGAGATGACGGACAACTTGGTGGAGCTGATGACCGAGGGATTTCGGAAACTGCCGGGGTCCACCAGGGAAATCCTGAAGCTCGGCGCCTGCCTTGGAGACGTTTTCGAGTTGGAGAGCCTTTCCCGGGTGAGTGGAAAATCCCCGGGCTCCGTCGGCAGCCTCCTCCAACCCGCCCATGTGAACTCGACGGATGTCCCGGCTGCGCCCACGCCATGGCAGCTTATGTGGTTCCGGAGCCGCAGGCGTTTCACGATTGGCCCGTCATATGGACAAAGCCGGGGGGATATTGCCGGTACGTTCGGATTGCAGGGTCGGCATGGGGCATGTGGAGGCGCAGGCGCCGTTCATGGCCAAAGGCCCGTGCCGGAGAAACGAACAGCGGCCTGCCGTATTCGGCCCGTTCTAAACAAACAGGGAAATGGAAATCGCCAATGGTTGAAGAGAAGAAAAGAATCCTCGTTGTGGATGATGAACGGTTCAACCTGAATCTACTGATCGAGCTGTTGAAACCCGTATACACGGTGATGCCCGCCAACCCCATGAGCGGCCTTCCGGGAAACAACAGCGTGGCGGATCGCATCCGTGCGGCATTGGAAAGCGGAGAGGATGCCTGCGTGATCTATTCCGACCTGGACAACTTCAAGGCTTTCAACGATAAATACGGGTTTGCGCGGGGTGACGAGGTGTTGCTCTTTACCGCCGGGATCATCAAGGATGCGGTGGCGGCGGTCGACAGCCCGGACGCCTTCGCGGGACATATCGGCGGTGATGATTTCCTGGTGGTCGTGCCCTCCCACAGGGCCGGGGAAATCGCGGATGCGATCACCCGAAGGTTCGACGGGGGGATCGCCGGGTTCTATTCGGCCGAGGATGCGGCCGCGAAATGCATCCATTCCGTGAACCGAGGCGGGGAGCCGAAGATCTTTCCCATCATGTCCGTCAGCCTCGCCGGCGTGGATCTCTCCCACCGGGTTTACAAGCGATACGTCGAGGTGAACGATGCGTGCGCGGGCGCCAAGAAGAAAGCCAAGGAGATGCCGGGGAGCGGCTTTTTCATGGACCGGCGAAACGGGGCGGCGTGCTTGATTCCGGAGGAGAGCGGCGCCGAGGGGGCGAGATCTTGATCACTTCGTTTATACTTGTGACGATGGGCATGATGAACTGTTAACGACCGGTTGGCAACTATGACTCCGAACATTCCGGTATTCCCTTTGCTTTACCGCGTGTTTGTGATGCAGCACCCCTACCCATGCTGTTTTTCTTAAAACACCGTTTTTGACACTCAAATCATACGGCTAAGCCTGAATAGAGGTCATTATTTCACATTAAAAGCCTATATATCAATCGGTTGGCGCGGTCCGACCCCATGGAACGTCATGCTTCTCTAATTGATTTTATACGGGGGAGGGGAAAGCTGCCCATGACCGGTCAAGGGGTTTGTTCCCCCACTTGTTACTTCATGCACACACTCCTTACTTCCTTGAGGTCGGTGAAACCCTGAACGATTTTTTCCACCCCATCTTGAAGAAGTGTGCTCATCCCATCGCCCATGGCGGTATCCCGTATCTCCTCAACGGGTGCTTTCTGCTGAATCAGCTTCTTGACGGCGGGGGACCCCACCAGCAACTCATGGATACCGACCCTTCCCTTGTATCCTGAATTTCTGCATGCGTTGCAACCGTTGCTCCTGTACAGCGTCAGCCCCGGATATGGGGCTTTAATCCGCTCCGCGAACCGTTCGCCATAGACTCTCTTGAGTTCCTCGTACTCCCGTTTGGATGGGCTGTATGCCTTTTTGCAGTTGTCGCACAACCGTCTGACCAATCGTTGCGCAAGGATTCCCAGTAATGCATCCGAGAAGTTGTAGGGGTCCATCCCCATATCCAGGAGACGAACCACCGCCTCGGGGGCGCTGTTCGTGTGGAGGGTACTCAGCACCAGGTGTCCGGTAAGGGATGCCTCGATACCGATTGCCGTTGTTTCAGCGTCTCTCATCTCGCCCACCATGATCACATCGGGATCGGCCCTCAAAAAGGCTCTCATGGCGGCGGCAAATGTATAGCCGATTTTAGAGGATACCTGAACCTGCCGCAATCCGTGCTGACTGACTTCCACGGGATCTTCGGCCGTCCAGATTTTCTTGTCCGGCTTGTTGATGTAACCCAGGCCGGCATGCAGGGTGGTTGTTTTTCCGGAGCCCGTGGGGCCGACCACCAGGATGATTCCGTAGGGACTTTTGACCATCTCCTTGAACGCGGCGATGTTTCCGCGGGAAAATCCCATTTTGTCCAGGGGAAGAGCGCCGCCCGAAGGTAGGATTCGAAGCACCACATCCTCGTTTCCGCCAACCGTTGGAACCGTTGCCACCCTGAGTTCGACTTCCCGGTTGTTCGAAGTTTTGAATTTGATTCTTCCATCCTGGGGTTTTCGCTTTTCGGAGATGTCCAGCCCCGAAAGGATCTTGATCCTTGAAATAAAGGCATTGGTATGGATTTTCGGTACGTTCAGATAATTATCGCACTTGCCGTCCACCCGGAACCTTATCTCGGTATCGAGTTTATTGCCGTAGGGTTCAATGTGGATATCGGAAACACCCTGGCGATACGCATCCTCGAAAACCTTCGTGACAAGCTGTACAACCTTGCTGTCCGGTTCATCCGGGGACGGGGGTTTTTCGTCCTTTTCCCTTTCCTTTGGTTTCTCGACCTCCCGGTTGCCCAATTCCGTCAGGATATCACTTGCTGTGGATGTTGTGCGGGGGGGCTCCGGTTCCATCAGTCTCCGCAACACCGATGCAATATCCTCCTTTAAAGCGATACATACCTCATTGGACTGCGCACCCACCGAGAGCATGATTTCCTGGAGAATACCGATATTCGAAGGATCGCTTGTCAAAATGAGAACCTTGTCGCCCGTTTTTTCAATTGGGATGCAGAGGTTTTTTTTAAGGTAACCGAGACTCAGCCCTTTTATTAAATCCGGATTGGGGGCAATGTTGTCGGAGTTGAAAATCCCGCAGTTGTAAAATCTGCTCAGGGAGTTCAGGATCAACTCCCTGGATACCTTGAAACGCTCCATCAGTATGGATTCGACATCCGTATTGTCCTTTCGCGCGAAAGCCATGGCTTTGGACAGTTCCTTCTGTGCCAGATGATTGCCCAGAACCAGGTAACTGAATTTCGTTTGTCTTTCAAGCATCCGTGTCTTGTTGTAAAAAGCGATACCCAGAACGTTTGACACCTCCTGAATGGCGAACTCATCTTCCTCGGTGAAGATGCCGCCGTCTTTTTTATTGATAAGCTGGACGACACCCGTAAGTTCCCCCTCAAAGATGATCGGCATGGCAAGGACCTGTTTGGTGTTGTAGCCCGTTATCTTGTCCCAGGATGAATCGAACTTGAGCTCCGGGTCGATCCTTGAGAGTTCCAGCCGATTGTATGCATTCTTGATGTTCAGCATTCTCAATGTCGAGCCGGTGTAACCGGCAATGCTGTTTTTGTTCAGCAGAACATGAATCTCCTTGATTTCGCCGCCGGTTTTCACCTTGGAGTATATTTTGTCGGGGTCGATGTCGCTGACGGCATAGATCGTGATCCTGTCCGCATCCAGCAGTTCGAGTATATGGTCCTTGAGTTTGATGAAGATATCGTCGATATCGCTTGCGGAATGAATCTGTTGGGAAACGGTGTTGAATTTTTGCTCATAGGATA
>PPCM01000582.1_pt1 | contig 27784 bp, 25 predicted proteins | sample 1555541 | NCBI WGS metagenome assembly PPCM01 (sample SAMN05284479, study PRJNA326546) | Marine sediment metagenome, whole genome shotgun sequencing project. | isolation source: marine sediment | place: Germany: Wadden Sea | collected 2012-09-05 | reverse complement strand
TTTTCAGCTCCGATGTCTGCCTCAACGCCGGATACATCGTCCCGGTAAACCGCCAGTTAGGGGTTACTGACAACCTGATGCCTTACATGCGGGTCGCGGCGGCCATCACCTTTGAGGATTACATTGATGAATACCTGCTGCCCTACCTGCAATTCCTGAAGCCGGGAACAACCAAGGGAGAACTTGTCAAAAACTGCGATCTTGAGAGCATCAGGGATTACCTGAGCAACTCGGACAAAATTTTCGTACTCGGTAATGAAGACGATATCATCCTGAACGATGCGGATGTAGAATTCCTGCGCAACACCTTCGGTGAGCGGGCCTTCCTCTTTCCCCACGGCGGACATTGCGGAAATATAATGTTCGGACCTTTTGCGCGTAAAGCACAGGAGCTGATCAGATGATGCGCAAATTTATCTTACTCCTGCTGTTCTGCATGCTTCTGCCGGGCTGTGCTACCATCATCAAGGATGATCCTTCCCTTAATCTAAAACCGCAAGGCTTTATCGCTCCGGTTTCCCATGCACCTTTCAGAGGCAAGGCAAAAACAAAGGAGGCCGAGCTGGATTTCCTGAATGTCTACGACCCTTGGGATTCCATGAACCGCTATATTTATTCATTCAACGCCCGCTTTGACCGGGCCGTTTATATTCCGGCGGTAGATGTCTACACCACGGTTCTGCCCCAGCCTTTGCGCCACGGCGTAACCAATGCGATCAACAACCTGAACGAAGTGAAATCTTTTACCAACGGCATCCTGCAATTCAACGGACTCAAAGTCGGCAGGGCTTTTTCCCGCTTCCTGATCAACTCTTCTATCGGGGTGCTGGGGATCTTCGATGTCGCAAGCATATGGGATCTGAAAAAGCTGGAAACAGGATTTGCGGATACTCTCGGAGTCTGGGGAGTACCCCCCGGACCATATGTAGTACTCCCGCTGCTCGGCCCTTCCAGTGTGCGAGACAGTGGCGGTGCTCTCGGTGACTTCGCACTCCTCTTTTATGAAATGAACTACGTCTACGACCTTGCCGGGGTAACGGATGGCCGCACAGCAATAGCAATGGGAGAATCCACAATCCGTGGCCTTGACCTGCGCGCCAACGTCCCCTTCCGCTACTACCAGACAGGTTCTCCATTTGAGTATGACATGATTCGTTTTCTGTACTCCAAGAAACGCGAGTTGGACATGGAACGGGAAGAACTGGGCATCACCATCGGGGGTAAACCATACTTGAAACGAGAATTCGATACGCCGCGTAAGAACCGCGAAGTGAAAAAATAGCTAACAAAAAAGGGACCCAATGGTCCCTTTTTTGTTAGCTTATAGATTTAGTGGCTATCAATTTTAGGTCTTCTGCGTTCATTAGGCACTTCAAATACCAGAGTCGCGGTTTTCTTTTCCTGCAGGAAATCCGGGCTTTCCTTAATCGGTTTCTTCTTGGTGAAGAAGCGGACGAACCAACGTCCGGTTACATCAATAGGAAGTTTAACTTTGCCGTCAAAAATCTGCTGACGCTGGATGTACATATCTTCGGCCTGGGTGGAAAAACCATTGTAGGTTGCATCCCAGTAGCCATCACCATGGTAAGGCTTGCCATCCATATAGACCTGCATTTCCAAAATATCCCCCTTCTTGAGCATAGACACATCTTTTGCCGGAACCAACTCCATGGGCATACCCACTATGGCCGGAAAAACAGCGGAAGGATTTTCGCAGACAACATAGGTCTTAGTCCACTGACTGCTGCGTAGGCTGGAAACAATTTTCGAAGCCCGGTCTGTGACGGCGCTCATGGGCTTGATGGAATGGCGCTTGCGGTTTTTCTTATCCATCCAGGTAGTGAAATTACCGGGATTGGTTGCAGCCGTGAGAACATAAATTCCGGGCATGTCATAATTGATGACATAGGAATGCAGCGATTTCTCGTCACGGAGCTTGATCTTATAAGTTTTGGAATCCGGCTGCAACACATTCACATGATTAAGCTTCTTCATGCGCACGGCATCATCAACCGGAACATGATGTCCATAGCAAAAAAACATCGGAGACTTTTTGCCTTCAGAAACATGGTAGCGCCCGGACTGAATATACAACGAATGGGCCGAGGCAGCTGCCGGCAAGAACATACTTAACATCATAAGAAAAGAGAGCAACTTTTTCATCATCTGGTGATCCTCAATATTTATACAGTTAGACTTTGCCTTTGAATTGCTAACGAATTTCGTTTTCATTATCAAGTAAATATCATTACCACTCATGCCCCATGCAATCGAAACTACCCAAGCCTGCTGAACCGACTGCGGTATTCTCGCGGGCTGACCCCGGTCATGCGTTTAAATAAGCGTCTGAATGAAGAACCGTTGTCATAACCAACCGCAAGCGTAATCTCTTCTACGCTATTGGTGCTTACTTCCAGCAAATGCCTTGCGGCTTCAATGCGCAACTGCTGCAAATATGAATTAGGGGTCATGCCTGTTGCCGATTTGAAACGACGCAGGAAAGTTCGTTCCCCCAGTCCGGCTTTATCTGCGAGCATGGCATTCTGCATAGACTGGTTGTAGTTCTCCTGCATCCATTCCTGCACCCCTACAATCTGCTGATCACCGAATCCCTGCCCACCGGACTTGGCTTCAAACATAAAATACGGGCTCTGCACATCACGGGTGGAATCCATAACCAGTATCTTTGCGCAAGCTGCGGCCGTCTCCCGGCCCATGAATCGGGAAACAAGGTGCAGGGCCAGATCCTGCCAAGCCATTGCACCCCCGGCACAGATATAACTGCCGCCGTCAATAAGCATGCGCCCGGCCTGAACATCCACACTTTCAAAACGGGCTGAAAAATCAGGCGCAAGCTTCCAATGCGTGGTTGCAGGCTTTCCATCCAGCAATCCGGCCCGGGCCATGAGGAACGATCCCGCGCAGGCTGAAGTTATGATTGTCCCCTGCTTTTCCAGAAAGGCAATACGCTCCATCAATGCGTCATCATTCAGCAACAGATCAATTTCCCCGAACACCGGGGGGAGCACCAGAATATCCGGCTCTACATCATGCAGGCTACCAGACACATTCACCGGAAGCCCAGTAAATCCGCTTACGTTTTCCCCATCGGGACTGACTATCTCAAATCCGCAGAACTGCATCCCGTTCCCGGATTCCAGCGCATATGAATTAGCAATGGCCAGAATCTCCAAAACGCCGGAAACAGCACTGGACAGACAATTATCGTAAGCTAGGATGGCAACGTTCTTCATGACCTCACTGTCGTTTTAGGCGCGTTTATTGTCAATAGCGACACTTATAAGATTTCACCATTCTGGCAGCATTAATTCAAGTTGAAAGCAAAAACCCACCAAGGAGAATTTATAATGGGTAAAAAAGCACTTATCATCATCGACATCCAGAACGACTATTTTCCGGGCGGTAAGTTTACCCTCGACAATAGCGAGAAAACCGGAACCAAGGCAGCGCAGGTCCTCAACTATTTCAGGGAAAATGGTCTTCCGGTAATCCACATCCAGCACATCTCAATAAAAGAAGGGGCATTCTTTTTCCTGCCCGGAACCGAGGGTGTTAAGATTCATGAATGCGTAAAACCACTGGAAGATGAAACTGTTGTGCTCAAGAACTTCCCCAACAGCTTCCTGCAAACCAATCTCGATAGCGTGCTAAAAAAACTGGGAGCAGAAGAACTGGTCATCTGTGGAATGATGAGCAACATGTGCGTGGATGCCACTACCCGCGCAGCTGGAGACACGGGCTACAAGTGCACCGTGGTACATGATGCCTGCTGTGGGGCGAACCTTGAATTTGAAGGAGTGAAAGCCGGATCAGCTGAAGTCCATGCCGGATTCATGGCATCTTTGGGAATGTTCTATGCACAAATGGTCAGCGCAGACGAATTAACCGCCTAACGCACATTCTGGACCCGGAGATAAAGAATCAGCCCGAGCATGGTCAGCCCTATGCCGGACCAGCCCAGCATCCCGGGCATGACTCCGTGCAAAAGCACAACTTCACCAGCCAGCGAAAAGAGCACTTCCATGGATTGTGTGCAATCTGCCGCGGCCAGTTCAGCAGCGTTACGGGCCTTGTGACGTGCGTAGAGAAATAGACTGGTCGCGGCAATACCGGAGAATACAGCAACCAATGCGGTATTTAAAATCTGCCCTGTCTGCGGAAGCGGTGGCCGGGTAAAAGCAATCAGAACAGCCCAGAGCGGCAAAGATCCGAGCGTGAGCAACAACACCCGGCAAAAGGGATCATCCATGACCGGATCATCAAGGGCGGGGATACGCCCCCCGCCTCCATTACGCGCTTCCCAGACCAGCTGGTTGCCGAAAGGATATGCAAAGGCCGCCGCAAATACCGGAACTGCACCAAGCAACACCGCGTTCCAAGTGCTGTCCTGCACGCTCTCGATATTTACCAGCAAAACCCCGGCAAAGATTATGAGGGTCAGCAGCATGGCCCGCAGCGGAACTTTTTTACCAAATCCCAGCAGGACCAGCGGTGTGGCAAGGATAGTTGTCTGCCATGTTGCGGCCACCACCCAGCCGGGTGTGTAGGATGCGCTGAAGGTAATAAGCCCGTAGAAAACGCCGAATCCGACGCCCCCGGCAAGGCTCCAGAATTTCCAGTGCTTCCGGTAAAGCTTAAATGAACGAAGCAGCAAATCACGGCGAAAAACAGCAAGACCGGCAAAAAGAAATCCCAACATCCAGAAATAGCGCAGGCTGGCCGACCAGACCCAGTGCCCGCCCTCCAGACTCATGGCCCGGTTGAGCACAAAAGTGGAACTGAAAAATAAAGCTGCCAGAACTCCGGTCAAGATAATCTGCATCTAAATCTCCGAGAATGAATTTCTATATTTCGCCAGTCCTGATCAAATCTGATAATTTCACGATATCGTCTTGGGTAGGAATATAGCCGCGCTGAAATGAAGGGGCATGGGCGCGTCCACGCAAAAAGTCTTCGGCCCAGCCCCGGACTTCCTTATGGAAAAAACCGGGATTATTCAAAACAATACGGGCCTTGGCTGCGCCGTCTTCCTTCTCCGCCTGATGTGAAAAATTGGCTTCATGAAAATGATGTATGTAAAGAGGTTCGACAATGCGCTTGAATTTAGCACCGAGCAGCAGACACTGCACCCAGTAATCCCAATCCTCGTAGGTTGTGTTATCCCGGTAACGGACACCTGCATCCCATAATTCCCGGCGGTATATTGCGCTCGTCGGCAGAGAGTTCTGGGTTCGCAGATGCAACGGGCTGAAGTCCGGCAGAACGCAATGCTTCTTCCCGGCAGGACTGACCTCATAGTAGTCTGTGTAGACCACTGAAACTTTAGGATTACTATCCATAAAGTCCACACAGGAACTCAGAAATTCCGGTTCCATTTCATCGTCAGGGTCAAAGCTGAGCAGGTATTTACCTGTTGCCTGATCCAGCCCGTAATTACGCACCGGACCGGGCTTCCCGGACCTCGGCGGGGCCAGTATCTTAAAATCCCGGCACTTTACCCTGCCCGCCCATTTACGGGCTTGAGCAAGAGAATCATCACTGCTGCCGTCATCAACAAAAATGACTTCCGCATCAGCTAGAGACATGGACTGAGCAACCAGCGAACCGAAAAAACGGTCAGCAAAACATCCGTAATTGTAATTAGGTATAATAATAGAAAGCAGGCTCATAAGTGTATGTCCGTCATGGATAAGACTTTACAGAACAGATACACCACCCGGCCCTGATTGGAAACATTTTAAAATGAATCGGCCCGGAGCATGAAATACTCCGGGCCGCCTTTATTTACTTGAACAGCTTCAGATACTCCCCGTAACCTTCGGATTCAAGATCCTCCAGCGGAATGAATCTTAGCGAAGCTGAATTGATGCAGTAGCGCAAACCCGTAGGCTGGGGCCCGTCATCGAAAACATGTCCCAGATGCGAATCAGCCTTGCGTGAACGCACCTCGATACGGGTCATGAAAAACGAGCGGTCTTTCTTTTCAACCACACCCTGCTCCTCAATCGGGCGGGTAAAGCTGGGCCATCCGGTACCGGAGTCAAACTTATCCCGTGAACTGAAAAGCGGTTCACCTGAAACGACATCCACATAAAGTCCTTCACGGTGGTTATCCCAGAACTCATTGTTGAAAGCAGGCTCGGTCCCATCTTCACGCACAACCTTGAATTGCAGCGGAGTCAGGATTTCACGCAGCTTGTCATCATCTGGCCGCTTGTAGCCGTTCTCACCGCTGAGAGGATGTTCTTCTTTTTCATCACCCCAGTGCTTTTCGACAAATGAATCCCTGCCGGACAGGTAGCGATACCAGTTGTAGCGCACAGGATTCTTCTTGTAGTAGTCCTGATGGTACTCTTCAGCCCTGTAGAACTTCTCGAATGGAATCAGCTTGGTAGCTATCGGCTTCTCAAAGACGCCTGACCCATCAATTTCCTGCAAGACATTTGAAGCTATCTTCCTCTGGCTTTCATCATGGTAAAATATTGCAGAAGTATATTGTTCGCCACGGTCATTGAATGAACCGCCGGGATCTGTCGGGTCGTGATGCCTGATAAATACCCGCAGTATATCTTCATAGCTGACCCTTTCCGGGTCATAACGGACTTGAACAACTTCCAGATGACCGGAATTTCCCGAACTGACCTGCTCATAGCCCGGTTCTTCAATATGCCCACCCGAATAGCCGGAAACAACTTCGATCACTCCATCCACTTTTTCAAGATCGGACTCAACACACCAGAAGCACCCCCCGGCCAATGTTGCTGTTTCAAATTCTGAATTATTAGGCATTTTAACTTCCCCCATATTTTCAGCAGCAAAAACAGTACCTGAAAGGACCATAAACAACGTCAGAGTATATAAAATAAATTTTACCATCAGCCCGTCCTTATTAATAATAACTACTAATAATAAATATACACAATTGAGATTTAGTCAATTCATAGCCATAAAAAAAGCGCAGTCCTTAAGAGCTGCGCTTCGACAAAACAAACTTAAAAAATATCTATTGTACTGGAAAATTGAAATAAGTTTCCGGGTATGGTTCAAATTCAAGCGTGAAATGCCACCATTCCTCTTTCAGAGGTTTAAAACCGTTACGGGACATAACAGATCTCAATAAGCCACGATTGCTGCGAACCTCGATGCTCATATCCTTATTATCCGGCCATGATTTAGGCCCGAAAAAATCGAAACCAGTGCCCATGTCCAATTCCTGCCCGGTCTTAATATCTATAATAGTCAAATCAACCGTCGACCCTCTTGAATGACCGGACTTCCCGGCAATATAACCATCCCGGAAAAGATTTTTCTTTTGAACATCCGGGTAGAATTTATGTTTCATACGGACATCTTCCAGATCTTCAGCCCAGCGCACAAAATGGAGCACCGCATCCTGCGGACGGTATCCGTCAAAGATTTTAAGTCCCAGACCGAAAGGAGCCAGATCCTTTTGCACTCCAGCAAGAGCCGATGCCGCAACGCGGGTCAGGACAACACGCGGTGCAAGATAACCGTCGATCCTCTCCCCGACAAAATTATTCTTTCCGAAGTAACGCACATCATAAACCGCATCAGGGAGAATCCGGTCCAAATAGCAAAAACCATCAGGCAGAGCGTTGCCTGCGCTAAAAGACGATGAAACTGCCATCAGAACCAAAGCCAAACAAGCAACCAGAATCCTGCAAATACGCATCAGGCCTCCAAGTACATTAAATAAATTACGACATAGAAAAAATATCTTTAATATTACAATTTGCAAATAAAAATTAAACTGCTACGTTGTAATCATGTATGTCTCTAAAATAAAATATATTAATAGAGCAGCACAGCAATTTTCCCGTAAACCAGCAATAGCATTACTGCTTATAATTTACATACTGTGCTTCCCCTGCGCAAGCCAAGCACAAAAAACAGTTGTTTTCATACCAAAGGCAACTATCCTGCACTACTGGAAAATTGTCTGCACGGGTGCACATGCTGCAATTCAAAATACTGACGTTAATCTAATCTGGCGAGGCTCGCGAGTTGAGGAAAAATTAGATGCCCAAAAACATCTTTTAGAATTTTACACAGACAAAAAAGTTGATGCCATCATACTGGCTCCGGCAGATAAAGAGCGCCTCAATCCATACATAGAAAAAGCGGTTGAAACGGGTATCAAGGTTGTAATCATCGACTCCCCGGTGACGACGAAGGCTCCCCATGCATACATTGCGACCGGAAATTACGAATCCGGGCAATCCGGAGCAGAACTGCTGATCAAAGACGTCAGCAAAAAAGGCCCATTACTCCTGATCGGACACCGTCCGGACAACGGGGCTTCATATCTGCGGGAACAGGGATTTATCGACCGGATTAATGAACTTTCACCGGGACGCTCCATAATCCGCCTGCATATGACTGGCGGGAGTGAACGGGAAACACGAATTACGGTTGGTGAAATCCTTGATTCAATACCCGGCATCGCCGGTATTTTTTCAGTTAATGAGCCAACTTCTGACGGGGTTCTGCATGTACTGAATAATCACCCCGACAAAGACATCCCTTTCGTAGCCTTTGACTATAATCAACACCTGCTGCAGGGAATCAAAGAGGGAAAAGTAAATGCGCTCATCACTCAAAAACCATACGCAATGGGTTTCTTTGGCGTCCGGGCTGCGCTTGATCTTCTCGACGGGAAAAAAATCCCCAAAATAATGTACAGTCCGGTCACAATTATTACTCCTGAAAATGTTGAAGTCTCCATGAATTTGAAATGTCTGCGCAAAATTAAACAAAGCGAAAAAGAACACTGTGCTATCTGCTTCAATTAAAAAAGGCCGGCATGAAGCCGACCTTATACCATAAACACTAAGTTCCTTAATTACATTAATCAGCCACCGAACCAACCGGGAGCCAGAACTTCCATGGCCTTGGTGTAATGAACGCGCAGGTCTTCAAGCTTGCCGGAAATAACTTTTTCCTGTTCGCCAAGACTGGTGGGACAAACTTCCTTCATCTGCTCAACAACAACGTCGAGTTCTTTCATGGTGGACTTAAGCAGTATAATCTGATCTTTGAGATTTTCGGAATTGTCATCTGCCAGCACGTCATACAGACGTGCTTTCCATGAATTCAGTTCCATTTCGAGACCTTTGCAATAATGGTTAACAGCCTGCTGTTTCGCTTCTTCAGTGCTACAACCGTCAATACCGACACAACTGGGACAAGGTCCGGGGTAATCCATATTCGCCATAACAAACCTCCAAAAATAGATTTAAGAATAACTGGAGTATATCACTAAATAAGGCCCAGCTCATTATTTTTCTTTAAAAAAATATATCACGTTAAAAAACAGTAATATCTGACTATTTTGATCTACCTGATTTAATCTTCAATCTTTTCTGTTTGCAGAAATCCATTCAGGACATCGACTGAACTTTCCCCCACTCCGAAATATACCCATCAACATCAAATTTTCGACGACAGCCCCGCTCATTCATATAGCGGATAGAACCGTAAACAGGACGCTTTTTCCAACCACGGTCATGCACCCCGGCCACAGACCAAAGCGCACCCACATATCCATTGGGATCACGGCCATCCAACTGGTAACGGTCATTGAGGGTTATTATGATATGCAAAGCTTCCTGCGGAGAAACAGACCACTCCAATATCTTTTTAGCCCAGTACATGCGCATATAACCGTGCATGTAACCGCTTTTAACCATCTGTAATTGCGCTGCGTTCCAAAGGTCGGAATGGGTTTTAGCCTGCTCGAATTCATCATATTCATAAATATAGTCGCGCCTGTCTCCAGAATGCTCTGCAAGGGTTGTCTGGGCCCATTGTGGTGCGGCATCCAATGAATCGTACTTGGCGTTGTAAAAACAAAAATTCTCTGCCAGCTCCCGGCGAACGACCATCTCTTCAATGTAGGCATCAACACCCTCACCCGGCGGACAGGCCACCGTGCTCAGAGCCGCACGCTGCGGAGCCAGCTGTCCAAAATGATAATATGCGGAAAGCATTGAGGTAGCATCGGCATTAGGGTCATTGCGGTTCTCGGCGTACCTCTTCATCTTTTCCCGTACAAAAAAATCGAGTGCCGCTTTGGCCGCTGCTTCACCGGGAATAAGCTCCACCGGGACCACACTTTCATCAACACTTATCTTGTCATAAACCCCACTCCAATCAATGGCAGTTCCAATGTCCCGTTGAACTTTTGCAGCAGGTAATTCAGGGAACTCTTCGAGAAATTCAGGCAGCAGCCTCTGGATTTTAGGTCTGATGGTCCGCGCCGAATATTCCTGCTTATCTGTTACGTAACGGGCCGGAACCACATTATGCCCATCGACTTCGATAAGCGGGACATCCAATTGCTCCCGGATGGATTTCTGCCAGAACTGTTTGATACGCAAAGGATCAAAGTCAGTAACCACGGCTCCGGCTCCGATTTCGCGCACAAACTCAGGCAGCTTGGCATCGGCACTGCCGCTGAGCAACACAAATTCATACCCTAAGCTCCGTAGATCCCGCTCGACCTCAGCCAATCCCTTGAGCATAAAATCGTATTGCCGCAAAGTGGCCCCGATAAATGTCGGGGCAAGGCAGAACACAACCACCAACGGATATTTGTCTCCTGCAATTTCACAGGCATGAAGCAAACCCCAATTATCCCGGACGCGCTGCTCCCTGCTCATCCAATATATTACAGGTCCGTCTCCCTGCTTTGCGCCATCCAGCCGGAAAACCCTCCGGTGATCAACTCTAATCAACTTGTTCTCCTCGACTTGAAGGAATACGGCACCGTGGAGCCGGTCCTTCCAGCAACTCAGGCCCTTCCATTATCCGACAGCCGCTTTTCTCCGCAAGGGAACGGGCCATACCTTTAAAAACAATCGAGTGCAGCGGATAGACCGACCACCAATAAAGAATACCACCCAAACCCCGCGGCAAAAATCGGGCAGTCATAGTAAGTTCAGTATCCCCGGCCAATGTATTTTCAAGGTTGAATTCAAGCAAAGCTTCGCCGGGCAGCTTCATTTCGGCCAGCAACAGTAACCGCTCTCCAGACTGCACATCCAGCACCCGCCAGAAATCAAGTGCATCACCGACACTAAGCTCCACCGGATGCCTGCGCCCGCGCCTTAAGCCTACTCCGCCAACCAGCTTATCCAGCCAACCACGCAAAGACCATAATGAATCACAGCAATACCAACCCTCATCACCGCCAATGGAAACGATCTTATCCCAAAGCTGTTGCGAATCTCCCTGCAACTTCACCCGGTATGCGGAATGGTAAACAGTACCGCCTGAATATCCGGCATCACCGCAGATAGCCCATTCCGGAGTATCAACAGTCCCGGCATCGGACCAACAAGTGTCAACAACTTCCTGTTCAATTTTGTTGAGAGCGCGGCGTATGGCAGTCCGGCAATCTGTAAGCTCACAGGGCATAATTTCACGAATCCGGTAATCCTTGCAGACCACTCTGTTCCGCAAGCCCATGACCAAAGGCACAGCCAACGACACCGGAACCGGAGAAACCAGCCCCAACCAATAAGATGAAAGTTTCGGTGAGATAAAGGGTACCGGGAAGATCAATCTCTTACGCAGCCTGGCTTCTTCCTGGTAAATGCGGAACAACTTCTCATAAGTCTCGATGAACGGTCCGCCGATGTCATAGCTTTCCCCCGCGGTTTCAGGGTGATCCAGACAACCGCAAAGATAAAATAAAACATCGCGGATGCTGATCGGCTGACTTTCGGTACGAACCCAGCGCGGAGTGATCATAATCGGAAGCCGGTCTACAAGATAACGCAGAATTTCAAATGAAGCGCTTCCTGACCCTAGAATTACAGCAGCCCTAAGCACAGTGCAGGAGACCGCTGAGCCGGAAAGGATATCCCCGACTTCTGCACGAGACTTGAGGTGGTGGCTGATATGCGGATCATCAGGAACCATACCTCCAAGATAAATTATGCGCTTAACCCCTGCCTCCTCAGCAGCACGCACGGTATTCTCCGCCGCCAGACGGTCTTTTTCCGCAAAATTGTTACTGCCGGGCTGCATGGAATGCACAAGATAATACACAGCTGAACATCCCTGCAAAGCGGCCTTCAACGATTCAGGGTCAAAAAGATCAGCTTCGGCCAGCTCACAATTTTCATGAAAACTGTAGGGACGGTTATATAGTTTGGCCGCAGAACGCCCTACGGCCCGTACTTTCCAACCTTTATCCAACAGTTGCGGCACAAGGCGACCGCCCACATAGCCGGTCGCCCCAAGTACACAGATAACTCCGTTTCGAAGATCAGACATGGTTCCTCAGCATAAGTTCCGCAGGATACGGGTTAAGATAAAACTGTTGCTGTAAATATTCTTTACCATACTTGCGTACGTAGTGGTTAAGCATGGTTACGGGAACGATCAAAGGGATGAGACCGGTTTTATATTGATCAATTAATTTCAACATTTCCTGCTTTTCATCAGCAGTAATATCTTTCTTGAAATGGCCCAGAGTATGGGTCAGCACATTCACGTGTTTCTTAACGGTAGGCCTGTATTCCAAGGCCTTGAAAAGCAGGGCCGCATATTCGCTCTTCAGCTCATCATGATCAGCAATTCCTGCTGTCGCCACCAGCTTTCCCATCTTGCGGTAAAGGGACTCATTGTGAGCCATAACCAGCATTTTATGACGGGTATGGAAATCAACCATCTTTGCCGGGGTAAAGCCGTCCGCCATTGTGTCTCGCCAACGTTTGAAGGTGAAAATACGGTTGATGAAATTTTCGCGGATTCCGTTGTCATGCAGTCTACCGTCATCCTCGCAGGGAAGACCTGGAAAATGATCCATTACCATGCGTGCCCAGATTCCGGTCCCCGTATAAAAAATACGCCCGTCATCATTATAGACCTTCATCCGCCCCATTGCATTGGACGGAGAACCATGCTTGAAAATATATCCGCAAAGGTTTTTCTTTTCCAGCAACTCGAGCTTTTTACGTCCCCACTCCTGCATGCGAGCGGTCCAGTCATCGCCGGAATTACGGCCTATCAGACGCGGATTATCCACATCGCCCACCAGCCGCACAGCTTCTCGCGGGACACCCATGCCGCATTCCATTTCAGGACAAACCGGAACCCATTCAACATAAGGTCCAAGCACATCCCTCAGGTAACGGTCTAATTTGTGGCTTCCGTCGTACCGGACTTTTTCTCCCAGAAGACACTTGGCAATTCCCAGCCGCACTTTTTCACTTTCACTGTCAAACATAAATGGTCTCCTTCATACGCTTAGTTACATGAATAATACATTAACTGCACATTGAAAACCAGAGCCGATATTAAGACTCTTAGTAATGATAAATTTACCGTAAAATACAACTTTCCCATACTTTTTATTTTCATTCTTTTTTCAATTCTAAGATGGAAAAATTTATTTTTTTGACATACTATTAAAGTTCTAAACAATCTTAACAAGCACTATTTTTATGGAAGAATCACTGAATAAATCGCAATCGGAACTTAAAAAAATCCGTAAGCAGGCCATGGATGCCGAAAAGAATATCAGAGCACTCCTTGATGCCAACACCCAGTCTATTCTTCTATTGAAGGCGGATGGCAAAGTCATACATGTAAACAGTACAGTAGCAGACATAATAGGGACAACCCCTCAAGACCTGATCGGTAAAGACATATTTAACTACCTCTCTCCGGAACTGGGCAAATCCCGCCGCGAGCAATTACGTAAAGTAGCAGAAACCGGGCAACATCTTAAATTTCAGGACATACGCAACGGCAGAACAATTCTTCAATCCTACTACCCGATTTTCGATGAAGATAAAGTCAGCCGGATAGCCATCTATGCGGAAGATATTACGGACATGATCAGCAATGAACTGGAACTGAAACGCAGCCGACATCAACAGTCGGTATTCCTCCAGATCATGAGCCAATCCAATTTCGCTGACACACTTGAAGAATTATTGGAATCGATACATAACCTTATGCGCAAAGAACTAAAGGCTGAAAGTTTCAATATCGCCCTGATTGACCCGCAGCATAAAAGACTTAATTTCACCTGTCAGGCCGACGAATACAGCAGCACCTGCCAAGAAGTTCACGACATATACAATCCTGATAACAAAAATATTAATCTGCTGCCCATTAAAAGAAATAAATACGTCCGCATGGCCCGTCACGAGATAAAGGAATCCGCGATGAATGGAAGCATAGAAATTTCCGGCCCAGTCCCAGAAATATGGATAGGCATCCCCATGCTGCTGCGCGGTATCCCGATTGGAGTGCTTGTTATTCAAGATTATCATAATGCCGACGCATTTTCCGATCATGACTTGGAACTGTTTGCAGCCTGCTCTGACCAGATTGCCCATGCCATTGAGCGGAAACAATTCGATACGGCCATCCGTGAAAGTGAGGAGCTGTACCGGGCATTTTTCGAAGACAATCACTCGGTTATGTTCATCATCGACCCCGCCAGCGGCCGGATTGAAGATGCAACAAATGCCGCTGTAAACTTCTATGGTTTCAGCCGTGAAGATTTGAAATCAAAAACGGTATTTGATCTAAACCAGTTATCGAAAGACAAAGTGATCGAACAGATCAAAGAAGCGAAAAGGCACAAGCTCGCCAACTTCATCTTTCAGCACCGTCTAGCGAATGGAGATATCAGAGATGTTGAAGTTTATTCCGGACCTTTTAATTTCAAAGGAAAAACCCGGCTGATTTCAATCGTCCACGATATCACCCAGCGGCTTAAGTATGAAAAAGAGTTGTCTGAAGCTAAGGAAGCCGCAATTCAAGCCAATAAGACTAAAGATGAATTTCTAGCCAATATCAGCCATGAGATACGTACTCCCCTTAACGGAGTGATGGGCATGCTACAGGTCATGAATACCGATGACCTGAAAGATGAACACCGGGAATGCATTAATGTGGCTTTGCAATCTTCACGCAACCTTCTGCGTGTGCTTGATGACATCCTGGATATTTCGAAGGTGGCTGTAGGCACTCTCGACCTGCTTGAAGAAAAGTTTTCACTCAAACAAATACTGAAAGACAGCGTTGAACTTTTCAAAATTCAGGCAAAAGAAAAAAACATTAACCTGAATTTTTGTGTTGTAGATATAATTGAGGATACATATCTGGGGGATGAAGGACGGATTCGACAGATTCTTTTCAATCTGGTCGGCAATGCTGTTAAATTTACGGACGAAGGGTCGGTCACCATAAAAATAAGATCCGGTTCTGACTCCACAGTAGATAAAGCCCACCTGCTTTTTACGGTTACAGATACAGGAGTAGGGATACCTGATAAGTATCAGAAATCAATCTTCGATTCTTTCACACAGGTGGACGGTTCGCTTTCACGGAAATACAAAGGAGCCGGACTCGGATTATCCATAGTCAAACGACTTGTGGATCTCATGGATGGTTCCATCAGCCTCAAAAGCACTCTGGGCGAAGGCACAGCTATAAACTTCGAACTGTTCCTTAAGCCTACAGGGGAAGCTGTATTTGAAAAAGAAGAACAGATCTGTATTGAATCTTTGCCCCAAAAACTGATGATTATGCTGGTGGAAGACGAACCGGTTAACAGACTGATGGCCAGCAAACTTCTCGAAAGAATGGGCCATGATGTCATCTGTGCGGAGAATGGAACTGAATGTCTCGAAAAACTGCACGAGAATAGTTTTGATGCGATTTTGATGGATATCCAGATGCCGGGGATGGACGGTCTGGAAGCAACCCGCAGAATCCGAACTTCCAAGGACTTCATCAACAACAGGGACATTCCGATCATCGCCCTTTCTGCACACGCCAATAAAGAAAGCCGATATGCTGCCCTTGAAGCAGGGGTTAACGGTTATTTATGCAAACCATTTGAAATTAACGATCTTAAAAAAATTTTAGCAGGATCAATTCATTAAAACAGAACTCTCCAGCCCTTTTTTACACCTCTATGAGAGTTGACAGAGAATGGTTTTCAAAGCATTTAGTATTGCTTGGCGGATTACTCAAATAAACACCTCTGAATGACCGGAGTTCGTATGACTCAATATGCTGATATTTTTAATCAGGAAATGATGAGTTCTCTTTTTCCTGAAGACCGTACAAATCAATTTTTCGAAGCCCTTTTCGGCGATGCAGATGAAGGAAGCTACGATATCGCACTGGCATATGCTGGAGACAGTGGAGATACAGTCCATTTCGAACTGCAGCTCCGCCAGCGTCCGGGCTGCTGCCTGGCCTGCAACCTGACCTACGGCCTGCCGCAGGTTTTCTCCCGCCACCCCATCATCAACATTCAGGGTGTTGCGGATAAAGTTGGCGAAGCTGTCGGCAAGACAGATAATGTCAGCTGGCAACTGGGCTCAACTCAGGAAAAAAGCAGAGAATTGCATGTAATTCCTCTTGCGATCAGCCTGAGCTAGTATTGATAAGGAATAAACTGGTAAGACCCGTTTTCTCCTGATCGGGAAAAACGGGTCTTATACAATTTTAATATTTAATAACTCGTCAAAGTTGGAATTCTATTGAATCAGAGCTGACGAAAAGGTATTATCATACGATAAATTAACCATTTCAGGGGCGGGGGAATGCTTGAAGAACTTCGATACGGTATTTTTTCAAATAACTCTAAGCACATATCCAATGACAGGCTTACGCTGGTAGGTCTGGGTGCATCCGACATATACGTTTATTCAACCTGGGACAAAGCAGTAAGTGCATTGGAAAATGGAGAAATCGATCTAGCTCTGGTTGATGAATCCATTCACGATGCATCCGGTGCCGACTGCGTTAGGCAACTGCGCCGCCATGCAACCCGTGCCCTTCCGGTTATCATGGTTACTCCTGACAAACGCAAAGAGTCCGTGCTGAACTCCATTGCAGCCGGTGTCGGTGGATATGTGTTGCGTCCGTACAGCATGGACACCCTTAAACGCCACCTTTTCGCTGCATACATGAGTGCCACCCCGGATGAGATCGAGCAGGAACTGCTAAACTCTTCATGGGATCTGGTAGCCAACGGCAGCTTTGATGAAGCTATCGACAGCTTCAATGAGATTCTCGAAGAAGTTAACGAGGTTGAAAAGAACCCCGCAGAAGAATATTTTGAAAAAGGGCTTACCTTCCTTTCGCAGGAAAAGTTCGGCAAGGCCATCATAGCCTTCAACAAGGCAATTGCACTAAATGAAATGTATGCCGAGGCATACAAGGGCATGGCCGATGCATACAAAGGCAAAGGTGATATAAACAGCTATCAGGACTACCTGACCAAGGCCGCGGACATCTACGCGGTTCAGGACAGCCTTGATAATGTTAAGGAACTGTTCATTGAAATTCTCCAGAACGAGCCAGATGCTGTTAACCCCTTCAACCGTCTCGGCGTTAAGCTGCGCAAGGACGGAGACTATCAGGGTGCCATCAAAGCCTACCATCAGGCTTGCACATTCACGCCTAATGATGCCAACCTCTATTACAACATGGCCCGCGCATATACCTATGCCAAGGACTACGAAAGTGCTCTGAACTACACCGAACTCAGCTTACGTTTAGACAACAGCCTTGAGCCGTCCCGAGCCCTTCACGGCCAGATTGTAAAGTTGCTTGAGAAAGGACAGAATAAGACCGCTCCGGTAAAAAAGGATTCCCCGAAAGTAGAAATTGACGACGAGCTTGAGGAATAGAGCCTCGCCCTGTTAAACGTTCTGTTCCAGCTCCAGTAATTTTTTTTTGATTCTAGTACCGTGTGCAAACCCCGCTAGACTTCCATCTGCCGCAATAACCCGGTGGCAGGGGATAATGAGCGGGATAGGATTTTTACCATTGGCTGCGCCCACCGCGCGGCTTGCTTTTGCATTACCCAAAGCCTCTGCCACTTCCTTGTACGAACGGGTTTCACCACAGGGAATATTTCGTAACTCAGCCCAGACCTGCTTTTGAAAATCCGTTCCCTGCGGATTCAATTTCACATCGAAATCCTTACGCTTACCTGCCGCGTAATCCTTAATCTGCGCCCTTTCGACCTTAAAGAACTCGTCATCACGCACCCATTCCGTAGCAATTTCAAAGACCCGGTGGCCCTCCCCGGTCTGCATATGCAGATGCGACAAACCGTCTTCGCTTCCGGCCAGAATTATCTCGCAAAGCGGGGTCATAAATCGTGTATAAAATGTGGTCATGATTTTCCTCCGAGAGAATTCCAAAGACAAAGGGTGGCGTAGCTACGATATGGCCGCCACTTTTCAGCGACCTTGATCACCTCTGCAGTGGAAGGCTTCACACCTTCCAGCGTAAGGGCTTTGATTACACCAAGGTCTCCTGCAGGGAAACTGTCCGGCAGCCCCAAACCGCGCATGGCAACATAATTCACAGTCCAATCACCAATACCCTTCAAAGCTGAAAAATTGCCATGAAAGTCCTCCAACGACTGATTGCCCGAGAGCGTCACCCTGCCATCATTAACTGCTCTTACAGCTGTAAGCACTGTTTCATGTCGCGTGCGGGTCAATCCGATGCCGCTAAGATCAATATCCGCAAATTCCTGCGGTCCGGGAAAGAAATAATCCAACCCATCAGGAAAATCATCACCACAGCAAAGTCTACCCGCTTCCGCTATGCGCCCGGCCATGGTGGTTGCCGCCTTAACTGAAACCTGCTGCCCCAGAATTGCGCGGATCATGAATTCAAATGGCTCAAAGGCCTTAGGAAGTCTGGGAATATCCCCATCCACCATACCTTTGCCCAGCAGAGGATCATTCTGAAAAAGCTCGCGGATAATTTCAAAATCCGTATCAAGGTCGAACATGCGCCGAACCCGGTTGTATATCTCCATGTAACATTTGATGTCTGCTGAATAAATTGTCAGCCTCAAAGATGAACGCGCATGATCATCGGTAACGGTAAAATATCCCTGAGCTTCGGCTGTCCTGAAGGTTCTGCTGTAACTGTCTTCAGTGATAAGTTCCACACCTTTCAAGGCCCGCTCCCGCATGAACGAAAGCATGGCTTTGAAATCAAATGGCTGGCAGTATTTCACCAGAAGTGTTGTATTTTCCGCCGCAGGGATTCCCTGTTCCTTACGCATTTCCGTGGGGGTCATGCTGAAGATTGTCTTGAAAACATCATTGAACTGGCGAAGGGACCCGAACCCGGAGGCTGCAGCGATATCTGTAATGCTGCTATTGGACATCAGCAGCATCTTCCGGGCAAACATGGCTTTATGGTAACGGGCTATCTTGATAGGCGGGACACCCAGCCTCTCCACAAACAGCTGCCGCAAATGACGGTCGGTAATCCCAAGCTCGGCGGCCAGATCATTCAGGGAATGATAGTTAAGGTAACCGTCATAAATCATGCGCAAGGCTTCATTCACCTGTGCATGCGAAGACGGATATCCAGCTCCATATTCTATATTAATATCCGGGCGGCAGCGCAGACAGGGACGGAACCCGGCTTCGAGAGCTTTAAAAATGGAATTAAAATATAATACATTTTCTTCCTTGACCCGAGGTGAAGGACAGGATGGACGGCAGAAAATCCCGGTGGTTTTTACCGCAAAAAAGAACTTTCCATCAAAGTTCCTGTCTCTAGCGATACGTGCCCTGCAGTATTCTTGGTTAGTCATAATTAGCTATGTTAGGCTTCGCCTTAATAATAATTTGATTTCGCCTCTGGCGGCCCAAGGGGATACTTCCCTCTGGAATCCCTAGTTGTGAGTTGTAGTAAAGACAAAGTAGTCTTTGTTGCAATTTGGGCAAGCGATTTTCGGTAATGACATCTATTTCAGCTAAATTATTGATGTGCCACAACTTGAAACAAGCTATAAGCAGCCAGTCCATGACTTAACAATTTACATTGGAGAAAACATGATAGTTGTAACAGCAAAAGTACAGGCGGCTGCAGGCAAAGAGCAGGAACTCGAAACAATATTGCGTCAACTGGTCAAGGGGACAGCAACCGAAGAAGGTTCTATTGAGTACAGATTGCACCGGGTCGCTAATGCTCCCGGAGCGTTTCGTTTCATTGAAAAGTTCAAAGATCAGGAAGCGTTCGACGCTCATTGTAATTCCGAACATTTCAAGGTACTCGGCGCAAAGATCGGAGAACTCACAGAAGGTGATGGCGATCTGGAGATGCTGGAACTGATTGATTCCATACCTGAATAAATCCGGCAACAGACATTAAAAAACAAAAACTCGCGCATGTGATCATGCGCGAGTTTTTTTATCCTATGAATTTTGATTACTTCCTATTCAGCAGTTTTCCCACGCCGTGCAACCCAGAACAGGGAAAGCAACGGAACTACCCCGCCAAGAATACCCATCTGCCCGATCACACTTATTTTTGACGACCAGTCGAAGGAAATCAGCTCCATTGCTACCGCACCAAGTATAAAATAGGCGAAAGTGAGCAGTGCCGAGGCCGCGCCGATATCACGGTCCACGGTCTCAAGGATCATATGGTTGCTGATCGGTCTGCTAACCCCGATGGAAAAGGTCATCAGGAACATGGGGGCTGCAAATGCGTATTCCGAACCGCCTAGCAACAAAATGCCTATGCTGGAGAGCACCACCCCAAGCAACGATAATTTCAGGATAGACATGGAAGAATACCCCACGCAAAGCCGCGAACAGGTGAATGATCCGGTCATAAAACCGATGGCATTGAAACCGAAAAACAACGCGTACTGCTGCTCTGTCAGTCCGAACCCACGAATATAAATATCTGCCGACCCGGCCAGAAAGCCGAAAAATCCGATACCTATAACCGAAAAGGCAAAACAGTAGGTGCTGAATTCAATGTTCTTAAGCACCACCAGATAACGGGACATCATATCCAGAATCCCCCCCTCGGTCTTTTTAAATTCCGGTTCCTTGAAGACAAGGGTTCCGTAAAAAGCAAGGGAAGCCAGTACAGCCTGACAGCCGAAGATCCATTTCCACGACAAAAACTCCAGCATCATACTGCCCAGCATCGGCGCAACCATTGGGCACAGAGGAATGATTACCCCGATGTAAGCCAGTACCTTCTGGCGCTCCACACCCTGATAAAGATCCTTGGCCAGTGCCATAGACAAGGCAGAGGCAGAAGCCGCACCACAAGCCTGTACAATACGCGCCGCGACCAGAAACCAGATATTGGTGGCCAGTGCACAAAGCAGACTACCCAGCACATAGACCCCAACTCCACCGATAAGCACGGGCCTGCGACCATATTTATCAGATAGCGGGCCGTAAACTAACATGGAAAAGCTGAACAAAATAAAAAACAGCACCAGCGAAAGATTAACTTCAGCAAGGGAAATCCCCCACTGCTCCTGAATCGTCGGGAGGGCCGGGAGATACATATCCGTAGACAAGGCGGGAAAAGCCGCCAACATAGTGATAAAAAGAAAATTTGGCATAACGGTAGTGTTGTTAAATTAAAAAAAGAATTATCGAGTCAGATAAAAAGCGGAATTTTTCAGAAGGAAAGCGCGGTCAGTAAAACCTGAGACTTGAATTCGTAATACTAGGCCCGCTCGCACAGCAGGTCAACTGTTAATCAACAGTCATAAACATTTCTTAATATTTATATACAAACAACATAAAAACCTTAAATAAATAGACATACGCTATTTAATAAGCACAAATTAAAACATCGTTTGAAATACCGCTTGACTCTTTTATAAACGAACCATACAAGGCTTAAAACAGCGTTTTAATAGTTATTGAGGAAATACATGAGCGATCAAACTACCAAACACAGGATATTGGAAGCCGCCAGCCGGGTCTTCTGCGAAAAAGGTTTTAAATCCACCACCGTGCGTGACATCTGCGCTGAAGCTGATGCCAATGTGGCGGCTATAAACTACCACTTCGGTGATAAGCGCAAACTTTACTATAAAGTCCTGCAACTCTGGATGGACCAATCCATGAAGCACTACACCATGTTGGATGAATCCGTTCTGGCACTGCCACCCGAACAAAAACTCAGGCTCTACGTACGCAATGAGCTTCTTCCGCTATGTACCTATGATGATCCCGAGCGATTGAAGAAACGTCAGATCAGGCTCCTCCTTGAAGAATATGTTTCCGAGGATTGCGACCCGGATCTTTTCAAGTGCCATGAGCAGATTGAAGAAAAAGTACTGTTCCCTCTGATCAAGGAACTGATCGAACCGGTAAATGACCCCAAAATTCTGGAACAGGCCTGCATGGCCGCCAGCGGAGTCATTGTCCACCACTTCCTGATGATCATCCATTACCCGGAAGGGGAGATCAATTCCGAAGAGCAGCTGGAATTCATGATCGATTTCTACACCACCTTCATACTTGGTTCCCTGAAAGCCATTAAGGAAAAATACCATGCAGAATAGACACTTAGTCCCCTTCATACTGGGAATACTGATTTTATCCCTTTGCGGCTGCAATTCTGATCCCAAAACCGAAGCCAGCGCAGCTGCACCGGAAAAAGCAGTACGCGTAAGCGTGGTTGAAGTCACTCCGGTGACCATTCAGGATATGCTCACCCTGCCCGGAGAAACAGCACCGGACAAAGACGTCTGCGTATCTTCTGAATCCGCCGGGACTGTAGTCTGGCTGGGCGTGAAAGAAGGTGACACAGTCCGCAAAGGGCAGCTCATCGCCCGCTTGGACGGAGCATCCAGCGGAGCGAAATTCGACCGCGCCAAGGCCGCCAAAAGACTCGCCGCCGAACAGCTGCGCCGCCGCAAAGAACTGCTCAACAAAGGCGTGCTTGCGCAGGAAGAATACGACCAGATCAAAGCCGAACTGGATCAGAGCGAAGCTTCGCTCAAAGAAATGCAGGTCAACGTGGAATACGGCATCGTGCGCGCACCCATCGCCGGTGTTATCAACAAGCGTTACATCGACCGTGGCGAACGCCTTGAAGTAGGTTCCAATGTCGTTGATATCGTGGATTCTTCCACCATCAAAACTTACATCAACGTGCCGGAAATGGATATTTCCTACATAAAAAAAGGCCAGCAGGTAGCTGTTTCCGTTGACGCCCTGCCCGGTAAAATATGGGAAGGGGTAATTGATTTCGTATCCTACAAAGCAGACCGTTTCTCCAAGACTTTTGAGGTAAAGGTACTCACTGATAATAAAGACGGCGAAATCCGCGCCGGGATGCTGGCCCGCGTTTCCCTGCTGCGCCGCACAGTTAAAAATGCGCTAACCACCCCTCTTTCCGCCATTATCAATCAAGGCGGAGAACGGATCATCTACGTGGAAAAAGACGGTCTGGCTCAGGTTAGAACCATTGAACTGGGAGTTATCGACGGCGACCGCGCCCAGATCACCAAAGGGCTTGAAGCCGGAGAAAAGCTTATCACCGCCGGGCATACCATGGTTGAAGACGGCATGAAGGTGGTGACCAAGTGATTATAAACAAGGCAGCACTGAACAGGCAGTCCACCGTAATGGTTCTGCTTGTCTTCATCATTATTGCCGGGATTTCGAGCTATGCCTCACTTCCCCGTGAAAGCGACCCGGACATCACCATCCCCTACATCTTTGTGCAGACAAACTTTGAAGGGGTGGCCCCGGAGGACATGGAAACTCTTATCACCATGCCCATCGAGCGTAAGCTCAAAGGACTTTCAGGAACCAAGGAGATTTCATCCATTTCCGATGACGGTGTATCCATCATCAAGGTCGAATTCAACCCCGATGTGGATATTGACGATGCCCTGCAAAAAGTCCGCGACAAGGTGGATCAGGCCAAGCCGGACCTGCCGGGAGACCTGCCCGATGAACCGGTAATCAACGAGGTCAACCTTTCGGAACAACCTATCCTGAACGTAGTCCTCTCCGGGCCGTTTTCCTTGAAACGGCTGAAGGTCTTCGCCGAACAGCTTGAAGACCGCATTGAATCGGTACAGGGTGTGCTCGATGCCAAGATCATCGGTGGACTGGAACGTGAGATTCACGTGGAGTTCGATATGGACCGCGTGACCTTTTACAATATCCCCATTTCCAGCCTGCTCAATGCGCTGAAAAACGCCAACGTCAACACCCCCGGCGGATCGGTTGAAATCGGCACATCCAAATACCTCGTGCGTGTGCCGGAAGATTTCAAGCACCCGGACGAAATTGATAAAATCGTAGTTTACGAAAAGGATGGCCGTCCCATCTACCTGCGCGACATCGCCACCATCCGTGACCACTACAAAGACCCGACCTCCAAAAGCCGCTTCAACGGAATCCAGAGTGTGACCATTGAAGTCAAAAAGAGGGCCGGGGAAAACATCATTCGTATCATCGATACAACCAAGCAGATTATCAGGGAAGAGCAGCAGGTCTTGCCGCCGACCCTGAAAATCAACCTGACTGCGGACAAATCCGACGAAATACGCCAAATGGTTGCCGACCTGCAGAACAACATCATCAGCGGACTGCTACTGGTACTCATCGTAGTATTCGCTTTCATCGGCGGACGCTCCGCCCTGTTCGTCTCGCTGGCAATTCCGCTGTCCATGATGATTACCTTCACCGTGCTGGAGATATTCTCCTACACCCTGAACATGGTTATCCTCTTCTCGCTGATCCTTAGCCTCGGCATGCTGGTGGATAACGGTATTGTTGTAGTTGAAAACATCTACCGCCATATGGGCATGGGTAAATCCCGCTATCAGGCGGCAATGGATGCCACCGACGAAGTTGCATGGCCTGTAATCGCCTCTACCCTGACCACCGTCGGAGCATTCTTCCCAATGATTTTCTGGCCCGGAATCATGGGTGAATTCATGAGCTACCTGCCCATCACCGTTATCATCGCCCTCATTGCGTCTCTCTTTGTGGCACTGGTCATCAACCCCGTGCTCTCGGCAAAATTTCAGGATGTGCCCAAGCTGGGTAAAAACGCCAAGCCCGGTTTCATCGACCGCATGATGGAAACACTCAAGAACATCTACCGCCCCATTCTCGAATGGTCGCTGGACCACAGGCTGCTGGTAGTGCTCTTCTCTTTCGGCTTCCTAATAGCATCCACGGTCAGCTTCGGGATGTTCGGGCGCGGGGTGGAATTCCTGCCCAAAACCGAACCCAAACGTTCTGACGTAAAGATCAAGGCTCCGGTAGGAACCAATCTTGAAGCTTCGGACCAGTTTGTGAAAGTGGTCGAAAAGATCGCCTCCGAATACCCGGACATTGAATACATAATCGCAAACACCGGGGAATCCGGGCAATCCGATGAAATCGGGACCAACTACAGTCTCGTGAAGCTTGATTACCTGGATATTCAGGACCGCAGCAGACACTCATCAGAAATAACAAACGAGATCCGCGACCGCTTGCAGAACTCCATCCGGGGAGCGGAAGTACGTGCCGAACCGGAAAAGATGGGTCCGCCCACAGGCAGTGCCATCAATATGGAAATATACGGCAAAGACCTGCGCAAGCTGGGAGCAATCACGGCTTCATTCAAGCGCACCATCAAGAACATCCCCGGACTTGTAGACCTTAAAGACAACTTCATATCCGCCAAGCCCGAAATCCGCGTGGATGTGGACAAGGAAAAAGCCGCGATTATGGGCCTCGATGCATTCACCATCGCGCAAGCAGTAAAAACCGCCATCAATGGTTTCAAAGTCGGGGTCTACCGTGAAGGCAAGGACGAATATGACATCGTTGCCCGTCTGCCCAAGCATAACCGCGATTCCCTCGAAGACATCCGCCGAATCACCGTATCCGGTCCCAAAGGAGAGCCGATCCCCATCACAAGCCTTGCTGATGTGACCATGGGCGGGGGCTTAGGCGGCATCAACCGTATCGACCAGAAACGGGTGGTTACCATCTCCGCAGATGTGTCCGGGCGTCTGGCAGAAGAAGTCATCGCCGATATCAATACTGCGGTATCTTCAATCAAGCTGCCGCGCGGTTACTCATACAAATTCACCGGGGAACAGGAAGAACAGGCCAAGGCCTCCGCATTTCTTGAAAAAGCATTTGCCGGAGCACTATTCCTGATCTTCATAGTGCTGGTCACCCAGTTCAACTCCATTGCCACACCGTTCATCATCCTGACTGCGGTAATACTCTCCCTCGGCGGGGTAATGGTCGGCCTGCTGATTACCGGGACTGCATTCGGGGTCATCATGACCGGGGTCGGGGTGCTCAGTCTCGCCGGGGTCGTTGTCAACAACGCCATCGTACTAATCGACTACTTCGAGCAACTCAAAGAACAGGGACGCACAGCCCGCGAAGCACTCATAGAAGCCGGTTTGACCCGCTTCCGTCCGGTACTGCTGACCGCAATCACCACCGTACTCGGCCTCATTCCCATGGCAACCGGAATCAGCTTCGACTTCATCAACATGCGACTCGACATGGGTAGTGAAACCTCACAGTGGTGGGGACCGATGGCTGTTGCTGTTATCTTCGGTCTGGCCATCGCCACCGTGCTTACGCTGGTCGTCGTACCCACGCTCTGCTCCCTGCAGGAAAGCTGGAAAGAACGGTCCGCAAAACGCAAGGCCGCAAAACTTGCCGCACAGGCCACGAATTAGACAAAAGTATGAGGAGTAATCACACTTTGTCCGTTAGATTCATTGTTATGGATTTCAAGGACAGAACTAAGAAATGAAAAAAGCAATACTTTATACATTCGCACTGCTGGCAGCGGCCGGGATTCTCATAGGAATCCCGGCCTGCTCCAAAATGGGGCGCGCCCCTTCCATTGAGGAAAGCACCATGTTTGAAAAATCAGCCAATTTCCGGAACGGAACCTTCACCAACGCGCATCCGGTAAAAATGACTGTCGAAGACTTCACCTTTGCCAAGACGCTGAACTTCTTCTTTGACCTCAGCCGCAAGCCCAAGGAAACTTTTCCCTTCCAGCAACTCACCGGAAATTCCTTCCCCGCAACTCCCGCAGAATTGCAGGTGGCATGGCTGGGTCATTCGTCCATGGTCCTCGACATCGACGGAATACGGCTGCTCATCGATCCCGTTTTCGGCAATGCTTCACCTGTACCGTTCACGGTCAACCGTTTCCAGCCTTCGCCCATTGAACGCGAAGAGCTTCCCGAACTGGACGCGGTAGTAATCTCCCACGATCATTACGACCATCTGGAAATGTCCACCATCAAGTTCCTTGCACCAAGGGTGAAGCTGTTCATTGTGCCGCTCGGTGTCGGATCACACCTGCGTAAATGGGGCTGCAAACCGGAACAGATCGTCGAACTCAACTGGGATGAATCGATAATCATCAAAGATGTAGAGATCATCTCCGCGCCCACGCAGCATTTCTCGGGTCGTGGGCTTGGCGACAGAAACAAGACCCTCTGGGCTTCCTATATCTTCAAAGGCGAGCGTCACCGTGCCTACTATACCGGAGACGGCGGTTACGATGACCGCTTCAAAAAAATCGGAGAAAAATACGGCCCGTTCGACCTGACCATGGTCGAGTCCGGGGCTTACGATAAATCATGGCATAACGTTCACATGCTGCCCGAAGAATCAGTTCAGGCGCATATCGAACTGCGTGGGAAATACATGCTGCCCGTTCACTGGGGAGCATACGATCTCGCCTTTCATAAATGGGATGAGCCCATCCGCAGAGTCTCCGCTCTGGCAGCAGAACAAGGGATTAATCTGCTGACCCCGCAGATGGGCGAGTTCTGTATCCCCGGCACAAGCCACCACACCACATGGTGGGAACCTGCCGAGAATCAGAAATTAGCTGTTGCTAATTAATTTTATGCCTCCGGCGGCTGGGGAAGGGGAGAAACCCTTTTGCTAACGCC
>PPCM01000581.1_pt1 | contig 27818 bp, 27 predicted proteins | sample 1555541 | NCBI WGS metagenome assembly PPCM01 (sample SAMN05284479, study PRJNA326546) | Marine sediment metagenome, whole genome shotgun sequencing project. | isolation source: marine sediment | place: Germany: Wadden Sea | collected 2012-09-05 | reverse complement strand
CCATTAACAAATGAATATCTTTTCACATCAGATGCCTTAACAGCTTCTTCATTAGTTTGATCAACAGCTTTTGCATCAAATGGTGCACTTTGAGTTTTTCCAACAATCATATTAACTTGTTCTATCAACTGATCTAAGCCATTCTCAGTCGTTTTTGTAGAAATCGTTTCAACTACAGGACAACCAAGCTTTTGACTTAATAGTTTTATGTTTATTTTATTCTCTTTTTTCCTGTTCAGATCACTTTTGTTTAAAGCGACTACTACTGGGATATTTAATTCCATTAATTGAGTTGTAAAGAACAATGAACGACTTAAATTTGTAGCATCAACAATATTGATAATAACATCTGGATTTTCATTCTTCACAAAATCTCTTGTAATGTTTTCTTCCGATGTAAATGGTGACATTGAATAAGCACCTGGTAAGTCAACAGCAATAATTTCTTTGCCAGTCTTATTTAATGCTTTTCTTATTGGACCTTCTTTTTTATCAATTGTTACGCCAGCCCAGTTACCAACACGTTCAATCTTTCCAGTGATTGCATTGAATAAAGTTGTTTTCCCACTATTAGGATTGCCTGTTAGTGCAATTTTCATGATAGCCTCCTATAAACTAATGATAACCCTTATCAAAGTTAACCTCGGTTAACTTGTGTTCCAAATAAAAAGCTATATCTCGATAGCTTTTGCCAGTTCAGTATCTATACTATAACGGGCATCCTTTATACTAATAACAAAATTATCTGCTAATTTTGAAATAATAGTTACTCTTTCTCCTTCGTAACATCCTAATGTAAATAAGAAATTCTTAATCTCTACATCATCTGTTAGAATCTTTTTTACAACATACTCTTCATTCATCTTTGCTTTTGCCAGATTAGATGCCTTATCACTCTTTTTTTCTTTTCTTTTTAAATTCTTAAAAAAACCTTTGTTAAAAATCGTGTTTTCCATATCAGCAACTCCTATATTTCTGTCACAGTAATTTCATTATCTGATAAATACTTATGAATAGATGTGAGCATCTCTTCACCAATTATATGTTCCATTTTACAAGCATTCTCTGCAGCAACAGCAGTTGTTAGGCTTAATGAATGCTCTAAATATTTTGTAATCATTTGGTGATTATAATAAATACGCTTTGACAATTCTAAACCTTCAGTAGTTAATGTGATACTACCATAAGTCTCTTTATTGACAAGTCCCTTTTCTTTTAATTGTTTCATAGCCTTCGTTACACTGGCTTTTGAAACACCTAATTTTTTTGCGATATCAACACCATGTGCATGTCCATGACTTTGTTCTAATATGTAGATTGTTTCTAAATACATCTCCACAGATTCATTATAAGCCATGTACACTCCCTTCATCGTAATGATAATCATTCGCAGAGTTAACTTCAGTTAACAAAGTAATTATAGCTCCATCTGATAACTTTGTCAATGTTTTTTCAATATTTCATACTAAATTACTCGGAAAAAGAAATAAAAGATATTGTTTATTATAATCTGCTTCAAAAGACTCTAATCAGAGGCGTATAGCTATAACGTACTGACTGAAAATGTACCTATTTTAATTTTGTAATGAATACACTCGAGCATTTTTTTCTTTATTTTCATCAAAACTTCGTTAAAAAAATAACCCTCTATTTAAGAGGGTTTTGTCATTTTTTTTATAAAATCATGTCTATCAGTTGTATTGGTTTTCCTATAAATATTTTGTAAATGCTTCTTTACTGTACTTTCTGCTATGAATAATGTTGATGCAATTTGTTTATTCGTTTTATCTTTTAACAATAACTCAGCTAACATAACTTCTCTTGGAGTGAGTTGATAACTTTCAAAATCCAAGCACTTCTTTTCAGGTTTATCAGTTAAATCAAAGACTATTTTAAAAAGAGTGAAATACAAAATACCATAGAAAAAGGGTCTAGTTGGCTCAAAGTTATAGTCTCCTAATGAAAGCATTTTTAAAAAAAGTAAGGAACTTGATAATACCGCTGTTAATAGAGTTTGAAGTCCAAATAATCTTACTCTATCTATATTTTCCTTTTTATAACTGCTTAAATACAAAAGTGTAATACAACCCGCCATTACCAACATCATCTTTAGATCAATTATCAGTTCTAAGTTAAAATCTATTAAGAAACCCATTACTATCAGATAGACTGGTAAAACTCCTATCTCTTTAATTTTCTTCATGTTTCTCCTCTAACTCCAATATAATACATCTTATTTTAAAGTCTACTGGCAATAATAGTATCATCATAAAAATACTATAAGTGAATGAAATCATAGAAACTGAGAACGCACTATTTAAATTTGCCGGATCAGAAATAAATGATAGTAATGCAACCCATCCAATTAAAGTTGTTCCTAAACCAGACAACAACAAAGTCCATAAAGCTAGTTTTAATGACAATCTTGTTCTTTTAAGTTCCTTTACTGTATAAATGTTTTCTTTTGATACAGCACTTTTTAAACCACGCAAAAAATCTTTTGATAAACCTGCTGCACCAATAATAACCGCAACCATTAAAATAGGAATTACAAGTGATGGGACATCAAGCATTGCTGTCAATCCTCCGAATCCTGTTGCAACAATCATCGTTCCTAATACAATAATAATAGCAATAATAAACATATAACTCTCCTTTCGTTTGTTAAGCTAAATGTAAATGTAATAACTCAAATAATCAATTATCCCTAGGGAGAATTTTGGTAGTACGCCTAATGCAACTGTTGAAATTGCTTGTATCTATAAAAAAAGTAATTTCAACTCTGTTACTACAATAGATGCATTGTCATTTCAATCAAAAAAAATAAAACCCTCTTTCATTATATCAGTAATAATAAAAAAGGATAATAAATTATTTTACAGCTGCTATAACTGATAATTCTACCAAAATATCTTCTCTTGCCATTTTAGCTTCTACACAAGCTCTTGCTGGTTCAAAACCATCTTCAACCCAAGCATCCCAAACACTGTTCATATCTTGGAATAAGGCAATATCTTTTAAGTAAATTGTTGTCGATAAAATATGTTTCTTATCTGAACCATACTTCTCTAAAAGTGCTTCTACTTTCTCAAGACATACTTTAGTTTGTTCTTTTACATCTGCGTCTTTTTCGCCATGTGTTTGTCCACATAAATAAACTGTTTGATTATGTACTACAGCTCTACTCATTCTGCCAGTACCTTCATATCTTTTAATTTCCATAATATCCTCCCCTTTTCGAAAATAGTATACCATCATTACATTCGTTTTACTAATGGTAATTTTACAGTACTTAAATTATAATGTTAATAAAGTCTTAAGAAATTTATAGGTTTACTTTAAAAGGTTAATTATATAATGATAATAGGAGGTATTTATGAGAATACTTGTATGCGATGATGATGTGGCAATTGTAAATGCCATCGAAATATATCTTAAGAATGAAGGCTATGATGTAATTAAAGCCTATAATGGTCAGGAAGCCATTGATTTATTAAAAGACAATGAGGTACATCTTATAATTATGGATATAATGATGCCATATATGGATGGACTTAGTGCGACTCATAAAATTCGAGAAAAACACAATATACCAGTTTTAATGCTTTCAGCAAAATCTGAAGATATGGACAAAATCATGGGACTTAATATGGGTGCTGATGATTACCTAACAAAACCTTTTAATCCATTAGAACTTGTTGCGAGGGTACGGTCTCAATTAAGACGCTATACTTCTCTCGGTAGTATTGTGACTACTTCTACCACCAGCCAATCAGGTGGATTAATCATTGATGATGAAACGAAAGAAGTTTCTGTTGATGGAGAAAAAGTTAAACTGACTAGAATCGAATACAACATTCTTCATCTACTTCTTAAAAATCCTGGAATGGTCTTTTCAATCGATCATATTTACGAATCAGTCTGGAATGAGCCAGCTTATCAACCAGAAAACACGGTTGCAGTGCATATAAGACGGATAAGAGAAAAAATTGAAATTGATCCTAAGAATCCAAAATATTTAAAGGTGGTGTGGGGTGTTGGATATAAAATCGAAAAATACTAAAAAAAGAATCACCTATGTTCTTTGTCTTTTGATTATTACACTAATTATCAATGCTTTATTCTTTTTAACTCACAAAATGGATAGTTCCATGGAAATTGTAGTACAGAAAGATTATTATCAAAGTTTTCAACTACGTGATACAGTAACTCATAATTTGTATATTTTAACAGAAATAATAAACTACTATAAAAGTGAAGAAAATATAATCGATGGTAACACACTTTTTTATGACGAAAATAGTCTCCCCTTTGATCTGAGAATGGAATATGAGGATTTTGAAGATACTTATCGAGACAATTATGAATTAGCTGCTGATACTGAAGTATTTGAAGCTTTTATTGAAAAATACTCTAATGAGTATGAAGTCTATAAACAAGAAAAAATCAATAGTGATTTATCAAGCTATCGCGAAAAACTTGCTTACTTAGAGTCTAATGGCATAGAGTATTATCTAGAGTCTAACGATGTAAAACTCACTAATGTTCCTGATAAAGATAAAAACTACTTTATGTCGAGTGAAGTGTTTTATGTTTTTGATAAAGATAATCAAGCCTCTTCCTTTACAGACTATAAACCCTTTTTATTTGGTATGCATGCTCTTGAATATTATCCTCAAGACACATTGTATATGACTGTAAAAAAAGAAACTTTAGATACACAAGTACGTACCTGGAATATTGAAATGGGAATCTATAAGCCTTCAATCATCCTTTTATTTATTTCTGGTTTGTTCTTAGTTGCAGGGCTATTTTATATGGCCTATGAATACAAGTCTGAATATTTCCCATGGGTAAAAAACTCCATGTACTTTGATTTAAAACTTGTAATTTTCATTACATTCGTAACACTTATCACAATATTTGAGGTTGAGTTCTATCGATACTTTGGCTTATATCTTGTTTTACCAACAAGTTTAATATTGTCTTTCACAACCATCAATATTTACTTATCAATCATTAAGCATTATAAGGATAAGAACTTTGTGAAAAGGATACTAGTTCTACAAATATTCTTTAGTATTTGTAGATATATCGGAACTATTTTCGCTAAACTACCAACCATGATTAGAATGATTCCAACACCTTATAAGGCAAAGGATTTGGATCATATCATTTATGGTGTTAGAAGCATTTCTAACGGTGACTTAGATCATGACATCAAAACGAAAACTTCAGGTTTATATAAAACGTTGGCTGAAGATATAAATACTATTACCGATGGATTAAAGAACGCTGTTTACAATGAACTGAAAAGTGAAAGAATGAGAACTGAGCTTATTAGCAATGTTTCTCATGACATCAGAACACCTTTGACATCTATCATAACTTATGTAGATTTAATGAAACGAACAGATGATCCTGAAAAGAAAGCAGAATACTTAAAGGTCATTGATCAAAAGTCACAACGACTCAAAAATTTAACGGATGACTTATTTGAAGCTTCAAAAGTAAATAGTGGTAATATTCCGATCAACTTAGAGACTATAGATTTACAATTTCTTTTATCTCAATGTTTAGGAGAACTCAGTGAGAAAATGCACTCATCTGGTTTAGAGTTTGTTATTAACTACTATCATCATCATAAACTTGCGTTAGTAGATGGTAATTTAATGTTTAGAATCATTGAAAATATTATGTCTAACATATTTAAGTACTCACTTCAAAATAGTCGTGTTTATATTAATATAGAAGAGGATGATGATTATTTACTCTTAATATTTAAGAATATTTCAGCTTTTCCACTTAACGTAGAACCTCATGAACTCTTTGATCGATTCAAAAGAGGTGATTCATCAAGAACCACAGAAGGTAGCGGACTTGGACTATCTATTGCTGAAAAACTTGTCTTTTTACAAGGAGGAGAACCAGAGATTCATATTGATGGTGATTTATTCAAAGTAATTATAAAAGTAAAGAAAGCAGAAGCTATTTAGCTTCTGCTCTTTTTGTAAATAAAACTTGCAATCAGTGCAGTAAAAGGAACTGTCAACACAATACCAATACTACCAGCTAAACCTTGAATTAACTCTACAGATAAGAATGGCATATTGATTAATTGAACAAACTCCATATTATAACCCCATATAATTAACATCAGACCGAGTGATCCTCCCATAAATGCAAGAATTAAAGTATTTGACATTGTTCCCATTATATCCTTACCGATACTCATCCCCGATTTATATAGTTGTTTAAAAGTTAACCTGGGATTCAGTTGATGAATTTCTTGTATCGATGAGGCAATTGACATACTTACATCCATAACAGCCCCCATAGAAGCAATTAAAATTGAAGCGAATAAAAGACCTCTAACTTTAACACCATATTCAAGCGCAATGTAAACCAGCTGAGTACCTTTGTCCATATTAACAGCTGTTATGTTTGCTAATCTACCAAATACAAAAGCAATCAATCCTGCTGCGACAATCCCCATCATCGTTCCCAATATTGCTACAAATGATTTGTCATTAAATCCACCTATTAGAAGAAAGGAAACAACTGCTGATACGATTGCACAAATTATTGTAACTATAATTGGATGAAATCCATTAAAGATCATCGGAACCATTACAAACACAAACATAGTTGCTGTAAATAACAGTGCTATAATCGAATAAAATCCTTGTTTACCACCAAAATAAAGCATTACTCCTATAAACAAAGCTATCAGAATATACAGTACCGGTGACCGTTTATGAGCATATACCCATAAATCAGGTCCATCGTCATTCTCTGTAATGCCAACAATAATTTTTTGACCTTCATACGTTACAACTTGATGACCTTGATCAACAGTATTTATAACATCTTGTATAAAGCCTTTGTGTTTTCCTGTCATTACTTCTAAAGCTAATATTTGCTTCCCTACAACCATATTTTCTACAACAGGATCAGGTTCTAACTCTTCCTTTATTACCATTCTTACAACTGCTTCTTCAAAATCTTGGGAATAAAAGCTAGGTATATTCATACTATCTTTTACCAAACCTGATACAAATATAATCATTGGTATTAATATTATTGTTATAACTAAAAGTATTTTATGTATTTTATCTTGATTCATAACCATCCTTTTCTATCCTATTGTAACCCTATTACGTCCATTCTGTTTACTCTGATAAAGCAACTCATCAGCTCTCTTTAATATGGCTTCTTTGGTATCATTATCACTTATGGTTGCACCTATTGAAATACTTACTTTAATAGGTGGATTATGCTTTCTAAGAGAGGACTTCTCTACGAGTAATCTTATACGTTCAAGTGCCTTATAAAATGATCTTACATTAACATCCTTAATGACCACAATAAACTCTTCGCCACCCCAACGACCAATAAAATCACGCCCTCTTAAAGCACCTTTAAATATTTTTGACAACATTACTAGTACTTCATCTCCTACATCATGTCCATATGTATCATTAACCATCTTAAAAAAGTCTACATCAATGATACCAACGCCAAACGGTGATTGACTATTGGATTTTATTAGTCTATCCAGACGATTGTCTATATAGCGTCTGTTTGGTAATCCTGTTAATTGATCATAATAAGCTAGTTCCTTTAATTCTTCTATATGTTGATTCATCTGAGCTTTGTTTTCATCTGTTGTAAAGGTCTCTACTGCACCAATGATTTCGTTGCCCTCATAAATAGGTACAACATGAACGTGTGTTTTAATACGTTGCCCATCTTTATGCTCTAAATAAACAAAAGCTGTTCTTTCTTCTCCGTCATCTAGAGTTTTTTGAAGCGGACACCCATTCTTGCATAATTGAACAGTTTTTTCATCCATATGATTTAATATATTGTCATAGCAGTGACAACCAACGACTTCTGAGCTATCGAATCCTGTAATTGTCTCAGCACCTTTATTCCAGAATGTAATCTTTCTATCTTTATCAACAAAGTAAACACCATCTTTGATGTTTTCCAATATACTTTTATACAAATCTTTTTCCATTAAAGCCTCCTCCTTCTATAATAACATATTCATCTAATTTGAACATATAATTACTGATAGTTAAATCATAGGTGCAACTTAATTTATTAATCCCATCGCTCTTGAACCAGAATTAATTATTTAAATTCTATATTAGTTATTCAGAAACAATCACTTAACTATGTAACCTATTAATTAAATTAGAATGGCTTCATTACTTTCTATACAAAAATAAGTCAGGATTCCTCCTAACTTATCAGTATTCTTAATTTATTATCACTTCAACCAGAAAATCTATTTCCTGTTTTTCGACTTAATCTTTTCAATATACATTGCTTCATCAGCTCTTTTAATTACTTCATCAGCATTTTCATCACTACCCTTAGAGTATATGGCAATACCAATTGACAATCCAAGTCTATGTTCCTCAGTAATAATTACCGTTTCATCCAGCCATTCTTCAATGTAGGTTTTGAAATTTTCAATATTCCTTAACTTTATATCAATACCTTTCATAACCCTGTTTGAAACAACTTCATCACCACCAGGTAATAGGACAATAAATTCATCTCCCCCATATCTTCCAATATAATCAGATTCCCTAACGCCTGATTTTAAAAGCTTCGTTACTTCAATTAGAAGTTGATCACCAATATCATGACCAAATGTGTCATTATAGTACTTAAAATTATTTAAATCAATAAACAAAACAGCGATTTGTCCGTTTTGAATATCATCAATATTAAATATCAAAGACTCCAATTCATTGATAATTTGCAACCTGTTCATGGCACCTGTTAAAGTGTCTGTTGTTGCTAAATTGTAAAGTTCATTATTTGCCTCTTCCAACTCCTTTGTTCTCACCAACACTTGTTTTTCAAGATTTTTCGAATTCTCATCTAACTCAAACTTCATTGTATTATAAGATTGAAACAAGACAGTAATCTCATCCGAGCGCCTTTCAATGTCAGATGTTGTTTCAGCCATAGAATTCGTTTTAACAGCTTTGGTCAAAATCTCTATAGGTTTGACAGCTGAGCTCGCAATTAGTCTAGAAAGTATTATGGTCAATACTATTAGAATTAACATTGCAATTAAAATCACTTTAGATAAACCTCGTGCAATAATCTGTACATCTTCAAACTCCGTCAAGATGCTTACTTTCCATTGTGGAAAATCTTCTATCACACTATATGTAAGTAAGTAATCTATACCTTCCGATTTGCTAGAAAAAAATAAAGATCCATGATTGTTTCCCCAAAACTCCTCTACGATAAACTCAGAATTATCAGTTAACACCTCATATTTATAAGATATATCCCTAAGTTGTTGATTTTCTTCATAAAACGATAATACCATTCCATCTGAGTCAGTAATCCAAGCCTCACTTGATCTTTTTGATTTGAAGAATGAGAATGTACGATTCATCTCAGAAAGATCAATGAAACCCATAAGTCTACCATAGTACGTATCATTCTCTTCAATATCATAAGACATACCTATATAATACTCATTATCTAAACTATCATAAAAAGGTTTAGATATAACAATATCTGAATTAGAATCTACATCATAAAACTCATACTCAATATCATAATTTTTATCAGTAGATACAATCATGTCATCATTTATAAATACTAATGAAGAAAATAAATTGTTTGCATCTACTACTAATTGAAGGTTTTTAGAAATAGCATCTCTATCATTCGAATCACTAATAAAGCGTTTGCTTTCTGCCTTTAAAATATCGCTATTATAGGAAAACACCTCATTCAGCCTCTCCACCACAAACTCATTCAGTCTAACTTGATTTCTACTTTGAATATTTTCTATAGTGGCTGAAGTAATATTGAATAACACATAACTAAGTACAATGATTATCAAACCTACATATAAGTTCAGTGTTAAAGCATATCTGTTCCTAATTGACTTGATCATCACTAAATCCTCCTATCTCATTATACCCAGACAGGAGGAAAAATATCAGCTGTGCTAATTTGCAACATATAGATTTTCAGTATAAACTTTAAAGTTTTCCACGAGTTTAAACAACTCAACTACGCATTTTTGCATATTCAACTGACTAGCTTCTACTTCTGCAATTGATTTTAAAAGATCTGTAGAAGTATTTAAACCTAATTCATTCATAACTAGAGCTTCATCTAAACTCATTTCAGCTATTTCTACTAGAATTCTACTAATCTCTAAGTTGTACTGCGCTGACTCAATATTGTTATAATCGGTCCTTATTTTTAGTTCAACATCTGCAATTGTTTCTTCTAGAGCTTTCTCCAAATCAACTATTGATTGATCATAATCTTCTATGTTGTCTGGACTCATATAGCGAGTGTACTTACTAGCGACTTTCTCCTCAAGTTTTTTTAGTTCAAGTTTCTCTATAGCTTCTAAAACTTCAATACTGTCTGTTTTTGATAACTCTACGATTTGCTCTAGATCAAAGTTAAATGTGTTATCTATTTGGGGATAATCGACTAATAAAATTTTAGTATCTAATTCAAGTCCAAGTTCCTTTGCAAGCTCCATTTGAAGCATTTCTATTGATCTTTCAGACTGAGATAGGCTTAACTTCAATTGATTTAAAGATTTCTCAAAAGTATATAAATCAAATTCTGTAACTAATCCCAAGTCATATTCAAATTTTCTCTCTAAAAACTCACTTTCAAGTAATGAAAGACTATCTTTCTTCGCCTCAATAGTAAGCATTTCATGATATAAACTATAGTATAAGCTTGTAACTTCAATTTCAATAGTCCTAATTTCTAATGCCTTCTCATCAATAAAGTCATCTAAATATTTTTGAGCTTCATATGGATCAAACTCCTTAATCATTCCATTTTCAAAGTATTCATAATCACTAATAATACTGTTAACATTGACTACTTCAGATTGATAAATAGCTGATTTTAATTCTCTTTCTGCTAATAGTATATGATCATCAAAATTCTTTAGAATTATGCTATTCTCTTTTGCCAATTCTATTGCCTCATCAAGATCTACTGCAACAACTTCTTCAGCAAAAGCAGGAACAATAGAACTTAATAGAACCAAAACTGCAAATATGCAAATAATTATTTTTTTCATATTATTTATGCTGATTTTGTCAGCATTTCCTCCTTTACAATACAATTACGGGTAAAATACAATATTTATAACTCAATCATACTCATGCAAGAAGATATATTCAGCTTTAGAAGCTGGAACTTATAATCTCTCAACGCTAATCTGACTTGATTTTCATACATCAATAACTTTGATTCAACTATATCCATATCTAATTGAACTATTTCGCCCAAATCATAATTCAATAATGCTTCCTCATAATCAGAAATAGTTAAATGATAGTTTTCTGTTGCGTCTAGATATTTGTTCCAAGATGACAACATCATCAGATAATTATTAGTTATATCTTCCTGTACATTTATAAGGCTCGTATCATAAATGTGAACAGCCTCTTCTAATTGAATATCAGCATCAACCCAAAGCGATAGTAACTCATTAGATAAATAACTGGTAACAACCTCAAACTCATTTTGCTTCACCTCTAAGTCAATCTGAGCTTTTTTTATTTCAACTCTATTACTCAAGCCAGAACTTAAATAATCCTCCAACTCTTGATGATTCGGTGAAACATTGTATATATCTTCAATACCATTTAAATAATCAACATACTCTATGTCTATCATCACGGAATCACTTATTAAGCTTGTCATTATCATTTCAGTATTTTCTTGTTTATTCAAGAGCACTTCATGCTCCATCACAGAAATACTATCTTCAAATTTCATTATATTAAACTCATACTCTGAAATTTCACCTAAGGTCCATTTTAATGTGTTTTCCAAAAGAGATTCATGACTAATCCTTAAGAGTTCTTCCGATAAATCTACAGAATCATAAATTGAAAGTAGTTGATTGTATTGCATCATCGTATTTATAGAAACTTGATTTTCAATCATATCTAACTCATTCCTCAACTTTGATATTTCAGCATAAATAGATGTTTGTAACAACTCACCTGGAATGATAAATTCTTCTAAAATATCTTGGTTAGTGTAATAAGGTGGTTCATCACCATATTTTTTCATATAACCCTCTAACTCAGTTTGTTCTTCTAATGAAAGAGTTTCATTTAACTTGTATTTTTTGTCGTATAGTTCTTCATAGTTTTCAAGATTTTCTAACGTAAGTTCAAACTGTTCTTTTCTTGACTTTGCTTGATAATATGCATCCCACAGTTTGTCAATTTTTTCATCGATAGCATCTTGCTTATCTAATGAATCAGTTGATATCTTTAATGCTTCATCAACTGTAACAATAAGATCCTCTTCTGCGTAAACATCAATATTTATCAACATAAGTATGCACATAACTAGAATACTTATTCTTTTTATCATTTCAACCTCCTTGCAACTCTCCAAAGTTTATTGGAGAGTCACACTTAAACAATCTAAAAACACTTATTTTAAGATTAGTCATCATTACTCTTTTTCTGTGAATCTCGTTCTTTTGCACCATCAGGCGCTCTTCTGTTGATTTTTTCATCTACTTCTTCAGTACTCTCTATTTGATCTTCTACCTGTACTTCTTCTGTACTTTCTGTCTGATCTTCTACTTGTACTTCTTCCGTACTTTCTGTCTGATCTTCTAACTGTACTTCTTCTGTACTTTCTGTTTGATCTTCGACCTGTACTTCTTCAATACTTTCTGTCTGATCATCTACTTGTACTTCTTCCGTACTTTCTGTCTGATCTTCTAGCTGTACTTCTTCTGTACTTTCTGTTTGATCTTCGACCTGTACTTCTTCAATATTTTCTGTCTGATCATCTACTTGTACTTCTTCTGTACTCTGAGTCTGCTCATCTATTTCGAGTGTCTCATCCTCATTGTCTGTTTTACTCTCTTTATTATGAGTTTTGTCTGATGTAGGCTTCTCATCACTTGATTTTTCTCTTAATCGTTCAAGCTCAACTTCAACATCTGATTTCACATTATTGTCTGAAGTAGCAGACTGGCACCCAACTAGTATTAGTATGAGCAATAATAGTAGCATGAGTATAACAACTGTTTTCTTCATCACATCCTCCTATAAACTAATCATATTTTCAATAGTATCTAATCCATCATCTGTTTTCTTTTTCTGATTAGGATCTCTATCCTTCTTATCTTCTGGATTACGTTCTTCTCTTTGTTCTTGATTCATAGGTTGTTCATCTCTTTCCTTATTTTCACTCTCACTCCCACATCCGGTTAGAAAAAGTGCTGATATCACTAGAATCGTTATAATAATCTTCTTCATTTTATTCACCCTCCTGAATTTCAACTAGCTGACCTTCTGTCAACATATTTTGTCCATTAGTTACGATTAAATCACCTTCTAGTAAATCGCCGATAATTTGAACCATCCCATTATTCGTAAATCCTTGTTCTATATATATTTTTACCGAGTGATTATCTACAATTTTATAAATATAATCACCATTAACATCTGTCAAAACTGATTTTTTAGGTACAACATATTGATTTTCTGCTTCACTTACAGAATAATACACCTCAACATTAGTACCAATATTTAACTCTGGTACATCATCTAATACAACACTAACAGCAAAAGAATCTGTACCATTAATACCAACAGGACTAACCGCCTCTACATACCCAATCAATGATTCGTCTGAATGATTGATTCGAACTTCATCACCAACGTGAATATCATTTACAACTTTACCAGCCACTATAGTGTCTATCCTTAGTTGATCACGACTAATAATTGTAATATCATTTGAACCACTCTTTTCTCCTACTGAAACCTCAATGTCTGATACAATACCTTGAATAGGTGATACGAGAGTCATACCACTCAAGTTATAAGATGCTGTGGCATTAATGTTATTGTAGTTTTGAAGTGCATTATCATAATTAGATTTTGCAGTTGATAAATCATTGCTTGCCTTATCCATATCTGTAGCAGATGCATATCCACTATCGAACAGAGCCTTAGTCTTTTCATAGTCAGCCATTTCAATCTCATATTTTGATTTCATAGAGTTCAATGTATTTAATGCAGAGCTTAATTGTTGATTGTTACTAAGTTGTAATTGGTCGTCATTGATACTATATAAAGTATCGCCCAACTCGATTTCATCACCGATTTTTACATTCATCTGTTCTACAATTCCAGAACTTTGTACACCTACAGTTAATTCTTGTATTGGATAGACTTTACCTAAAACACGGTATTCATCTGAAATAGTTTGCATTTCTAATAAGGCTACTTCTACTGGTAGTACATTAATAGATTCTCTTTCTCCGTTCGGCGATGTTGCCCCACCTCTATCTCCAGGAGGTTCAGCATCATTATCTCGACTACTCTTATCACCTTTTCCTACTCCTTGATCTACAACACTATCATCGGCTCCTCTGACAGGTTCTTCTGTTTGTGAGCATCCCACTACTGATCCAATCAGCATTAAGGAAATTAAAATGATTATAGTAATTTTTTTCATGAGTTCACCTTACCTTTCATCCATCATTAATGGTATATACTTTCTAATGTGTGTCTTTGTTCTTTCAAAGATTAAATATAACATTGGAATAATCACCAGTGTCAAAACAGTTGCCACTAATAATCCAAAGATTAAGGCATAACCTAACTGTGCATATTCGTCACTTTTTAGTGCTAGAGGCAATACACCACCAATTGTCGTAATCGTTGTCGAAAACACTGGAATGAATCTTGTTTTTCCACCTTCTACGATAGCATCTATTAAAGACATATTTTCTTCTTCTCTCAGATAATTGAAATAGTCAATCAATACAATTGCATCATTTACGGCTATACCGACCAATGAAACTACACCAAAGAATGCATAAGTACTAAAATTATTTCCTGTGAGAATTAATCCCCAAATCGATCCAATTGTTGCTAAAGGAATTGTAAATAAAACCACGATTGGTTGTGTTAATGAATTAAACTGTATGGCTAGTATCATAAATACCAAGAACGCTGCAAAACCCATACTAATGAACAATGAAGAGAATGTTTCCTCTATATCCGCTTCTTCACCACTTATGTTAATTTCAATACCATTTGGAAGATTATAATTTTCTAATTGCATCTTAAACATATCTAACACTTCTGTAGCAGTATATTCATCTGTGATTCCACTACTAACAGTTTCTATACGTTTTAAATCTTGATGAGTAATACTTAGCAGTCCTTTTGATTCCGTTATATCTATAACCTGATCAAAATATACAATCGTACCATCTCTAGCCTCAAAAGTAATTGAACTATAATCCGATATACTGTCAATCAAATTGCCTTCATACTGAAGAAGTATATCCATTTCTGTACCGTTATTCACAATAGATGTAACGGTAGTTGGAGAAATATACTCTTTTATTGTTGAGGCAATACTACTTTCTGTTAGTCCATACTGATAGATTGCTTCTTCATTTACTGAAAGTTGAATTTCTGGCGGTCCACCAACCAATGTCGAAGACACTTCAGTTGTTCCTGTTGTCTTCTTTAACATCTCAACAAGATCATCAGAAACTTGTGAAACAGTATCACTATCTTCACCAGTAATCTCAATCATAATTGGTGATGCTGAACCCGTGAAACCTCTTAAAGTCTGTCCTACTGAAATATTTGCGCCTACAATATCTTCTAAATCTACTCTTATTTGATCAATCAACTCAGTACTGCTAATCGTTCTGTCCTCAACTGGAACTATTTCGATGGAGTATGAAACCTTACTCGAGCTGACTTTAGAAACCACACTCATAACCTCGTCGTACTTCAAAATCATTGGTTCCATTTGATCTGCTATCTCAACAGCATCCTCCAACAAATAGCCTATTGGCAATGTTGAAGTCACATTCAAGGCAGTACTGTCTCTTTTAGGTAATAACTCGATTTTCAACTCACCTGATGTCACCATAAATATGCTTGACAAGAAAATAATCGCAGTTATGGTTATCCATATAAATATATTGAGTTTTTTCTTAATCGATTTTCTTAAAATCGAACCATATTTATCAATAATTCTACCGTGTGAACCACCTTTTGTGTCCTTAGCTTTTGTAAAGTACTGTTTATAAATCATAATAGCTGCAAATAACGGTACTGAAACCCATACAAGCGAACTACCATTAAAGGCAAATGCTGTTATAACACATACTATAACAATCGATAATATCCTCATAATGTGCGGTAGTTTCTTGTTTGATTTATGTTTACTTAGAAACCTAGAACATAATGCAGGTGTTACAACTATTGACATAACAAATGAGGCAACAATTGCAAATATAACGACTAAAGGAATACACGACATCATTTGTCCAAGCATCCCTCCCGCAAATGATAAGGGTACAAATGCAGATATAGTTGTCAATGTCGCTGCTAAAACTGCTGGTGCTACTTGATCAGTTGCAATCTTTGCAGATGAAATAATGTCATTACCTTCATCACGAATACGATCAATGTTTTCCATGATAACAATTGCATTATCAACCAACATTCCCAATGCTAGTATCAATGCCACCAGACTCATAGTATTCAACGATATCCCAAATAAACTCATTAAAGGAAACGATATAAATAATGACATTGGGATAACAAAGGCAACTATGACTGACTCCTTAAAACCGATAAAAATAAACAAAACTACAATTACCAATAGGAGTCCAGATAATGCATTCGAAAGCACATCATCTAAGGCTTCTTCTACATTTACTGCATCTTCATTTGAAATAATTATATTTACATCCTCTGGTATAATATTAATCATTTCTAGATCGATGATATTATGAATTTCTTCACTTATACCAATAACATCTGAATCACTCTCTCGATGTACACTAACAGAAACAGCTGGTATCATTTCTTTTGTATCTTGGTAATTAGAGTCATATCTCTGTGAAATTGTTTCTGGTTCTTTATATTCTTCTTCTATATCTGCAATATCTCGTAAATAAACCGGATAACCATTAATCTGAGATACAATCAAAGAACCTATTGATTCAACGCTCTCAACAGAATCTGACAAGCGTATTGTATATTCTAATGTGTCAATTTGGTCAGATCCAATTGGATTTTCTTTTTGAGCATTCTTGATTGTTTGAGATATATCCTGGAGAGAAATATCATACATATCCAATTGTTGCTTATCTAGATATATATTAATGGCTGGATCTAATCCTCCAGATAGATTGGTTTCAGATACACCATCAATTAGTATTATTTTACTTTCAAGTTGCTCACCCATCGTCTTTAACTCTACTAAGGAATAATCACCACTAATGGTTATATCCATAATCGGTGCTTCTACCGAATTTAAAGATGATACTTTCGGAGTCGATGCACCTTCAGGTAAATCAACACTGTTTGTAGCCGATATGACATCCGCACCAGCTTGTGTCATATCCCAATTTTCCTCAAATACAACACTTATCTGACTGGTTCCACTTGACGTCACAGATTTTATTTCAGATATTCCTTCAATACTATCAATTGCTCCTTCAAGAACATCAGTTACCAAACTTTCCATTTCGCTTGGTGCCACACCAGTATAATTAGTGGTCACCTTTATAACTGGTTTAATCATTTCTGGTCTTTCTTCTCTCGGTAATTCTATAAAAGCACCTATACCAATAGCAATTACCATTATGATTAATAAATACACAATTCGAAACTTCTTTATGAAGTATGATGATATCTTTCCTAATAAATTAAACTTAGTTTCCATTGCGCCTCCTTTCAATGTACTTAAAGAATAATGGTCTTTCCTTAAAATTAACTTAAAGCAAAAAAAAAGATGAGAAAACTCTCATCAATTTTATTATTTTATTGGAAAATGAACTTCGAAGGTAGTCCCATCCTCTTTTGTAGATATTACATTTATTGAAGCATAATGAAACTCAATGATTTTTTTAGCGATAGATAAACCTAAGCCAAAACTATTCTTAGTACTATTTCTAACCTTATCAGTTTTATAAAATCGATTAAAGATTTTATCTAATTCATCTGCTTCTAAGAAAGTACCACCATTATTAATTCTATAAACTATTTGATTTTTTATCTTTTTAAGAGTAATTTCAACAGATTCACCTGAAGGTGTATACTTTATCGCATTATCAATGAATATATGATTCAATTGTTTTATCTGTTCGGGTATACATTCAATCATAAGATTTTCTTCAACATCACTCAACATTTCTATCTGGCTCTCATAAGCAATAGGTTCGAACATCAATACACTCTCTAAGATTATTTCACTGATATTGTGAAAGTCTTTGTTCTTTTCTCTCGAAGATTCATCAAACTTAGCTAAGAAAAGCATTTCTTCTACCAATTGCTTCATTCTATACGCTTCTTGTTTTACATAATTAATCCGATTCCTGTTTGCCTTACTCTCTAGATTTGCTTCATACAATAGTTCTGAATTGGCAAGTATGACAGTCAAGGGGGTTTTAAGTTCATGTGAAGCATCTGATATAAACTGCTTTTGATTTTCCCAAGCAATTTCAGCTGGTTTCACAATCATTTTCGAAAGTTTAAAACTAATAAATATAAATGCAACCAATACGACTGCTCCTATACTAATTAAATTTATTAGTAACCTCAATAACAGATCATGTTCCTGCTTAATATCAGTAACTAGATAACTAGTATAAAGATTTGTTTCTAGTGAAGTATAACGAATATGATATTCTGAAACTTTTCCTTTTTCACTTATCATCAGTGACACAATTTTAGACAATTCCAGATCATCAACAAACAAATCTCCATTAACGTCAACAATTGCTCCCTCATTATCTATGGTTACATTAAAAATAGGGTATCCCCTTTTTCTTGCTTTATCAAATTCTAAATCAACTCTTGTTCTAGCCATTTCTAGCAATTGGTAACTTTCATCTTCCATAGCTTTTGCAGATGAAAAATATAAATACGAAAACATTATAACGATAACAATCAGAATAATTAACATATTGGTAATAATGAAGTTTCTTTTTAATCTATCAATCATCCGATACCTCAATTCTGTACCCAACTTTCCGAATATTCCTTATCACAACCTTTGATTTTAGGAACTTCAACTTTTTTCTTAAAAACGAGATATAAACTTCAACATTATTTTCAGCAGCATCAGAGTCATATCCCCATATTTTTACAATAAGCTGCTCTTTTGAAAGTGTAATACTTGAGTTATTAATTAAAACCACAATTAGCTGAAATTCAGTATGACTCAATTTCGACTTCTTTTGATTACATGAAATTTCACTGACAGACAAATCTACTGTTAAATCTCCAAATTCAAGTCTATCATTATAAGATTCTGTTTTTCTGCGCGACAGTGCATTTATCCTAGCCAAAAGCTCTTTAGGAGAAAATGGCTTAGTCATGTAATCATCGGCACCCAAATCTAATCCCTTCACTTTATCATCAATTTCAGATTTAGCAGTCAACATGATTACAGGAGTTAAAATATTCTCGCTACGAATTTTTTTTAATACTGTATAGCCATTATAAACGGGAAGCATAACATCTAATATAATTAGGTCATAGACACCATTTAAAGCATAATAGAGCCCATCTTCTCCGTTAGAGACCACATCAACTGTATAATTATTTTCATTTAGGAAATCTTGAATTGAATTGGCCAAATTCAGATTATCTTCAACAACTAGAATATTCATTACTACTCCTTTTTCTAAGATATTTATACTATAATACCCATTGTTATCCTATGTACACACTATTTGGAGGGTCTATATCCATAACCATACACAGTTTCAATTGATAACTCATCAAACTTCTTACGAACTCTTCTTAGTAAATCATCAACCAATCGATAATCACCATAATGATTGCTCCCCCAGATATGATAAAGAATTTCTTCTCTAGATAAGACGAAACCCTGATTCAATGCAAAATACTCTAGTAGATCAAACTCTTTCGACGTTACTTTTACTTCATTGTCTCCATCTGTAATAGTTCTTCTTGAAACATCTAACGTTAAATTCTGAAACACTATCTTTGTTGGTGCTCTATATTCATCATCTATTTTTGAATCATACATTTTATCATCAAAATCAAAAATCTTGAGTTGTTTGATTAAATCTAATCCTTTTGGAACCAACATAATGGGTATTGAATTATCTCTCGTCTTTATATCATCAATTACTGCTGAAACGTTTTCCATAAACTCATCTGTTGTTATTATCCACAAATCTGGCACAGAACACGTATCAATAATTAAATCTGATATCTTATGATAACACATACATTCCCAACCTTTTGATTTGAAATAAAAATCCAAAACAGGATTAAGATTCTTATCAGCAGAAATAAGATACACAGAAAAACTCATTTTACCTCCATATTTTTAAATATAAACTTATTTAATTGTACTTAAGTTTCCTTAAAAATAGCTGAAAAAAAATATGAACTTCTATCTACTCTAAAAATAAACTTAAAATAATTATCAATCTAGCCGATAAATCATGCCGAAAGCAATTAAAGGAGAGAATTATGAGAAAAAAAACGATACTCATCGTTGATTCGAATGTAAAAAACTTAGTTTGCCTGTCATATGAGCTAAGAAAGGAAGGATACCAAATTTTCGAATCTACTAATTGCAAGGACGCAAAAAATAAAATACAGGATAATCTTATTAGCCTAATCATTGCTGATACAGACAATCTCGATCATGATGGATATGATTTTCTACAAAGTATACAAAAGGGATATAATATATCTTGTATCATTTATACGAATAACATATGTTTTAAGCACAAATTAAGATGTTTTGAGTATGGTATAGATGATTACATACTCAAATCTGTTAACATACTTGAGTTATTGGCAAGGATACATATAAGTATTAATAGAAGAGATACTGAAACATATCATTTGTGTGCAGGACCTATCAAACTAAATACTCAAACAGGTGATGTTTACTATAAACATGAACGTCTAAAATTAGCACGAAAAGAATATGATTTACTGAAATATCTCCTATTAAATCAAAACAGAATATTCACTAGAGAACATTTATTAGAGTCTGTCTGGGGATATGCTTATGAGGGACAAACGCGAACTGTTGATACTCATATTAAAAAGATTCGCAACAAGGTAGATCCATCATCACAATTTGTCAAAACTGTTTGGGGGAAAGGATACAAACTCGAAATAAGGTAAACTATACCCATACAATAAACTTGTTAAGAGTACTCAAATTAACTCAACTCTACAAAAAATCTTCCGTGACAGTATCCAGTACTATCATGGAAGATTTTATTAATATACACAGATTTCAATATGTCAAAATAGTGTGATTATAGTATATATAATTATGCATTTAAGATACTTTCACCTTTAACATATTGTTGTAAATGTCTAAATAACATATTATTATGACCAATAATCTCTAAACCATACCTATGAAATACATAGTTTGTTGTATGCCACTTAATTTGAGTCATAACTTGATATGGAATATCTTCTAAATAAAAGGTAAACTCCAAAGTCGATTGCTTTGGTAATGGAAGTCTAGTAATAATTCCAATACCACCTAAAGAAAGATCAAAAGCTTCCATCATCACTGGTGATTCAAAACTAACTCTTTCACCTATTTCATTGTAATAATAATAACACCATAGCTTGACCCGATATGGTACTCTATCATGTATCCTTAAATTACTCATATTCTCTCCTTATCTACTTCATTTTACATTTCATCACATGAAATAGCAATATAAGGAATCCTATTAACTATCAATATTTATAATACTAATAGAAAAAAAAGAAAACAGTGCTCTATTCAGCACTGTCAATTTTTTCTATTAGTAGATTAATTATCTGATCTAAAGTATCTCTAGTAATAGCCAAATGCTCATTATCAACAATATCTAAAATATCATCAATAAGTTCACCTCTTTTTATCATCAAGTGATTATTAATAATTTGACCTTCCTCAGTTAAATACAACTTCTTCTTTTGACCTTCTTTAACTTTGTATACTAAATTTCTTTTTACTAAGTCAGATACATAATGTATGATATTTTTTTCATCACGTTTATAGATAACTGCAAGTTCCGATTGAGTTGAACCTTCGTATCTATAGATCATTCCCAATAAAGCTTGTAATGAATTCGGAAGTTGATAACTCTCATCAATGACTTTTGAGTAATTTGACATCATTGTTCTTAGGAAATAAGCTCTATCAATGATATCGTACACTTTTTTATGATGTTCATATGGATCCATAAGTACTCCTTTTGTCCATTTAAACATAAATCAAAATAACTTACAAGTCGTAAACAATTGCTTCATATGGACGAAGCATATTAGATATATCCTTGTAATTAGAAATCATAATTGAATCTTCATTGAGAGACTCAGGCATTTCAACATTCTTATCTGAATGGTTCAAAACTACCAATAACTTTCTTCCTTGATAGTTTCTTTCAAATACAAACAAATCTTTTTTCTCAGTATAAAGTCTCTTAAAATCACCAAAAACAATGATTTCATTTTGTTTTCTAAGTTGTATAAGTTTCTGATAATAGTAAAATATACTATCAGTATCAGCTAAATTATTCGAAACATTTATAGTCTCATAATTAGGATTTACTTTTAACCATGGTTCACCATTAGTAAAACCACCATGAGCATTATCATCCCACTGCATTGGCGTTCTAGCATTGTCTCTTCCATCTGCATAAATCCCGTTCATCATCTCATCATGTGAAAGTTTGTTAGGAACTAAATCATTGTATGCATTAATCAGTTCAATATCCTTATAATCCGAAAACTCGAATTTTACATTTGTCATACCAATTTCTTCACCTTGATAAATATACGGTGTACCTTTCATCATATGAATCATAGTTGCGAGCATTTTTGCCGATTCCTGATGATATTTCTCATTACCATACTTAGATACCACTCTTGGTAAATCATGATTATTCCAGAATAAAGAATTCCAACCGTTGTCTTTTAATTCAACTTGCCATTTTGTTAAGATGTCCTTAATGACACTAAAATCAACTGGTTTTGAAGCCCATTTACCAAATGTCTCGTCATGAAACGCTGTTACATGTTCAAATTGAAAAACCATAGATAATTCTTTTCTTGAAGGATTTGAGTAAAGTTTAGCGATTTCTGGTGTTGCTCCCCACGTTTCTCCAACTGTAACAATATCCCTATGACCAAAAGTTTTTTGGTTCATTTCTTGTAATCTTTCATGTAGCGTTGGTCCATTACCAACAATTTTTTCATCTATGTTTTTACCAATTAAATCAATAACGTCCATTCTAAAACCACGAACGCCTCTATCTAACCACCAATTCATCATCTGATAAATATCATTTCTCATATTTTCATTATCCCAATTCAAATCAGGTTGTTTCTTAGAAAATAGATGGAAGTAATACTGTGAAGTCTCATTATTCCACTCCCATGCAGGACCAGAAAATGTAGAAATTATATCATTTGGATAACCATTATCACCATCTCTCCAAATATAATAATCTCTATATGGATTATCCTTTGATTTTTTAGATTCTACAAACCATTCATGTTCATCAGATGTATGATTAACAACTAAGTCCATCATAATTGCAATTCCTGCTTCATCACATTTTTTGATTAAAGTATCAATTTCATCAAGTGTTCCAAACTCACTAGCAATATTTTGATAATCAGATATATCGTAACCATTATCATCCATTGGAGATGCATAAACAGGACTTAACCATATAATATCTATACCTAGAGTTTTTAAGTAATCAACTTTCTCTAAGATACCATTTAAATCACCAATACCATCGCCATTGCTATCTTTAAAACTCCTTGGATATATCTGATAAATTACAGCATCATGCCACCAATTTTTTTTCATAAAAACCCTCCCTTTTTTTGAAGTATAACGATTAAAGAGTGTTTATTCAATAGGTGTATAATACACCTTTATTTAGGATTCGACTTTTCTTTATACGAAATCATATATAACAAGTTCAAACAACTTCATATCATAACTACTTTAACAAGAGTTCAGATAACTGCTCCACACTTTCTACAATATATGTTGCTCCAGCATCTGATAACTCGCTATAACTACCGTACCCATATAATACACCAACAGAATCTAAACACTGTGAGTTAGCACCATCAATGTCATGATATCTATCTCCCACCATAATTATTTCACTCTTATTAAGTTGATTGCACGACTCTAAGGCATACTTTATAACCGCATCTTTTGTATTTCTAGATTCATCCATCGTAGCACCAGCAATAAAAGTAAAATAGCGATCCAACTGATAGTGCTTTAATATCTTCTTTGCAAAGTGTTCTGGTTTTGATGTGGCAATGATTAGTTGTTTATTATTGTCTTTTAAATCAATTAATAATTTTTCAATGCCTTTATATAAGGTACAATCAAACATACCTTTTTCTCTATAATACTCACGGAAAAAATCGACTGCTTCTAGTGGATCCGTAATTTCATCATACTTTTGGAAAGAATCTATAAGTGGTGGTCCTACAAACTTATTTAACTCATTCAAGTCATTATAAAAAATACCATATTGTTTTAAAGCATACGCTGCAGCACGTGTTATTCCAGGTGCCGAATCAGTAATTGTTCCATCTAGATCCAATAATATCGTGTTATACATACTGCCTCCTTATCTCAATTATCCATCTATTCTTCAGCTGTATTCTTCTTATTTTATAATTAATTATTTTATTTATAAATACTTTTGTAAAATAAAAAACACTGATTTAACAGTGTTAGATTTCGGAAAAATATTTTGCCATATCATCAATACTACTCGCTCTCATATCTTCTCGGAACATTGGAATTTTATATATATGAGATACTTTGAATTCTTCATGAATTTCTTCTAAATACTTAACTTCATTTGCCTTTTTACTCTTCCAAAAAGAGTCTTCAGACTCTGGAAGAATTCTGTTTACTACCAAATATTTAACTGGAATATGGTATTTCTTTAAAAGTTGAACAGCCTTCTTAGTTTCTTCAATTGGCAATCTCTCTGCGTTCATAACAAATACAAAACTCAGACTTTTTTCATCCATCATAATACGACGAGCTTTTTCTAGATTTGCCTTTCTTTTCATTAGGATTTTTATTATTGGATCCTCATCACTTATTTTACCCTTTGCACGATCCACCATTTTCTTTAATGCCATACTTTTACGACGTTTCTTTAAAAGTGTTTCCATCCACGCACCTAGCATTTCAGGAAGTGATAGGAGTCGCACAGTATGTCCTGTTGGCGCTGTATCAAATATAATATAATCATAGTCATTAGATACTTCGTTAATAATTTGAATCATTCTATCAAACAAAGCTGATTCATGTGAACCTGGCGACACTCTAGCAGCATCTAATTGCTGATTCATTTCATCTAATATAATCGGACTAATAATTTGACTCATATTACCTTTAATCATATCAATATATTCATCCGCTTCCTTTTGAGGATCAATTTCAAGTGCATCAAAATTCTCTCTTAAAGAAATAATTTTTGACCCTATTTTTCTTTCAAATAAATCTGATGTTGAATGAGCAGGATCTGTAGAAACTAACAAGACTTTATTACCTTCATTGACTTTATTAACAGCAAATGCAGATGAACAACTCGTTTTACCTACGCCACCTTTTCCACCAAAAAATAATATTTTACTCATAATCACTCCTATGGATCCATATCAAGTGAAGCACCTCGCGCTTCCCAAACAGACTTCTTATTGTCCATACGTTTCATCCAATCCTCTAATTCATCTCCTAGATAAGGTAACAACTCTAAGGCATAATATGTTGTTGGCATATCAATCCCCAGCAAATCAGAATAACATAGCATCATAAATTGATCCATGGTTTCTTCAGCTTCAGCTTCTATATGATGTATAGATTGACCTTTAAAATCTAACGCACCTTCAAAGAACAATTTTATATTTTCTAAAAATGACATAACAAACTCCTTAGAAAATTAAGCATAGGCATAGCCTATGCTTTTATATTAACCTACTTTTCTATTCTCAAGTGAAGAAATATTCTTAAATGCCTTAAACGCTTGTACAATAAGAACAATCGCTAAACCAAACAATGCTACTGAGAAGAATAGTAATACATAATTTTCTAAATTTGCTACGATCAATTGATAAAGTGCCGTTAATGTTACTGCAAACATAAAGAACATTGGAATAGTTGCCATTCTATGCTCCTTACCCATTGCTTTAAGCCATACACCTAATGCAAGTAGTGCAATTGCTGATAATAACTGGTTTGCTGAACCAAAGATTGGCCATATAGCAGTCCACCCTTTAAATGCTAACATACCACCCATTGCTACTGTAATACCTGTTGCAACAAATCTATTTGTTAGGACTTTGCCTGTAGGTGATAACGTCTCACCTCTATTTGAAAAGGCTTCTTGGAAGATAAATCTAGCAAGACGCGTTGCTGTATCTAAACTAGTTAATGCAAATGCTGAAATTGCAAGTGCAGTAAAACTTGTACCAACTTCTGCTGGTAAACCAAACGATGACATAAAACTACCTAAACCAGTTGAGAAGATAGTTACAGGATTTGCAAGCTCAGCTGCTCTATCTGCTGAAATATACGCAACAGTTATTAAAGCAATAACTGCTAATACACCTTCAATTAACATTGAACCATAACCTATTAGCTTAATGTCTTTTTCACTGTCTAGCTGCTTTGATGTCGTACCAGAACCAACTAAAGAGTGGAAACCTGATATTGCACCACATGCTACAATAACAAATAACATTGGGAACATACCTTTTCCATCAACATTGAATGCTACCACTGGTGCTAATTCTAAACTTGGATTAGCGATAAAGATACCTACTAAACCACCAATTAACATTGCATATAATAAGAATGAGTTTAGGTAATCTCTCGGTTGTAATAAAATCCAAACTGGTGTTACACTCGCTACAAATATGTATCCAAGTAAAATTAACATCCACGCTTCTTTTGATAAAGAAAGTGGGAATAAATTACCTAACCAAATACAAACTACCAATAAAACTACACCTATTACACTACCAACTGTTAAACTTACGCCTCTTCTGTATACGAATACACCAAAGCCTACTGCTATAGCAATAAATAGAATTGAAGCTGTAGCTGCTTCTGGAACACTTACAAATGTACCTGCAACAATATTAGTAAATGCAGCAACTACTAGTAGCAATGTTAACCATGAAAATACAGAAAATAACTTTTTACCAGAAGTACCGATATGCTCACCGATTACTTCACCTAAAGATCTACCGTCGTGACGAACTGATGCAAACAATGCACCCATATCATGTACACCACCGAAGAAAATTGAACCGATTAAGATCCATAGAAATACTGGTACCCAACCAAAAATTGCTGCACCAATAGGACCTACAATTGGTCCTGCCCCTGCAATTGAAGAGAAATGATGACCCAACAGTACAGGTGCTTTTGCTGGTAAATAATCCACACCATCATTTAACGTATGCGCGGGTGTTTTTCTCTTGACATCAATGCCCCATTTTTTTGCCAAGAATGCACCATAGGTTGCATAAGCAGCTAAGAAAACAACAACTGCGATTAAAACCAAAAACATTGCACTCATATTATTACCTCCCAATAATATATAATTAGTTCATAATAAACCTTTGAAGATCTGGTCTTCCAAGTTTATTAGTTATCCCGTTCTTATGAACAGGATCAATTAACATAACTTTAGTGTTAACCCACCC
>PPCM01000580.1_pt1 | contig 27822 bp, 33 predicted proteins | sample 1555541 | NCBI WGS metagenome assembly PPCM01 (sample SAMN05284479, study PRJNA326546) | Marine sediment metagenome, whole genome shotgun sequencing project. | isolation source: marine sediment | place: Germany: Wadden Sea | collected 2012-09-05 | reverse complement strand
ATGCTGTCAAGGCTGCAATTTGCCATGGCAACAATGTTCCACTTCATTTTCGTACCGCTCACACTGGGGCTTTCCATCATGGTTGCCATTATGGAGACTATGTACGTGCGCACCAAAAAAGACATTTACCTGCGCATGACTAAATTCTGGGGAAAGCTGTTCGTCATTAACTTTGTTCTCGGAATCGTGACCGGAATCACTCTTGAATTCCAGTTCGGAACCAACTGGTCCCGCTATTCCGAATATGTAGGTGACATTTTCGGGTCGCTGCTGGCCATTGAAGCCACTGTCGCCTTTTTCATGGAATCGACATTTCTCGCTGCATGGATTTTCGGCTGGAAAAAACTTTCCCCCAAAATGCACGCAGCCTGTATCTGGATTGTGGCTATCGCCTCTAATATTTCTGCAGTATGGATCATCCTTGCCAACGGCTGGATGCAGAACCCGGTTGGTTATGTAATCAGAAACGGTCGCGCAGAACTGGATAATTTCACAGAAGTTATCACCAACCCCTTCGCATGGGGCCAGTTCCTGCATAACGGCTTTGCCGCATTCATGGTCGCCAGCTTCTTCGTCATGGGCATCAGTGCCTACCATCTGCTGCGCAAGAACGAAGTTGAATTCTTCAGCAAGTCTTTTAAAATGGGCCTGATCGTGGCTTTCATCTTCTCCATTCTTGTTGCCGCTCAGGGACATCACCATGCCCAGACCGTTGCCAAGATGCAGCCTGAAAAACTGGCCGCCATGGAAGCTCTCTGGGAGACAGCACCCGACGGAGCCCCCATGTACCTGCTGGCCGTGCCGGATGAAAAGAACGAGAGAAACTCCATTGAACTTTTCGGTATCCCCGGCGCACTCAGCTTCCTCGCCTTCAACGATTTTAACGCTCCTGTGAAAGGTCTCAAGGAATGGCCCAAGGAAGACCGTCCTCCGGTAACCATTACCTTCCTTGCTTTCCGTATCATGGTCGGACTGGGAACCGTATTCCCGCTCCTGTGCATCTGGGGTTGGATAAAGCGCAAAGAACTCATGGAAAACAAGCTCTACCTGCGCATCATGCTGTTCGCTATTCCCCTTCCCTACATAGCCATCTGGGCTGGCTGGGCTGTTGCCGAGGTTGGACGCCAGCCGTGGATCGTATACGGCATCATGAAGACATCCGATGCAGTCTCTCACATTGCCACAAGTCAGGTTGCGTTCTCATTCATTGCCCTGACCACATTGTACACCATCCTCGGTGCGTGTGAAATTTACCTGCTGGCGAGATTCGCCCGTAGAGGCCCTGAACCTGAAAAGGCTTAATAAGCTGTAAAACAAGGAGAATATTATGTTAGAAACCATATGGTTCTTGTTGTGGGGCTTACTCTGGGCCATCTACTTCATGCTCGACGGGTATGATCTGGGTCTGGGTTCCGTGATGCCCTTTCTGGCTAAAGATGAAAAAGACAGAAAAGCAATATACAAATCTATCGGCCCCTTCTGGGACGGCAACGAAGTATGGCTCATCACCGCTGGTGGTGTAACCTTCGCCGCATTCCCCAAGGCCTACGCAGTAATGTTCAGCGGTCTCTACACTGCGCTCATGCTGCTGCTCATCGCACTTATCATTCGCGGTGTTGCCTTTGAATTCAGGGGACTGGTTGAAAGCGAATGGGCTCGCAAATTGTGGGATAAAGCAATGGTTGTCGGCAGCCTCCTGCCCGGACTGCTGCTCGGCGTTGCCTTTGCAAACATCTTCATGGGCATCCCCATTGATGAAAACGGCATTTTTCAGGGTAACCTGTTCACCCTGCTCAACCCCTACGGTCTCGGCGGCGGTATCCTTTTTGTACTGCTTTTCGCCCAGCATGGCTGCCTCTGGCTTGCCGTACGCACCGAAGGAGAGCTTAATGCCCGGGCCGGCAACCTTGCAGCAACCATCTGGCCGGTTCTTGCTGCGGTTTATGTTGCATTTCTGGCCCTTACCGGGGTATACACTCAGCTGCTCAGCAACTTCCTGGCCTACCCGGCCCTGATGCTGATCCTGTTGATCCCGATCTTTGCAATCGTCAAGGTCCGTACCCTTATCGCAGCACGCAAGTGGTGGAAAGCATGGGCCTGCTCCGCAGTTCTCATCGTTTCCACTACCATGTTCGGCGTGATCGGACTGTTCCCGGCACTGCTGCCTTCCAGCATCAATCCGGCATACTCCATCACCATCCACAATGCTGCTTCAAGCCAGCTGACCCTGAAAATCATGCTGACTGTTGCATTGATCATGGTCCCCATCGTCATCGGTTACCAGGTCTGGATGCATAAGGTATTCGGAACCAAGATCACCGACGAAGATCTGGGCTACTAAACACAAGATCCCAATTATGGAGAACAACCCAAATGTCTAACAAAGTTCTTGAAAAAGCACTCAATGAACAGCTCAATGCTGAAATGTACTCTGCATACCTCTACCTTTCCATGTCCGCTTACTTCAGCGACATCGGACTGGACGGCTTCGCCAACTGGATGCGTGTACAGGCCAAGGAAGAACAGTTCCATGCAATGAAGTTCTATGATTACATCAATGAACGCGGCGGCCGTGTTCTCCTTACCGCCATCGAAGGCCCCAAAACCGAATGGGAATCCCCGCTGGCCTGCATTGAAGCAGTGCTTGAACACGAACAGCATGTAACTTCTCTGGTTAACAACCTCGTTGACCTCGCAATTCAGGAGAGAGACCATGCAACCAACATCTTCCTGCAGTGGTTCGTAACCGAGCAGGTTGAGGAAGAAGACAGCGTAAACGCAGTACTGAACAAGCTCCGCCTGCTCAACGGTGAAGGCAACGGCATGTTCATCCTCGACAAGGAACTGAGCACCCGCGTATTCAACGCACCCGCTGAATAGTTCCCGCCTTACGCAAGACGAAAATAAGCCCCCCGGTACAGATGTACCGGGGGCTTTGTTTTTTGAGAGAGACTAAATATATTTAAGCCAGTCTTTAGTACTGAAAATTAACTGTAGCCTGCGCGGCAGTTGCAAAAATTTCTGAAGCCTGACTCTGGTAGGCCCGGACTCCGGCCATCTGCCTCGCTGAGAAACTCCTGCCTTGAGGTTCTGAATCCCTGGCGTTATTCTCGTTTTCTTTGGTGTTCACACCGGTAATCTGCGCTGCCTTCTGCTGCGCCTGTTCCTCTTCTTCCGGAGAAACTACACCGTCTTTATCTAAGTCCTTTTCCTCTTCATCCTCTTCCTTGCGAAAAAAGTTCTTTTTAAACTCGGACAAGGCCTCAGAGAAAACGCCATTTTCCCCTTCCACCTGATCTTCGGTCTTCAGAAGATCAGCCGTTTCTTTCGAAACCTTACCGTCCCCATCGGAATCGAGTATGTTGGATGCAACTTCATCCAACCCGCCAGTCTCGAACCCGACCATATTTTTGGAATCCGCATTTGGACTTTCCGCGGAAGATTCTGCCGCCTGCTGCATCTCAACAACAAGCTTGCCGAATTCCCCTTTTTCCTTATGCAATTTCTCCAGCACAGCCTGCATTTCTGCAGGTGTGACCATGTTATTGCCGTCGGCATCAAACTTTGAAAACTCTTCTTTGCTCAGCCCAAACTCTTCAAGACTAAGGATGCCATTACTATCCTTATCCTTCGAAATCATTAACGTATCTAGAAAATCGCTTTGCTGCTGTTTCTCTAGAATTCCTGATTCATCAGGAGCAAAATCCGCATTAACCTGCGACAGTTCAGGGCTATCAATTCCTGAAAGGCTCATCCTAATACTCCTAGTTTATTAGCACGGGAAGAATGGAAGTTATTGCCCGCTAGAAACGCACTAAGAAAAGTTAAGCAATTATCATTCCCATAATTATGCAAATTAATATTGGTTAAGCATCTACAAACTCAATCGAAGGAGACCGACAGCCAAAAATTTACGTATGGATATATCCTCCACTTTCCCTGTAGTACAGGAATGCTACCACTGCCTCGTTCCACTCTGATAATTTCATGGGACAACGCAACAAACAGGAGAAAAACAATGGCTAAAAGAATTCTTATGATCGTCGGTGACTTTGTGGAAGACTACGAAGTAATGGTTCCTTTTCAGGCACTGCAGGCCATGGGTTTTGAGGTAGACGCAATCTGCCCGGATAAAAAAGCAGGCGAACAGGTAGCCACCGCTGTGCATGACTTTGAAGCACACCAGACCTATCTGGAACGCCCCGGACACAATTTCACCCTCAACGCCGACTTTGACAGCGTTAAAACCGGGGATTATGCTGCTCTGGTAGTTCCCGGAGGCAGGGCTCCCGAATATCTGCGCCTAAATGAAAAAGTTCTCGACATTGTCCGTGACTTCTCTGACCGCCCCATCGCCGCAATCTGCCACGGACCTCAGCTCCTCGCCGCAGCAGGAGTGCTTGAAGGCAAGAAAGTGTCCGCCTACCCGGCATGCAGCCCTGAAGTGAAACTTGCCGGCGGTGAATACGTTGAAATAGACCTTGATGATGCAATTTGTGACGGCAATCTCATAACCGCTCCCGCATGGCCCGCTCACCCTAAATGGTTGCGCCTGCTGGTCGAGCAGATCGGATAATCCGGACAACCGGGAACACTGATCGGCGGGAAGCAAATCCACGAGGCTATCCATGTGTGAAATATATGCTTCCACCCCGCCGCAGGAATATGAACAGGTCAACCGCTCCATCAGGATAAACGGAGCTGTGACCAGCATTCGCATTGAGCGAAGGTTTTGGAATATTCTGGATGAACTGGCAGCCGAAGAGCAAACCAGCACCGGTAAATTCATTTCCACGCTTCATACCGAAGCGTACAGCATGAACGGTGAAATATCGAACTTCGCTTCCCTGCTCCGTGTGGTCTGTACCACCTACTTGGCGAACAAGAATTCCTGAACTTTCAGTAATAAAAACAACCAGCCCGTCTTTTTTAGGCGGGCTTTTTTACGCACATGCGTTGACACGTTTTTTTAATACGTATACATCAAAAGCATATTGATTTTTAATAACATCCTAATGAACACCACTCAAAATTTCATTCTGAGGTAATCATGAACAAGCCCCTTTCTGCTCTACTAACCTTGCTCATCACCATTTGCATTTCCCTGCCCGCAACGGCGGGAACGCGGACCATTACTGATATGGCCGGACGCACGGTGGAAATCCCGGCAAAAGTGGAAAGAGTTATCTGTTCCGGTCCGGGCTGCCTCAGATACCTGACCTACCTGCAAGGGCAGGACATGATTGTCGGCGTTGATTCCATTGAACACCGCAAAACCAGATTCGATGCCCGGCCCTACGCCATCGCGAATCCGCAATTCAAAAATATGCCGTTGATCGGTGAATTCCGTGGTCACGACAACCCGGAACTGATCCTCGGCCTGGAACCGCAGCCGCAGGTTATCTTCAAGACATACAAGGATATGGGCTACGACCCGGACGAACTTCAGGCCAAAACCGGGATTCCGGTCATCTGCCTATCCTACGCCAGCCTCGCCGCGAAACGGGATGTTATCTACAAATCACTGCAACTCATGGGTGAAGTTATCGGCAAGGAGAAAAGAGCCAAGGAAGTCTGCGATTTTATGGAAAAAGAAATCACCGACTTACAGAATAGAACCGCAAATATCCCCAAAGAACAGCGTAAGACCTGCTACGTAGGCGGCATTGCCAAAAAAGGCCCGCACGGATTCCAGTCAACCGAACCGGCTTACCCCCCGTTCCGTTTTGTTAATGCCATGAACGTAGCCTGCCCGCCCAAAAGCAAAGGAAAGCCCCTGCAGCATGCCAATGTTTCCAAGGAACAGATCGTGGCCTGGAACCCGGAGATTCTATTTGTAGATATCTCGACCTCTCAGCTGGGCGAAAATGCCGGGGCCATCTACGAAATCAAGACCGATCCCGCATACCAGTCACTGGACGCTGTCTCCTCCGGAGAGGTATATACCGTGCTGCCATACAACTGGTATTCCCGGAACTACGGTTCCATCATCGCGGACGCATACTACGTAGGCAAAGTGCTCTATCCTTCTAAATTTCAGGACATAGACCCCGAAGCAAAGGCTGATGAAATTTACACCTTCATGGTCGGCGAACCTGTGCTGCAAACCATGGAAAAAGCATTCAGTGTCAAAGGTTTTCATAAAATGGAGCTGAACTAGCCTATGCATTTTGATGACGGTCAGATTCCCGCAGAATACTCCCTCCACATCAGGCGGAAGTTTTTATTTATCGTAGCAGGTTTGTTTGCAGCCGGGATTATGCTGATAACCTCCATCGGCATGGGGCCGGTATCTATTTCGGGACTGGAAACCCTGCTGACCCTGCTGGGCGACACGGTCTCCAAAAGATATGACCTGATCATCTGGAACATAAGACTTCCGCAAGCCCTGACCGCTCTGGCCGCAGGGGCTGGTCTCTCTGTGGCCGGAGCTGTCATGCAGGCTATCCTGCGCAATCCGCTCGGTTCCCCTTTCACTCTGGGAATCTCCCATGCTGCAGCTTTCGGTGCCGCCGTATCAGTCATGCTGCTTGATCTTGGAACCATGGCCAGTTCCAATGTGGGGGCGGTAACCATCAACTCCCCCTACCTGACCACCATGGTAGCTTTCGGGTTCAGCCTGATCGCCACTTTTGCAATCATCGCTATTTCACGCACTCGTAGAGCCACCCCTGAAGTGATGGTCCTGACCGGGGTGGCACTGGGCGCACTCTTCACTGCCGGAACCATGTTCCTGCAATATTTCGCTGATGACGTGCAGCTGGCAGCAATGGTCTTCTGGACTTTCGGGGACGTTGCCCGGGCCACATGGACCGAACTGGCTATCATCACAGCGGTGACTGTAGTCGCTTACATCTGGTTCACGGCAAATCGCTGGAATTTCAATGCCATTGAGGCCGGGGATGAGACCGCCAAGGGTTTAGGCGTCAAGGTGGAGCAAGTCCGCATGACCGGAATGCTGCTCGCCTCACTGGTTACGGCGGTCATTGTATCTTTCCTCGGCATCATCGGCTTTGTGGGGCTGGTCTGTCCGCATATGGTCCGGCGCATGATCGGTGATGATTACCGTTTCCTGCTTCCGGCTTCCTGCATTGTCGGTGCGGTACTGCTGCTGGCGGCTGACACTGCGGCCCGGCTCATGCTGGCTCCCAACGTACTGCCCGTCTCGGTGCTGACCGCCTTTCTCGGCGCTCCGGTTTTCATCTGGCTGATCATCAGGGGGAATAAATGAATATCAAGGTAAACGACATAAATTTCAGTTACCACGGAACCCCGGTTCTTGAATCAGTTGATTTCAGTGTGGATCGCGGGGAACTGCTGGCTATCCTCGGTCCCAACGGTGCGGGCAAGACGACCCTGCTCAAATGCATGAATGCAATCCACAGACCCGCCAGAGGTTCAGTTCTGGTCAAGGACAAAGACGTTTTCAAGCTCGCTTCGGACGATATAGCCCGGCTGATCGGCTATGTTCCGCAACGGGTGGAGCCTGCCCGGTTAACCGTCTTCGATGCCGTACTCATGGGCCGCAAACCGCACATCAAATGGCGGGTCCGCGATCACGATATCCGTATAGTAGACGCCGCGCTTAAACGGCTTTCCCTTAACCATCTTTCCCTGCGCTACATCGACCTGCTCAGCGGCGGTGAATTGCAAAAAGTCAGCATTGCCCGCGCGCTGGTGCAGGAGCCGGACGTGCTGCTGCTTGATGAGCCGACCAGTTCTCTTGATCTCAAAAACCAGCTGGAAATCCTGCGAACGGTCCGGGCGGTTGTCAAAGGACACAAGGTATCGGCAATTATGACCATGCATGACCTGAACACCGCCCTGCGTTACGCGGACAAATTCATTTTCCTTAAAAACGGAACCGTCTGCGGCTGCGGAGGAAAAACCTGCGTCAGCCCGGAAATAATTGAACAGGTCTACGGCGTTGAAGTGGAAATCGAAATGCGTAAAGGCTGCCCGGTTATCCATCCCGTTGAAGATCTAGAAGCACTGGATTACGAACACGAACATTCTCATGGGCATATTCATGAAGTGAGGCAGTAAATGACCACATATTTTTCAGAAGACCAAATCAATCAAACAATTGAATTTCATGGACACCAGTGTCCGGGGCTGGCAATCGGCATCCGGGCTGCGGAACTCTGCTTACGCGAACTGGGGCATAACAACGACTCATCCATTGTCGCCATTTGCGAAACCGACATGTGCGGCGTGGACGCCATCCAGTTTTTGACCGGGTGTTCCGTGGGTAAGGGCAACCTGATCCTTAAGGATCACGGTAAGATGGCCTTTACTTTTTATCGCCGCAATGACGGAAAAGGACTGCGGGCCATGCTGAATCCCGGCTTTATCAACGAACTGCGCGATGAAATGGGCAGACTCATGGGCCTCTCCGATCCGACTGCTGAAGAAAAGCAACAATGCACCAAGGTCCGCGCTGAATGCGAAAAAGAGTATTACGAAGCCAGACTTGAAGACATGTTTATGGTGGAAGAACCGCAAATCCGCATGCCCCGCCCGGCGGCCATATTGCAATCACTGACCTGTGAGGATTGCGGGGAAATGCATATGGAATCCCGCTCCCGAAGATTCGGGGGACGGACGCTCTGCCTGCCCTGCTTCGCCAAGGTAGAACAGAAGATTTAAAACAAAGCGGGCCTAAGTCATAATGACCGAGGCCCGCTTTGTTATTAGGTGTGCTGTGATTTAAGCCGGATTCTTAACTTTGTAGAACATAGTATAAAGCACTGGAACTACCAGCAGGGTCAACACGGTGGCAAAGGCCAGACCGGCCATGATGGTTACAGCCATTGCTGAAAAGAAGGCATCGGTAACCAACGGGAGCATACCGAGAATGGTTGTCCCGGCAGCCATTGCTACAGGTCGAATACGGCTCAGGGCCGAATCGACAACCGCGCGGTACGGTTCCTTGCCTTCTGCCAGCTCAATGTTGATCTGATCAAGCAGTACTATGGCGTTCTTGATCAGCATCCCCGAAAGGGAAAGGAAACCGAGCAGAGCCATAAAGCCGAAGGGTTCCCCGGTTGCCAGCAGACCGCAGCTGACCCCGATGATGGACAACGGCACGGTCAGCCAGATGATGGCCGGAATTCGCAGATTATTGAAGAGCATTACAGTAGCAATGATCATAATCAGGAACGGACCTCCAAGGCTGGCAGCGAGGCTGGTCTGGGCATCCCTTGAATCCTCGAATTCCCCGCCCCACTCCATAGTGTATCCTGCCGGAATTTTCATGCCCTCAATCTGCGGACGAAGCTCTTTAAAGAGTACGGAAGGCAGTCCGGCAATCGGCTCGCAGGACGCGGTAATGGTCAGCATACGGTTACGGGTCTGTAACTTGCCCGGCTCAATGTGGGTATCAAAGCCGGAAACCACTTCTTCAACCGGAATCATGCGCCCGGCAACAGGGCTGAACAACTGCACATCACCGATCTGGGAAACATCAAGCCGTTCCCGTGCCGGGGGACGGGCCACGATGGGCAACAGCTTATCCCCTTCCCGGTAAACGCCTATATTGGTTCCGGTAAAGAACATATTCATGGCCTTGGCAAGGTCGGGACGGGTAATACCTGCAATTTTGGCCTGCGCTTCCATGATTACCGGGCTGAGAACTTTTACGTCCTGCCGCCAGTCATCGCGGATGGATTCAGCATGTCCGGTGGTAAGCATGATCTGTTGTGCTTCACGGGAAAGCTCGCGCAGAACCTTGGTATCGGGACCGCTGAAACGTACCTCGATGGAAGCGGCACGGCCGGGGCCGAGCTTGAACTTCTTCACCTTGGCTTCAGCCTGCGGATAATATTCATTCACATACTTCTTATAGCGGGCCATGACTTCACCGGTGGTCTCGTAATCCTTAACTTCCACCAGCAGAAGGCCATATGAAGAAGCTGTCTTTTCCGGGGAATAAGTCAGGATGAAACGGGGCGCACCCTGTCCGGTGAAAGTAGACACGTTCTTGACCTGTTCATCCTTGAGGATAACCCCGGCAAGTTCGTTCACATCCTCTGCCGTGGCCCGTATATCAGTGCCTTGAGGCAGCCAGTAATGGATGTAGAAACGCGGCTGGGTGGAATCCGGAAAGAAACTCTGCTTAACAAACCCGAATCCATAGATTGACCCGGCCAGCATGACCACCAGAGTCACCATGGTCAGCACCCTGTGCTTCAGGCAGTACTCAAGAATTGAGCGATACACACGAAACAGGACGCCGCCATAAGGATCAGCCTCTGCGCTGACCTTCGGATGCAGGAACATTTCACAGAGCAAAGGGGTGACTGTAACAGCAGTAACCCAGCTCATCATCAATGAAATAAACAGAACAATAAACAGGGAGCGGCAGAACTCACCGACTTTGTCAGGACTTAGCCCGATTCCGGCAAAAGCCATGATGGCGATAATTGTACCGCCAAGCAGGGGCCATTTACTCTGCTCAACAACATCCACTGCGGCCTGAATACGGTCCATACCCTTCTGGTAACGGATCAGTACCCCCTCGATAACCACAATGGCGTTATCCACCAGCATACCCAGCGCAATGATCAAAGCACCGAGCGAAATACGCTCCAGGGCAACCCCGGCCATCTGGATAAAGATAAATGAGCCGCAGATTGTGATCAGCAGAATGGCCCCGATCAGCAGGCCGGACTGCATACCCATAAAAAGCAACAAAACAATGATAACGATAGCCACGGCCTCAGCGAGGTTTATGACAAAGGAATTAACCGCGTTATCAACCCTGCTGGGCTGGAAGTAGACTTCCTCCACATTAATGCCAACTGGGGTCTGGCCCTGCAATTGCTGCAATTTAGCATTGATGGCATCACCCAGTTCCACAACGTTGGCCGCCGGGTTCCCGGCAATGCCGATGGCTACGGCGTTCTTTCCGTTAAAGGACATAATCTGTGACGGCGGGCTCTGGTAACCGCGATGAATTTCAGCCACATCGCGCAGAGGAACAAGCCTGCCTGAACCGTCACGAATAAACAGGTCACCAAGGTCTTCAACTGACTCCACCCCGCCGGACGGAGATATCTCGATATATTCACGACCTACTTTGACATTACCGGATTTGACCACGAGGTTGCGGTTGGAGAGGGTTTTGTAGACAGAATCAAGGGACACGCCCAGCTGGGACATCCTCGCCCGTGAAATCTCCACAAATACCGTTTCCTGCTGCTCCCCCCAGACCGTAATCTTGGCAACGTTATCAACCAGCAGAAGCTGTTTACGCAGGAAAGTCACATAGTCCTGTAAATCCTGCTGCGAGTAACCGTCACCGGTTATCGAGAGCAGGATACCGTAAACATCACTAAAATCGTCGATAACAAGGGAAGGCCCTGCCCCGGGGGGAAGAGAGGACTGGGCATCACCGACTTTGCGGCGGAGTTCATCCCAGACCTGGGGCAGGGTTTCCTTATCATATTGGTCCTGAACTTCTACAGTGACAATGGACTGTCCCCGGTTGGAAATAGAAGTTACTTTCTTGAGCTGTTTGAGTTGCTGGGCCGCCCCTTCGATAACGTCAGTGACCTCATCGGCCATTTCAGCAGGCGTTGCACCGGGGTAGTTAGTAACGACCAATGCTTCCTTGATGGTAAATTCAGGATCCTCAAGACGGGGCATATCCAGAAAGGCTTTCACCCCGCCGAGGAAGAATACAATTGTCAGGACCAATGAAACAGTTTTCTTTTCAATGGTCAGCCGTGCAAGACTCATCCGCGACTCCCGATTCTACCCTTGAGAATTTTAACTTCCTGCCCCTCACGTAAATAGTGGGCACCGGAGACGACCACCTGCTCACCGGACCGGATGCCTTCACGGACCTCAAAATTGGCATTCACAATCCGGCCCACCTGAACGGTACGCTTTTTCACCGCACCATTATCATAAATCCAGACGAACTTATCCTGATCCGGGTAACCGACTACAGCAGAAATGGGCACAGAAACAAAGTTCACACCTTTTTGTTCCGGCATGCTGGCCACAACTTCGGCAGTCATACCCGGATGGATGGACAAACCGTCGGGGTTTTCCATTTTCAGGGTTACTTCGTAAGTCTGTGTCTCTACATTGGCCTTGGTCTGAAATTCCTTGATATCCAGTTTGAATTCCTGACCGGGATAGGTCTCGAACTTAGCGCGGGCTTTGAAATTCTGGCTGTCTTTCTTGATAATTCCACGCACCCAGATGTTTTCCGGAACATCAACAACCACATCAAGGGCTGAAGTGTCTTCGAGCTGGACAATAGGTTCCTTGGCCTGAACGAACTCATGGTTTTCAACAGATTTAACCGCGATAGTCCCGCTAAAAGGTGCTTCAAGACGGGTGTACTGCAGGTTCAGCTTGGCCCGGCGTAATTCCTGAATCAGGGAATTCACCGTTGCCCGGCTACTTTCAAAAGTACTCTGGGCGGAGTCATAAGCGGACTGGGCTACGGTATCAGAGGCCAGCAGCTCCGCATTGCGGTCATAATTCAGCTTGGCCTCATTCATCACCGAACGGGCTCCGATCAGCTTTGCTTCAAGGTTCGCGATGGAGGCTTGAAAATCACGCTGGTCCAATACGGCGATGACCTGTCCTTTTTTGACAAAATCCCCTTCCTTGACGTTGAACCGCTCAATCTGCCCGGACACACGGAAAGCCAGAGTCGCCTCACGTGTTGCTTTTACCTTACCGGGAAATTTCCGCAGTTCAGGTGCATTCCGGTCTGATATTTTCATAACCCGAACCGGGCGCACGGGCTGTTCAACAAGAACTTCCTCTTTGCACCCCGGTAAAAGCATCATTGTTAAAATAAGAAATATTAGTTTGTTACGCATGGTTTCCCCCCTTGCTTATGTTTATGAAAACATCAATCAATCAGTTGATTAATTGAAAGACAAAAAAAATTATGCCCAGAGGGCCGGACTGCCTGCCTTGAGAAGAAGAGTCACTACTTTTCTGTATTCTTCAACCTTCTGGTCATCGTCTATGTAATGACCGCCACCAAGCAGATAGTCAGAAAAAATAGTACCGATCACTGCGGTAAAACAGATGTCTTTAACATTTTCAGCGAGGTTAGCTTTGGATCCGGTTCGGGTAAGAAATTCATTGAACATTTCCCAGCCAGTGGAATAAAGCCCGTCCCTAAGATCCTGCAACTCTTCACTGTCATGATTAAGTTCGCGCAAACCAACGAGATAAAGATCTCGATTTTGGCGGGCATCCGCCAAAAACCGGGCCACATTCAACTCCACCAGTTCAGCATGATCACCGGCCTCATTCATGGACTGCCGGATTACGGCAACCATCCGCTCACTGAACGCGCTAAAAATTTCACGCAACAATCCAGCCTTACCACCGAAATAGTAAGAGATCATGGCACTATTAACGTCAGCTTCACGGGCGATATCCCTGATCCCGACAGTGTTGAAGGAACGTTCGGCAAAGAGTTTGGCCCCGGCTTGGAGAATCTTTTCGCGTTTTGTCATAGGACCCAATTAATCAAGCGATTAACAATTGTCAATCACCTGATTAATAATTTCAGTGGATATATTTCTACCAGAGGTTCTTGGTATCCAGTTCCTTAACTGTTTCCGGCATGTCTGGCAGGGATGATTTCTTTGTTATATTAATGACTTCCACCCTGCGGTTCTGTGCGCGGCCCAGAGAGCTGTCATTGGGTGCGATGGGTTGCTCTTCACCCATACCCTGAATTTCGATGCGCTCGGGATCGATATTGAAATGAACGGCGAGATAATTTTTAACAGCTTCAGCACGTTTCAGACTCAAGGTCTGGTTGTAACCCTTGTCTCCAGCGGAATCTGTATGGCCGACAAGCTTGACCTGCATGCCCTTTCCGGTGCTGGAAGTAAGTGCTTCTCCCAGCGAATTCACCACCGGATATGCTTTTTCGCTGATTTTAGATGAGTTGACCTTGAATTCGATCTTAAGGAAAGCCCGGCCACCGGGATCGGTTATCATGCGCAGGATGTCATCTGAATTGGAGGCAAAACCGTCCTGCCCGGCAAAAGAAACAGACGCGCAGCAGAACACAAAGATGAACATGAATGCCAATTTTTTCATAAGGACCTCCGGGGCGTGGTTTCTGGAATAACATCAAAATACCCTCTCCCCGACTTTGGAGCAAGGATTTCCGTTTGCGCCAAGGTCTAATAATCCGGTTTTGAGCGGCCCCGCTTAACTTCGGAACGTTTCTTTTTGTTATCAAGGCGCTTGCGTTTAGCGGAGTTCGGAACCTTGGTATTGCGCCTCTTACGCACCGGCTTCAGGGCATCGGCCAGCATTTTGGCAAAACGGGCAATTGCCTCCTCCTTGTTGCGGAACTGGCTACGGTGTTCTTCACAGGAAATCTGCAATTCACCTTTAGAATTCATACGCCCACCAAGCCTGCTGATAATCAGCAATTTCCGGTGTTCACTTAAGGAAGGAGACTCCTGTACATTGAAAACAAGAGTGACTTTTGAAGATGTTTTATTTACATGCTGTCCACCCGGCCCGGAGCTGCGGCTGGCGTAGAAACTAATTTCATTATCGGGTATGGACAATGTGGAAGTGATACTTATCATTGCTTTCGGCTGGATGTTTTGTTTTTTGTTGCGCAAATGGCGGCGCACCCTTTTTTAAGTACGATGCTTGGGTCTTGCATCGTTCTTACTTTTTTTCAAGGAGATTTATTATGAAAATCGCACTTCCTTCCAGAGACGGAATGGTTGACGGTCACTTCGGCCACTGTGAAGCTTTCACCATTTTCACTCTCGACGAATCCAAAAATATCATCGAAGAAGAAAAACTCACCCCTCCCCCGGGATGCGGCTGCAAATCCAACATCGTCCCCACTCTCGCTGAAATGGGCGTCAAAGTCCTGCTCGCAGGTAACATGGGCCAGGGTGCAGTTAACCTCTTGCAGAACAGCGGTATTCAGGTTATCCGCGGATGTGGTGGTGAACTCAAGGAAGCGGTTGCACAGTGGGCGGCAGGCAACATTACTGATTCCGCAACTATCTGCGACGACCACGGTTCCTGCGGAAACCACTAGTATTACACCATCGAATTTATTTGACGGTCTAGCACTAGAAATCAATTATTATTTGGAGATAGAAACATGAACGAATGTCCTTGTGGTTCCGGCAAAGCTTACGAAAGCTGCTGCGAACCCTACATTACAGGAAAAGAGCCAGCACCTACCGCCGAAGCACTCATGCGTTCCCGCTACACAGCGTTCGCTGTAAAACGGGTTGATTACCTTGGCGACACCCTCGCCCCGGAAAGCAAACATGACTACGACGAGGCACAGGTCAAAGTATGGGCGGAAACATCCACATGGCTCGGCCTTGAAATTGTTTCTACCTCCAAGGGTTTGGAAGATGACGAAACCGGTGAGGTGGAATTCATCGCCAAATTCAGGCAGCAGGGAGCTATCCAGACTCACCACGAAGCCAGCCATTTCGAAAAAAATGACGGCAAATGGTTCTACATCGAAGGTGACTTTGTTCCCCAGCAGCCAATCAAGAAAAACAAGAAAGTAGGACGTAACGAACCCTGCCCCTGCGGCAGCGGCAAGAAATACAAGAAGTGCTGCGGCTAACCGCAACCTTCCGCAAGTCTGAATATTAGAAAGCCCCCCGTTCCTTGGAACGGGGGGCTTTGTTTTTTCAAATCTTATTTCTAATTTATGAAGTCAGTCCGTGAACGGAATCGCGGACCCAGTAAAGCAGGTTGAACTTCTCGGTCAGACCTTCCCTGATCTTGTTCAGGGTGGCCTTGTCCATGTCATGGATACGGATGAATACATGCCGCATATTTTCCTGCTCCGGCTCATAGGAAGTAAGGATGGACATTACCCGTCCGCCGTTGTCCTTGAGATAGTCAAGAACTCCGTTGAGAGATCCCGGCTTGTTGGAAAGAGCAAGGCCGACCTGCACACCGCCGTCAAGAACACCGGTAATACTGATCAGAACCTTGAATACATCGGTATTGGTGATGATACCGACGCACTTGTTCTCCGCATCCACAACCGGGATACCGCCGATCTTATTTTCTTCCATGACCACAGCTGCTTTTTCCACGGTTTCTTCGACGGATACGGTGAGAACCTTGCGGGACATGATGTCCTTGATCTTGATTTCGGAGAGCAGGTAGTAAAGCTCATGCATATCAAGAGTGGTAGCTTTGGAGGGAGATGCTTCCTTGATGTCCCTGTCCGAAACAATACCGACCAGAACGCCGTCTTCATCAACGATCGGCAGCCTGCTGATGTCATTATCCTTCAGCAGCTTTGCAGCCTTCATCATGGAACGGTCGTGGGTCAGGGTGATTACGTCCTTGGACATCCAGTTTTTAACCAGCATGTGGAACCTCCTTATGGCCGTCGGCCTGTGATGTTTCTATAAGATGATCAGCGTTAACAATGCAGCTATATTCCGCAAAAAACATTACGTCTGATGCTAAACTTATCCATTTTCCTACTTATATGATTATATAAACAAAGGTCTGCGGTCAATCTTCATAAACTTAAAATGCGCAAAACCAACATTCTTGCAGCAGAATTTAATTCTTAGGTGTTTCTTTGCGGATAAAAAGACCCGGCGCAATATCGGGGTGGTCGCAACGCAGCACAGCCTGTGTTCCGGAATGGATCACATCTTTCGGCTCGCCATTGGTTGCGGCAAAGGAATAATCACCGGAAGCAACTAACGGTCTTTTCAGGCCGGGAATCAAAATACTTACATCACAATCATCCTCCCAGCGGGCCTTTACGGAAAGCAGCCAGCTGCCGTCTTCGCGTTGTTCCAGAACGCGGGCCACTACCGGCTTGCGCTCTTCCTTGGACGGGGGCTGGGCTATTGTGCTGGGACCTGATGACTTAAAGAATGCGGTGGTCAACGGACGGGTAGCCGCGTTTACCAACTCTTCCATGGCATTTCCGGGCAACGGGCCGCCCTCTTTGGCTCTATCAATTACCGTGCGGTAAACATCCACCACCTGCGCGAGATAAGAAGAACTTTTGGTACGCCCTTCAATCTTCAGGGAAGCAACACCCAGCCTCGCCAGCATGCGCACGTAATGCACAAGGCAGAGGTCTTCGGCTGCGAAGAATTCTGTGTATCCTTCATGCTCCACCGCTTCCCAGACATCCTGACCGGGCCGGGTTTTCTCTTCCACCCGCAAGCCTGTGGCTTTATATTCAAAACGGCAGGGGTGGGTACAGCGGCCCATATTCGCGGATCGCTCATTCAGCCATGCACTGAGGAAACAGCGACCGGAAATAGCCATGCACATGGCCCCGTGGACAAACATCTCCAGCTCCATGTCCTCGGCCTTTCCGGCAATGTCAGTCACATCGGAAGCGGATAATTCTCGGGCAAGGTTGACTCTGGTAGCTCCGAATTTCTTCCAGAACTTCACGGCTTCGCTGTTACCGGTATTGGCTTGTGTGCTGATATGCACTGAAATATCGGGCAGGATTTCAAATGCCAGCATGAGGACACCGGGATCAGCGATGATCAACCCGTCCGGCGGACACTTAGCAAGTTTTTCAAGATCAGCGCGGACCTTGGAGAGATCTTTTTCCTTGGGATAAGCATTGACGCAAAAATATGCCTGAACATTATTATTGCGACAGAGTTCAAAGGCTGCAGGCAATTCCTCCCACTTGAACCCGGCTCCTGCAGAACGCAGGTTCAGGTCCCCTGCACCAAGATAAACGGCATCTGCACCGTAAGCGACAGCGGTTTCGAGTTTTTCCATGTTCCCGGCCGGGCAAAGCAGCTCCGGCATTTCTTCAAGGATGGGACGGGCAATTTCCGGTTTATCAGGTTTTTCTTCTGTGTAGGTCATAGCGGTATATTTAAATAATAGTGGTTAAATTCTGAGTCCCTTGGACTGCCTGAAGGACTTAAGCCCGTCAAGCACACTATGGTGCACAAACAACTTTCCGGCCCCTTTACCCAGCTGGATATCCGGTTTCACAGAGCCGTGAAAATCCGATCCACCGCTGGGCTGCAAATCATATTTGCGGGCCAGACGCTTGATGCGATCGGTCATTTCAATGGTGTGGGAACTGTAATAGACTTCAATCCCCTGCAATCCCATCTCTTTTAACCTCCCTACTTCCCGGTCCAATACCTCTTCATTTTTACTTAGCAGGAAGGGATGGGCTAAAATAGGAGTTGCTTCTGTAGAGTGCAGCAGTTCAAAGGCTTCTTCAGCTGAAATATTATTCTTGGGAAAATAGGCTTTGCCCTTTTTCCCGAGATAGTCGTTAAAAGCCTCATCATAGCTTTTAACATACCCTTTCTGGAGCATGATTCTGGCCATGTGCGGCCTGCCGATGGTTCCGGCGGCCTGACCCTGCACCTCTTCCATGGATATGTCAAAGCCGAGCTGCTGCAGTTTTTCCACCACAGCCACATTGCGCTGGGTGCGCATATTGCGCACATCATTAAAAACCCGCTTCAACCGCTCGGAATAGGGATCTACCCAAAGGCCGACTACATGCAGCACCCCCACATCACTGTGGACACTTAGTTCACAACCCGGCACGACCTCTACTCCGGTTTTGACCCCGGTCTCAAGGGCATCAGGAAGACCGTCCATGGTATCATGGTCTGTTAAAGCTATGGCGGTTAGCCCTGCTTCTTTCGCAGCCCTGACAAGCTCAACGGGGCTGAGGGTTCCGTCAGATGCAGTGGAATGAGTATGCAGATCAATGGCAGACATAGTAATCTCCGGTAGCAGCACTGGAAAATGCGGGGTTGAGGAATTTGTTTTCTATAGTTATAGGGTAGGGATCAAACAATGTGCAAGGAGTACCTTTATGACTCTGAATAAAGAACTGATCGATATTCTCGTCTGTCCCAAATGCAAAGACAAGCTGGAACTTCTTGACGGGGAATCCGGACTTAAATGTGAAAGCTGCAAAGTAGTCTACCCGGTCAAAGATGAAATCCCGATCATGCTCGTTGATGAAGCTGTTCCCGCAGACCAGTGGGAAAAGAAATAATTCAAAATATAAACAATGCGGATGAAAGCCCCATGGCTAGCCGCGAACAACAAGGAGTTTCCATGTCCCAAGCCAAAGATGGCGACAAAATCCGCGTCCACTATGCCGGTTCCCTCGAAGACGGTACTGAATTTGATTCCTCCTACAAAAGAGGCGAACCTCTTGAGATCGTTCTCGGTCAGGGCATGCTGATCAAGGGTTTTGAAGACGCTGTCAAAGGCCTTTCCGCCGGCGAAAAGGTTAAAGCAACCATCAGCCCTGAAGAAGGCTACGGCCCCTACCACGAAGAACACACCTTTGAAGTGGACCGCAACCAGATTCCGCCGGAAATCAATCCCGAAGTGGGCATGATGCTTCAGGTTAACACTGATCAGGGTGTTACCAATGTTACCATCAAATCCGTTTCCGACGAGAACGTTGTCCTCGACGGCAACCACCCCCTCGCTGGACAGACCATGATCTTCGAGATCGAACTGCTCGAAATCCTGTCCTAGTTTTAAACGGGCGCATGAAGCCCGTGCAGAAATTTAAAATCCCCGCGTGTTTTTCACGTGGGGATTTTTTGTTTTATATCAATATATTAACCGACAAAAAAACTTTTAGCATGTAAAAATTATACCCAGCAATGTTGACAACTCTTTTTGAATGCATATTTGTATTCCAGACGAAGATAACAGGAGGTTATTTATGGTTATCGACTTTAGTTCATTCTATAACTTTCCGTATGAATTTGATAAAATCTTCAATGATGCATTCAACCCTCATCATCACAACAGGCGAAAGGCGTCATATCCTCCGTTGAACATCTGTGAAGATGAAAACAACATATATATTCGTGCGGAAGTACCTGGAATTTCCATTGATGACATGGAAATCACCATCACAGCAAAGAACCTTGTACTCAAGGGAGAACGCAAATTGCCGGAAGGCAGATACTTCAGACAGGAAAGACCGTCAGGAACATTCCAAAGAATCATCTCAATCAACACTACTGTTGATGTAGATAATGTTTCTGCATCAGTAAAAGACGGCATACTGAATATAGTTCTCCCCAAAACAGAAGCATCAACACCCAGAAAAGTTGATATTGCTGTAGAATAACGGAGGGTTCACTATGAGCGAAGAAAGAAAAATTGAAAAATTCAGCCCTGCAACCGACATCGTTGAAAGCGAACAGGGATTTTACATGTACGTGGACCTGCCCGGTGTTAGCAGGGAAGCCCTTGAAATTGATCTCGATGAAAACACCCTTGTTGTTTCCGGTAAAGCAGCTGCAGCCCTCGCCGAAGGCGAAAAATTCATTGATCAGGAATTCTGCGAAGGTCAATACACCCGCAGATTTACCATCGCAGACGTCGTAGACCGCGAAAACATCAAAGCAAACCTTAAAAACGGTGTGCTGGAACTGTTCCTGCCCAAACAGCCGGAAGTTCAGCCCCGAAAAATACAGATTACAAGCAAATAAAAACCCTCACTCCTTCACACCCCAAGAAAAAAGGCTCCCTCTGCCACGGGGAGCCTTTTTCGCTTTTCATGAATAGGTATGAAAAACTACTTTAAGCCCTGTTCATTCAAAAATTTCCCGAGCTCTTTATCTGTCTTCAAAATATGATCACGCAGCCAGTCGGCTAAAAATTTGAATACCTTCACCGGCTCCACTTTATCGCCTGAACTAACCAGATTATTGAGAGCTTCAGCCTTCACAGCAAAATTTTCATGCATTTTTATATGCCTCTCCGCAGCCGGATATCCATATTTATTCATCAAGTTGTCTTCAGTGGCAAAATGGCTCTTAGCATAGGCGCACATGTCCTTAACAAGTTCTCCAAGTACCTTATCTTCTTCCATATTGGTTACTGAGTCATACGCCTTGTTAATCATGGCAATAAGCTGCCTGTGCTCGTCATCAATAACTTTTACCCCTACAGAGTAACTTTCATCCCATTTCAGAATCGGCATAGCTGCTCCTTTTTAGTCTCAAACATATTATCTATCTTCCATATAGGACACAAGTTCTCCATTTTAAGGCAATGTCCACTTTATAAAATTAATATTCTCATCATCCTGTATTTGCCCGTGGTGAAGGTTTCTGATAAACCGCTAGAAACCCTTCCAAGGAGGAAAACACAACATGAAACTCTTCAAAATAATGCTGGTCAGCGCCCTTTTCTGCGCTGCCCTTTTTGCCGGAACCGCCAATGCAGCAGAAGACAAAGTTTTCGTAAAGCTCCAGACCAGCGTTGGCAACATCGTAATCGAACTGGAGAAAGACAAGGCCCCTGAAACCGTTGCCAACTTTCTGCGCTATGTCAAAGAAGGGCACTACAGCGGCACAATCTTTCACCGCGTTATCGACGGATTCATGATTCAGGGTGGTAACTTCGATGTAAACATGCAGCCCCGCCCCACTCACGCACCGGTTAAAAACGAAGCCCGCAATGGCCTTTACAACGACAAGTACACCATCGCCATGGCCCGGACCAATGATCCGCACTCCGCCACTGACCAGTTTTTTATCAACGTAAAAGACAACGCATTCCTGAACTTCAAGTCCGAATCCGGCTCCGGTTGGGGATACGCTGTTTTCGGTAAAGTCATCGGCGGTAAAAAAGTAGTCGACAAGATCGCTAAAACCGTGACTTACCGCAAAGGTCGTTTTGATGATGTACCGGTAAAACCCATTACTATCATCAAGGCAGAAGAGCTTAAGCAGTAAGCAACTTCAAATTTACTTCACGTCCCCGACCACAAAGTGGCTGGGGACTTTTTTTTGACAAGCAACACCCGAACTTTTATGTAGGTCCCAAGCTACTAAAATTATCCCCGGAGGAAATTTCATGCACCTTAAAAATAGACTCGCCTTTGGCGTTATCATCGCCCTGACGCTGGGACTGGCCGGATGCCAGTCCGCATATTACAAAACAATGGAAGGCTTTGGATACCACAAACGGGACATTCTTGTTTCAAACGTAGAAAAAGCGCAGGAATCTCAAGAAGAAGCCAGCGAACAATTCAAAAGCGCACTGGAAAAATTCAGCGCATTAACCGGATTCCATGGCGGCGATCTTCAGGAAATATACGAACGCCTTAACGATGAATATGAACACAGCGAAGCCGCAGCACTCGAAGTCCGCAAAAGAATCGATTCTGTTGAAGAAGTCGGTAACGATCTCTTCGAAGAATGGAAAAACGAACTTTCCCAGTACTCCAGCACCAAACTGCGCAACGACAGCCGGGTAAAGCTTTCCAAGACCAAAAGCAAATTCAAACGTCTGCTCTCTGCCATGCGCAAGGCAGAAAAGAAAATCGATCCGGTGCTCAGCGTATTCAAGGATCAGGTTCTGTACCTGAAGCATAACCTGAACGCTCAGGCCATAGCTTCCCTCAAGTCTGAACTGAACACCCTTGAAGCCGACATCGGCAGACTGATCAAAGAAATGCAACGTTCAATTGACGAAGCTGATGCGTTTATCAAAGAACTGAAGAAGAATTAACATTCCCGAAGGCACGAAAAAGTCCCCGGAACATCAAATGTTCCGGGGACTTTTTTCGTGCTTGTTAATCAGCTGCAGCGAAAACGGGTTATCCGTTAACCACCTGCAATTGTTTTTTTACAAATTCCAATTCATCTTCAGAGCTGCTTTCAGCCATTTCAGCCAGAGCCTGCGCGCAGAAAGTAAGCATCACATCCGTATCCAATCCCAGTAGAATGGACCCGTTGGAAACGATACAGGTATCACCCTGATCTTCCATCAAATATGCCCTTCTGTCACGCTCTTCACCGTTTCTGGTTGCAATGGAGTAGCCTGTGCGCCCCTTCTCGGTACTGAAAATCTTCTCAGATACCAGCTCCCCGCTGTTCTCGTTGTAATTGAGAGATTCACTTTCAAGCTTTCCGATAAAGGAAATCTGGCCGCCAAAATCATTTTCCAGAGTCACCCGTTTCAGGGCAGCTGACTTTTTCATGATCCTTGTCCACCGATGTTTGTCAAATGGGCAGTTTCAGTTGCTCAGGTCCATCCTTTGCCCCCTTCTCCTTCTTTGGCGCTGCCTTCAAACCGGATTCAATATATTCCAGCAGGGAACTTTCCGGCACACGCCACTGACTGCCCACCTTAATACCCCGAATCTTACCCTCCTGAACAAGCCTGTAGGCCGTCCGGGGATGGATTCTCAGCGTGTCGGCAATCTCACGTACCGTGTATAGCGTAGGCGAGGGAGTCAAAGACTTATCCTGATTTTTCAAAATTACACTACGATGTAGTTCTTATGACACTATTTGTCAAAAATTGTCAAAGAAATGCACATATGCCTCTTCTTTTCTGCAACAACACTCCAACAATCATTAAATTGACTGAAATTACACAAGAAATAACAAACACCACTCCTGTTTTCAGAAATAGACCACAATGAATCTTCAAAAATAATTTCCCCTTTTTTCTTCAAAACACGCAAAAAATCCCCTTTGACCGTGGCCAAAGGGGATTTTCTTAGCGTCTAAACCTGGTAATCTAAAATCTCAAACGAGGATCACGCGGCCAGTAGCCGTTGTAATCGTAGCAGAGATAAACCGTGAATTTGCGGGAAGGCTTGCCACGGAAAGTGGTCTGAATATGAATCGGAGAGCTGACCCGCTCAAACATTTTCGGCAGCTCCTGATTGATCTCGTCATGAAATTTCTTGATCACATAGATGCAGTCCCAACCAACCTTTCCTTCCGGTCCGGGCCACATATCGTACTGGTTCATGCGGCGGTCGATCCATGCACAATAGGTGCGCGGCTGTCCCGGCACATAGAACGCAAGTGCTGCGGTCATGTCGTATTCATCGCTCATTACAAAGACCTTGGACGGATCTTTGAACTGGCTCTTTTCAAGCTCCACCACCTGCTGACCGAGGTCGGTCCAGCCTTTCAAGCGGTGGGTGGGGTTGAGATGGTCCGGAAGGGGCACGAGGTTCTGGAAATGAAGAACTACGAAGATTACCAGACTCAAAGTAACCCACAAGGTACGCATCCGGCCACGGCGGGCCCAGAAGCTCTCAAAAGCGAACCCGGCAATCATTACCCCGCTGACATAGGAGATAACCGCCCAGTTACCGAGCACCTTGGCGTGGAAACTCCACAGGAAAAAGAAAATCCAGACCGGGAGAAAGAACACGGAAAGCAGTGCATTCTGGCGGTAGCTCAAGTTCATCAGATTGCGCCCTTTGCCTTTGAGTACAAAGAACAGGGCTGTGAAGCCTCCGATAAACATAAAGGTCAGCCACCACGGGGTAGCCATGCCAACCTGCTCACCAAAGAACGGCAGGAAGCGGTCAAAGCGCAACAAATGTGAAGCCTTATCACCGGAAGCACCGATCAGATGCAGCACGTGCTTGTAGCCTACAAAATTGTTCTGCATATTCCAGATCAAAGTAGGCAGGAAGCCGAGGAATATCCCCCCTCCCAAAGCAAGTAGCAACTTGTGCCAGAATCCGCGCGGCAGTCTTTCCCTGCGCATAAGCAGCAGCCCGTACATGACAGAAAGTCCGGCAAATCCAAGCATGGTATACTTGGCAAGGATGCCCAGACCGAAGAAGAAAGCGATTGCCCAGAAAGGCTTTGTACGCGATTCATTGGAGTCACGTTCCAAGCCGGGCGGATGCGGAAGCGAGGCTTTGTAGAGTGCAAAAAACGCACAACTCCAGCAGAGAATAAAGGGGTTATCCGTAGTCATCAGGATTCCCAAAGCCAGATATACAGGCATGGCATTGAAGATGAACAACGTCCAGATAGCGGCAACGGGCCGTTTCCATATCTTTGCCATGCCCAGATAAAGCACAATCTGGGTCAAAAAGAGTCCGACCACCGATCCAAAGCGGACCCCGAACTCGGTATTGCCGAAAACGGAAGTCCAAAGCCCGATAATCCACGCAATGAGCGGGCCTTTGGAGTAATAGGTAAGCTGCATGTGCCGGGTCCAGTCCCAGTACTGGGCCTCATCCTGCACAAGGTTAAGCTGCCCGGTTCCCAAAAACCAGAGCCTTGCAAACGTACTTATAAGAATTATGGTTACAGCCCAGATAACAGGCTGTTTTTCAAACGAATCATTTAACGATGACACTTAATGTGACCTCCTTGCGAGGAAACTCTTATCCGAGGCTGCATGAGATGACAACAGCCCGCTTTTGTGGCAGATCAAGCCAAAACAAAGCCCCCGTTAACAGGGGGCGGTAATTTCGAGATGTTCTTTGCGGCGCTTTTCCCGTCCCGGTTAGAGACCCAATTTTTTAATCCTGTCCTCAGGCTTGATAATCTCGGTTACCCTGAACCCAAAGTTCTCATTGATAACAACAAGTTCTCCGCGCGCAACCAGTCTCCCTTCCACGTACATGTCCAGCGGTTCTCCGGCCAGCTTATGCAGCTCGATAACCGTACCCTGACCGAACTGGATGATTTCGTTGACCAGAAGCTTGGTCCGTCCCATTTCGACTTTAACTTCGAGGGGGATATCCAGAATGCGTTTCAGACTTTGCTCAGCCATTTATATAAACTCCACTAATAATCTTGGTTAACTGCAGGCAGGATACAGCAAAAAACAGCAAACAACCAGCAAAAGACCTGCTCTTTAATTTCAAGCCCTTACTTAACCTGCTCTACAGTCGGCCCACCCTCTTTTTGCGGTTGCAGGGCCAGAATAGCATCCGCACTTTCGGAAAATAAATCCAGGGGATGGTGGCTGATAACCAACACCTGAAAGCCAAGCCGCTCGGCAATGGTTCCGATCAGCTCCATAAATCTGGGTACAAGATCAGGGCGCAGCCAGCAATCCTGTTCATCAAGCACCAGAAAGGGCCTGTGCGCTTCAGGATTAAGGCGAGACAAAGCAATCAAACGCAGGCCCACGGATAAAATATTGCAAACCGAACCGCCCTGACCGACCATTATATCTTCTTCGCCGCCCTGATTCAGAATCTGGAAATCCACCTGCAATTTCTTGTCACGGATGGATGCAACAGCTTTGACCTCCCGGTCCTGCCCCAGAATTTCCCGGATGGCATGGGTCAGGTTGGTTTCCAGTTCGCTCAGCAGCTCCCCGAACAAAGCCGTGGAAAGCTCTTCCAGCCGCTCTGCCGCAACAGGCGCAATTTCCAGAAATTCATCCACCCTGCGGCCCTCTTCACGCAAAGACAGCCAATCGTCCATGCGGGAGGAGGCCTTCGCGCTCAAGCGATCCGCCCTGCGTTCCAAAGATTCAAGTGTAATATCTGATTGATTTGTCATCATAGTATGCCTTCGGCGACCCTGCCGGGAGCCATTTTGATGCGCTATCGCGCTTTTTAATAAAAGATTTCGCCGCCGGCGGCTTAAACCCTTTTCTTAAGCTTCGCTGATATAAACATCAAATGACGTCTTAGAAAGCTATTTGCGCCAGCATAACTAAAACGTCTTTTGGAATGAGGGGATGGGGTCTGGGGTCTGGGGAAGGGGAGAAACCCTTTTGGGCGTTAGCAAAAGAGTTTCTCCTCTTCCCCAGCCGCCGGAGGCAACCCTAAACCTTTTCCCAGACTTGCTCAACACAGTCTAAAAGAGCGCGAACCACGGGATCGCTTTCTTTTTTGCGCGGGAAACCGAAATAGAGTCCGACCTCGATATGTCCACCGGGCCAGATGTAGAATTCGCCTTTTTCAACACCCTCTGCGGCTTCGTCTGCACGCATAACGGTAATACCGTTACCGGATTTGACCAGTGCGTTGTGGGTATCTTCGCTGTCTGCGATCATGGATTTAGATACTTCAAGATCACGGGAGGAAAATGTTTCTTCGAGCTTGACGTTGAAAGAGCACTCCTCAGGAGTCCATATCCACTCCAGCTTGGCGAGATCCTCCCAGCTGGCATCCTGCATCTGTTCTTTCCATGATGCGGGTCCAACCACGTGCAGAATTGTTTTTTCAAGCAGGATACCGGCCACTTCTTCGGGCGGGCAGTTGGAATAGAAAAAACCGCCGTCGAGTTTGCGGGCTGCGATATCACTGCGGATAGTCCAGGTAGGCATCTGCACCAGACGCAGGGACAGCCCCGGAAACTTTTCCTTGATCAATGAAATGAGCTTCGGTGTACGCAGATAGATGGGAGAGGTCTGCAAGCCAACCCGGGCGACCCCGGAAAGCTCGCCTTTCAAGCTCTGGGCTTCGGACTCAAATTTTTCCACACAGTCAAGCAGATCGCGGGCTTTTTCAAGCAGCTGTTTACCTTCTGGGGTGGTCTCCATGCCCTTGGGTGTGCGCAGAAAAAGGCGCAGGTCGAATTCTTCTTCAAGAGACTTGATATGCAGGCTGATAGTGGACTGGCTGGCGTGCAAACGCTTGGCCGCGCGAGTCATGTTACCTTCCTCCGCCACCGCCACGAATGTCTTGATCTGATATAATTCCATTAATTTTCAGCCCATTGGATAAACTATTTTAAGAATCTAATGACCCTATCGAAAAACTTAAAGAGGGTCTTCGATTATTCCCATTGGATTGAAAACACGAAAACGGGCAATAAGGATTCATCGGCTACGTGATTTCTAAATCTTGATCACGAATACAGGAGAACCACCATGAGCAGCATCAGTGCATTCGTAACAGAAGTTTTCACCCCTGAAGACAGCGAATTTGGCCGCGAAAAAAGAATCGACCCCGTAACCGGAATGGTTAAAACAATTTTCTGGGTCGGTGCAGCAATGGTTTTCACCATTCTCGTTTCCGGTCTCCAGTAAACAAGCCTTGATTCATTAAGGTTACTATACCCTTATCATGCTTTCTCCACC
>PPCM01000579.1_pt1 | contig 27863 bp, 28 predicted proteins | sample 1555541 | NCBI WGS metagenome assembly PPCM01 (sample SAMN05284479, study PRJNA326546) | Marine sediment metagenome, whole genome shotgun sequencing project. | isolation source: marine sediment | place: Germany: Wadden Sea | collected 2012-09-05 | reverse complement strand
GGGACAAGGGGTCGGAGGTTCAAATCCTCTCATTCCGACCAGTTATTTCAAGCACCTGCAAGCCTCCACCAAAAGCACAAAACACAAATAGGTGTCGATTAGGTGTAACAACGACTGGTATTTCTATTTTTATTAATACCCAGTATGTAATTCTTAAGGAAAATACACCCTCACTGGAACTGCAAGGATGTTTTAACGAATCTACACCAAAGAAGGCTGACGAGTTGTTTTCTACCTAAAGCAAATTGAACAAATTAACAGTTCTTGGTGCCCCGCACACCAACTTAACTCCCAATCTGTAATTTTCAAAGTTTCTAGGCCCTTCTCTATAAAAGTTACATCTTTCTGTCAAAGCCTTAACCACTCAGTTTTTCACTCGCAAAGATGCTTGGAAAACTTACTAAATTCTCGTTGTCAATTATTAGAATTATATCTACTCATTCGATAGTAAATCTTTCACTTCGTCAACAGCAACCTGCAATTAACAAAAGAAATTGACAACACAAAATTCATAATGATGATAAGGTATTCTTGATTCTATTTTTGAGAATTTGATTCAATAAACATATGAACAAGACTTTTCTTGCTTTTGCGTTCGGATAATTATTTAAATTTTCATCACATATTTTCCAAGAAGCTACGCGGTTAAACAAGATACACATTAATCAGATACATTTCAGGGGTGGATATACATAGATTTAGCAGCCTTACTTCTCTGTTTACAGGGCATTCTCATTGTCGATACTAATAGCTTATCATGGATAAGTTAAAGGCAGAACTTACTTGTTTTTCGTTAGGCAATAGTAGTGTTTTACTTGTTAGTGATCATGGAAAAGGTAAGGTCTCAGGTTGCACTTTTAGTGTTAGGAATCGGAAGCAGTACAATTTCCAAGATAAAGAAAGAACCTCAAATTATAATATTGCTTTAATATGTAAGGCTGGCTAGAGAAATGTCTTTTGCGGTAGCATTTGCTACCTAGCTCGACCTCTTGACTGCCAGTGTCTTGAAATTGCTAAGTAAAGTACATTATTTGAACGCTGAAAAATGAGAAGCGATAAAGTAAAATCTAGCTTTAATGTGAAACACAAAAATAATGATGAACAGTATGTTGCTTCACTAACCTAAGCTAGGCGAGCAACGGTGGGCAATAACCAAGAATCCCATACCAGTAAGGAAATTTAGTGAATTTCTAGTGCAAGGAAGAGCGTTCAGGAAAGAACAAAGTACAGGAGGATGACCGGAGCTAAAAGACTCCATTATTGCCGACTAAAATTAGCCAGCTTTAGCTCAAGCTGCTTTACCAGAGGTATTCCAGATTGAAGCCGCCACCCCTTCGTTACCATCGCTATCGAGCACATAGACAAAACTAGCTTTTATCTGCAATGCACTTGTGGCCTTACAGCCTAAGCAGCGACCTGAGCAATGCCCTACAGGTCAACACTTGCATAATCTAAACGGTAACGAACTTAGTGCACAACTCGAGCTATCTTAGCGCTGGTAAATTTCATTTAGCCAGATGGGATGGACCACTGGTTTACTCTTGAATGTGACATTACAAAAATGAAAATGAGTTTCATTTTTGAGCTAGAGCCCTAATAATCACACGGTATAGTAAGCAGAGGAAAAAAATAGATAGGCTAATTATCAGAATCAATCCCAAGCTATACCAAAATATTTGAGAGACCATAGCTTTCTCAGTGTCCACAAGTTTTATAAGGAGGGTGTCAATTGCACTCTCTCGGTCCTCTGCTGTCTCTAAAGAGAGTAAATTGTTAAAACTAACCATCAATGTATTAATTTCTTGGGCTGTCTGTTGTGTCTTGAGTAATAAATCATTTGCCTTTGCTAAACCGTTCTCTTTCTCTTCGTTATTACTTGTTGTAGTGCTACTAAGACCGCTAATTTCTACAAGCTCTTCTATTGCCTCAACAAGGCGTATATACATTTTTGCAGTTTCAGAGCCAGTCTGGAGGGTGTTTTGAGTATCGTTAAGTACTTTAAGTAAAAGTTCTTCTTGGTCTATTAAAGATGTTGTAAATTGTTTTCTCTCTTGTCCTATCAGAGAAAATAAGTGCTCCAAGGTTTTTTGTCTTTCTTGACTTATCGCTTCTGGCAGCTCTTCAAATGATTGTGTTAATTGACTTCCCAAACCTTTGAACTCAGAGATATCACTTGTTACTTGAAGGATCAATGGATTCTTGGTGATCTGTGCAACCAGAGCTTCTCCTTGTAAGGTGAGTAGGCGTGGTAAGCGTTCACTTAGGAATAATGCTCTGTCTGCAATCATCATTGCTTCATCCACCTTTACAAGTCCCTCACTTACAGTACTCATGATCCCATCCCCATCTTGGTAAATCGGATGTACCGGTTTACCTCGTGAAGCAGGTAAACCATCACTATGGATACCTGCTATATACCACTGGTTGGGGTGTTCGTTTCTCCATTTGTCAATGAGATTGAGGACTTCTTCTTGTTGTTCGGATGTAAGAACTTGTGCAGATAATTCCCAAACTTCACTTTCTAATTTCTTATATGCTTCCACAAGGGGTTTCCCTTTTGCCCCAAAAACTTTAGGGATCCAATGAGATTTAACTGCATAGTGACCTAGCCTGACAAAAGTTATCATGTCTATCAAGGCTGCAGTAGGGTTAGGTTGTGCCGCAATGTTCATTGCCGAGGAGGTGTAAAGTACTTTGTTATGTTGAATAGCAAGCTCTTCAGCTGGTGTTATGCCACTACGTAGAATATCGTCCGACGCTTGCCAGTATATCATAGCGAAATGATCAGAAAACACCATCACTGCAGCTTGAAGTTGTCGCTCAGAAATAGAATTAGAAGCAGAGTTTAATTGTGCAGGACTATCACTAGATAAGTGTTGTGGTAGTGAGAAGGAGCATCCCCCTAAAAATATAAACCACAAAGTTAAAACGCTTGCTCGAAAAGAGGTCATATGCTCACAAAAGAAGTAATATTTATATATTTTGTTTTGAATGAATAAAAATTCTTTGAGATAAAAATCTAACTTGTAGTAAAATGCTTCTAATCATTAAACTTGAAATCTAAGGCAAGTTCCTTGCTCACTTGATAATCATTATCGTATAACAATAAAAACACAAAAGGAAGTAGAAACTAATAAATACCAGCTGGGCCTTATATTATGTTTGTTAGTTATAAAAAACTCTCAATTAGCAAAGCGTAGCTTGTCATTATGAAACTATACTAATAGGAGGAGTCCAAGATGAAAGCTCTACTGGTGACCATTATTACACTATTATGTTTTGCCTTTAATGCGATGGGCGATGATCAATTGCCTACTGCCACAGAGATAGTTCAGAAGGCTAAAAGCGAGTGTGCTAGTTTTGAGAGTGGCAAATTTAATGCGACAGAACAGACAATCACATTGCATGACTTTACGGGAGATGGCCGGCCAGAAGAGATTGTAGATGCATCCCAGTTCTCATGCTCTACATCAGCTAGCATGTGGGGTGGTACTGGTGGAACACTTTTGTGGGTGGTTGTAGATGGAAAAGCACATGAGTTTCTTGCACACAACTGGCGAGTTGTGGATGTAGATGGACAGAAAGTACTTTTGATTGCAGTACACCCCTCAGAGTGTGACTATACACTAGGCCCTTGTTACCGGGCACTGGTTTGGAGCGATGGATTTAGGACAATAAACTAGGTAGGCTGCTAACGAATAGTTCATGAAAGTAGAGATATACTCCATGTGAATTGTTGACAACGATGACATCATGAAAATATCCATTGTTGGCATCATATGTGATCTATTCAAACTGACCTTCTATATCAGTTAACTTCACAGTCATCCTCACTTTTTATTCAGGTGCATGATCAAAAGTATTAGGTACAATACATATTGAGTCATCAAGTCCAATAATCCATGAATTCCTATTACAAGGAAGAGCGTTCAGGAAAGAACAAAGTACAGGAGGATGAGCGTATTAAAAAGACTCCATTGTTGCTGACTAAAACTAGCCAGCTTTAGCATATGCTAACCGTAGAATTTATTCATAAGTACTTGAAAAAATGAATTAACATAGCTAACATTAATTAAAGATTATCTTTGGGTAAACTTCAGCTGAAGTAGTTACTTTACCAGAGGTATTCTAAGTTGAAGCCACCACCCCATTCGCTACCGTCGCTGTCTACCACATAGATCAAACCGCCCTTTATTTGTAATGCACTTGTGAGTTCACTACCTAGACCTAGACCTGTGATTATTGCATGTTCACCTCGGTTTTGGCCAACAAAGGTTTCCTTGTAGTCTTGATGTGATAGTAATGCTGCATCAACTTCGTGCTCATTGTTGTCGTTGGCGTAGACGTCATGCTCATAGCGAACAAACGCAACAGGATAGATAGAAAATGTTTCGGATAAACTGGCAAAGCGTGCGTTCAAGCCAGCCGAGGCAATGATTGACTGGGCATCCGCAGAGTCGACTTTTAAGCTCAGATCTGGATCGCCAGATTCCTTGAAAGACTCTTGTTCATAATAAATATAGTTGAGACCAAGTTCTGGAGCTAATGTAATCCAATCATTCTTGTAAGCAGTGATTGTTCCTTTAAGTCCGCCATAAAAGCTATGGCTATTGAAATCAGCGGATGACACTGTACTGGAGTCTGCCAGTGTGACCCATCGTGTCGAGTCATGATCCCCATATCCATAACCAAGTACTCCACGTAAATCCCACCCTCCAATATCTTTTTGATTAAGGTACAATCCGAGGTGATACATGTCGCTGTCAAAGTCCTGCATGGCTCGGTCATGCTCGTCCATCTTTTGCGTACCGAAAGAGACGTAAACACCAAGTGAACTGTCTTCTGCAACTAGTAGATCTTGGCCAATGGTCAGACCGGTAAGAGTGTAGTCGAAATCCCCAAGATTGTTGTCACCGTCAACGTCACCTTCAACATAAACCCCTTCCATCCACGTACGACGTAATGTTTCCGGTTGAGTTGTTTCTGTGCTCCCTCCAGAGCTAAAAACGCCGCCCCAGACAGCTCTGTTTTGAACAGTATTCATCACCATATCAGAATGTTCAAGAGAAACGGTTATGTATGAAGAATAGGGCTCAGCATGAATAGAGTCGAAGTCTGAAGCGACTTGGCCGTTGGTGAGTTGGTTGAGTGCGTTGTTAATAGCAGTGTTGCCGCTATTGGCTGCGTTAACGATGAGTTGGCTTGCCCCCTGCTGGTTTTCAGTCCTTACGGAGGGGTGGGTGAGTAGGGCGTTGTTACCTTGTTTTTGGGCGTTTAAGGTGAGGTCAGGCTTCCCGTTGGTGTTGGCATCGGTGATGGTGAAGTCGATCAGTGCGGGGATGTCCGCCCCTTCGACCAGAGGCGCACTAGCTGCGCCGACAAGTGTGCCGGCGACACCGCTATTTTGTGCCTGTATGAGGGTGAAACTCTGGCCGTCGAGCTCGTCTGCGGTGAAGGCTTGGGTGAGGCCGACATTGAGCGCTCGCATTTGGGTGAGGGTGATATCGCCAGCGCCATATTGGATGGTGTCGTTGCTGGCATTGCCGCCGGTGACACCGAGTCGCATGTTGAGTGTCCCACCATCAGCGCTGGGGAGCAGGTTTAAGAGATCGGGCTCGAAAATTATACGGTTATCGGTGGTAAGGGTGTAGACTTGGTGGTCGTTGAAGCCGAAGTCCATGACGCCGTCTTCTCGGATCAGGATCAAGCCGCTGCCGTCGATGGTGCCGTTGGCAAAGTAATCGCCTTCAATGAAGATAGAACCATCGTTATCGATCGTGCTGTTGGGGTTTTGATACCAAGTACCGCGACGGTTGACGCGGAACCTGCTGCTATTGTCTATCGTTAAATCGAAGTCCGAGTCGTTGCCACCGGTGTAACCGTTGAGTACGAAGGTGGCATCTGTGAGATTGATCGAGGCGTCGTCATTGGCATAGATCTGTGTGTTGACCGTGAAAACAGTGTTTTCCAGATTCATTGAGGACGTACCCCCTATTAAGAGGTAATCGACGCGGCTCTCGGTAATGTTTTGCTGAGAGAATTGTGTGGAGCCACCAAGGTTGTTTAAGCGGAGCAGTCCTGTGCCGCGAATGCCCGAGTTTGGGCCACTGCCATCTAGGGTGACGTTGCCAAGGGTGCTGATGATGCCGTCGGTGATGAGAGCGCTGTTGTCATCGAAGCTCAGTGTGGTATCGGTCAGCTTTATTTCTTGATTGACTTGAAAGGTGGTATATCTGCCGAGGTCGATCGTGCTACCGTCGAAGGCAATATGCTCGACTTCGAGGAAGGTTTGGATACCTCCTAGACGGAGAGTGGAGCCATTGGCGAACTCTAGATTCTTGGTGGAGTTCATGTAGACATTGGAGTTCTGTAGGAAGAGTTCGCCATCGATTGTGCCTTCGATCGGGGTATTGAAATTCAGGCGTTGCGAAGGGATGGTCGTGGAGAGTGAGCCTGAGATGAAGAGCTCGAGGCTTGCGCCGCTAGCAACGTCCAGGGTGAAGAGGCTGGGGCTGATGTTGCCGCTCCAGGCAGTGATTTTATTTGTGCCGGTGTCGACGGCTAAGTGCATGGGCGCGTTGGCTTGGGGATCTAGGTCGACATAACGCAGGTCCATTGTGGAGTCGTTTAGAGTGAGGCTGTTGTCGTCGCCCCAAAAGATGAGTTTGACTGAGTAGCTGTCTAGGTCGACCTGGTTTAGAGTCATATCGGAGATACGCAGGTAGCGTGCGTAGCCGCCATCGAGATTCAGGTCGCCAGTGTCGAATGCGGTGCCGAGCAGGCTGACCGTCATGCGGTCGGTGGCGAGTGGGTCGTTAAAGGTAACGTCCTGCCAAACTTTATAGTAGGCGTTTTGCTCGTAGCTGAGGTCGTCTTCAAACCAAAGTTTTAGGTCGGACCGATCTTTGAACAGGAGTGCATCGTACTGTGGGTATAGTGAGCCGACTGCTCCGAATTTACCATTTACCCAGCCACCATAAGTGATTTCCAGGGTGTTCGCGGTGGCTGCCGAACTGAAGGCGAGCGATACGACTACTAGATAGTGTATAATTTTCAAAGTAATTGGTTTAGCCATACAGATAACCTCCGGCGTAAGTTGACAGGGTGTGTCCGCGCGATTTGATGAAGTGTTATACCCTTACTCTGATGTTACATTTTTTTAAATGCTATGTTGCCAAGCTTTATAGCCCTCACCATTTAGATGTACATTATTTGTAGTGAACTCTAAAAACGATAAATCAGTTTTATAGATTAATGTATGTTTGATTATCATTCTTATCAGCTACGCCGGTAGGAGTCAAGGTGGTTGCACCTGAATAGATTCTATACCAGTAAATGTCCTACTGCCTCTGTTACTTCAGGTGCACAAAAAATATTAGGTTATACAGGTGTGTGGTTTTACTTCTGGAAAATAGAGAGGATAGAGAAGGTGGAAGAGATAGGGAAGCCTCATGTTTTTGAATGATTTGTATGATATCATTTGTAATTCTCAACCAAAACAGAATAATTTTATACAGAATGTTACTGCGGCTATTTAGGTTAGCGAGTGTGCAATATGAGAAATATTAGTAACGAGCAGGGAAAAAAATGTCATAATCGGAGGAGTACCGGAAACGAAAAAAGGACTTACAGCTAATTTGCCGTAAGTCCTTTATATATATGGTGGAGGTAGACGGGATCGAACCGACGACCTCGTGACTGCCAGTATCTTGAAATTGCTAAGTAAAACACATTGTTTGAACGCTGAAAAATGAGAAGCGATAAAGTAAAACCGAGCTTTAATGTGAAACACAAAAATAATGATGAACAGTATGTTGCTTCACTAACCTAAGCTAGGCAAGCAACAGTAAAAAATAGCCAGGAATCCCATACTTCATAAGGAAATTTCGTGATTTCCTAGTACAAGGAAGAGCGTTCAGGAAAGAACAAAGTACCGGAGGATGACAGGAATAAATTTTAGCCATGTTTAGCAAACCTAGTGCAGCTGTTTCGTCTCTTTGTAACAGTGCTTTAGCCGTTTAGCCAAATTATCCGCTAAACTGTCTTCTGTATCTAATTTGTGTCATGGATCGTCGATCTTGTTTCGAGGGAAACATTCAAGATGTACTATAGACACCTCAAGTTTGGCTTGGCAACTAGTTGGTTAAGATGTTCATGGATAAGGTAAAGGGAGAATTTTCTTGTTATTTGTTAGGCAACAGTAGTGTTTTACTTGTTAGTGATCATGGATAAGTTCTTATTATTGAATGCTTGTTTGCAGTTCAGTCCCTGCGTATTTAACTGTTTTGGTATTATAATTATTTTAACCTTCTTAAATCTTTCTAGTTAGACTTTGTGAACAGCCTGAGACGCCCTTTCTTTTTATAACACATACTTCCTTTTTGTCTTTCTGGTAGCCATGGCTACCATTGAACAACCTTTCTACCACCGTTGCGTGTTGTCTATCTATTCTTATTTTTTAATCTGTAACAGCAAGGAAAACATAAAAGGATAGTATTAAAATATGGAGTGAAAAGATGAAATCCTTAATTATCTTATTGGTAATAACTATCATTTCTGGATGTTCCAAGAGTGATATGATAACCTATCAAAAAAATAGCCCACAGCTTGATATGTTAGAATATTTTAAAGGCAATACAACGGGATGGGGAATTGTCCAAGATAGACAGGGAAACCTTACTCGACAGTTTGTTGTCCAGATAAAGGGTATTGTTAGTGATAATATCATAGTCCTTGATGAAGACTTCAATTGGAGTGATGGAGAAAATAGTACACGAACATGGACTATAACCAAAAAGGATACCCATACATTCACTGGAACAGCTGATGATTTAGTTGGCCAAGCTACTGGCACAGCTTATGGTAACGTGCTCAACTGGCAATACTATCTGGATATTGAGGTTGATGGTTCAACTTGGAGGATACATCTTGATGACTGGATGTATCTACAACCGAATAAAGTACTTATCAATAAAACCAAAATGAGTAAGTTCGGCATTCACTTGGGTGATATCACCATTACTTTTCAAAAAAGTATTGATAAGGAGAAAGCGTGATGAAATTACTCTTTACCCTACTGACAATGACTCTTCTATACTCTTCTACAGCAACTGCACAAATTGAAACAATGCAGTTACAAGGTCAAGGCTATATTAATTTTTTTGGTTTTGTAAAAGTATACAATGCATATCTCTACACCGATCAAATAAATAGTGAAAAAGACATCCTCTCGCCTGAAGTATCAAAATGTCTCAAGCTTCGATATGATGTTTCGCTTACCAAAGAGAATTTTATTGAAGGTGCCAATACAGTTATTTTTAAACAGCACCCAAAAGAGAATATTGCGAAGCTCAAAGATGAGTTGAACCAACTGCACAACTCCTATCAACCAGTTGAAGAAGGAGATATATACACTCTCTGCTACGATGCTGCTTCAACTATAACAACATTAAGTCTTAACAATTCCAAACTTACAGCAGTCGCCTCAAAGGAGTTCAGCAGACTTTACTTTGGTATATGGCTTGGTGGAGATGAACCCATTGATGAAGATTTACGGAATGATCTTTTAAATTTGCCCAACTAAAAAGAGGCCTTGAAATGGAGAACTTTCTCAGCACATATCAAAAACTTAATGCAGACAACTTAGCGCTCTTAAGTGAGATTTATAGCCCTGAGATTGTCTTTATCGACCCTGCTCACGAAATACAAGGTCTTACACCCTTAACGAAATATTTTGCCAATCTATATAAGAACATAAACCATATCAATTTTGAGTTTCACCAGCCATTAAAGGCAGATAACGCAGGATATGTTCAATGGACAATGACCTTTTCTCATCCAAGTATGAAAAAAGGTCAAAACATCACTGTTGAAGGAGCAACCTATATTCGGTTTGCAGAAGATGGCAGAGTCTCCTATCACCGAGACCACTTTGATCTCGGCTGTATGATTTATCAGCACATTCCCGGCTTAGGGCGAGTCATAAAAACTATCAACAGGAGGTTAGGTACATGAAAGTTCTGATTACAGGAGCGACCTCAGGTATAGGTGAGCAACTTGCCCTTGATTACCATAATCAAGGACATGAAGTCTGGGCATTCGGTCGCAACAAAGAGGCTTTATCAAAACTTGCAAAGATAGGGCTTCATACAGCACAGGTGGATTTGAGTAAAAGAGAAGAAACTCTTCAGTGGTTTAAAAGCCTGACAAGTCTTGACTTAGCAATCTTAAGCGCTGGTACATGTGAATACATAGATTTGCCAGAATTCGACAGCGCATTAATTGCCCGGGTAATGCGGGGCAATGTTGAGTCGATGGCGGTTTCTATTGAAGGCGTTTTACCTCTCTTGCGAAAGGGGAACCGACCGCACCTCGTTGGCGTTGGTTCTTCCGTTACCTATCTGCCACTGCCGCGTTCTGAAGCATATGGTGCATCAAAAGCTGCTCTTGCATACATGCTGGACACTTTGAGAATCGATCTTTACGAAGAAAACATCACTGTAAGTCATGTTTGTCCAGGCTTTGTAAAAACACCACTGACAGACAAAAATGATTTTCCGATGCCGATGAGAATAACTACAAAAGAGGCAAGCGATGCAATCCGTAAAGGAATTGAAGAACGAAAGACAGAAATACATTTTCCAAAAAAGTTCACTTACACTCTAAAAGTGCTGTCTCTAATTCCAAACCGACTCTGGACTAAACTTGCACAGGGGATGAGAAAGCCATGAAAAACAAGAAAATTGCAATTATTGGTTCAGGCATATCCGGGCTAACCTGCGGTTATTACCTTACAAAAGCAGGTCGTCAGGTAACTGTATATGAAGCAGAAGATTATATCGGTGGGCATACCCACACCGTTGATGCACATTATCAAAATGAATTGGCACGAATTGACACCGGATTCATAGTTTTTAATGATCGTACTTACCCAAACTTCATCAAGCTGATGAATGAAATTGGTGTAAACAGTCAGCCTACTGAGATGAGTTTTTCTGTTCGCAATGACCAGATTGATCTAGAATATAATGGCAACAATCTCAATACCCTTTTTGCTCAGCGTAAGAACTTGATCAGACCATCATTTTTAAAGATGTTAAAAGATATTGTTCATTTCAATAAGGACGTCCGTCTGGTTAGCCATAAAGATAAAAATGTGACCATAGGTGAATATCTCCAAAAAAGTGACTATTCACCACTTTTTAAAGACAACTATCTACTGTCAATGATTTCTGCTATTTGGTCAATGGGTCTAGAGCGTTGTCAGGAATTTCCTCTCCATTTCTTTGTGCGCTTTTTTGACAATCATGGCTTGCTTGATGTATCTAACCGACCTCAATGGTACACTATTATCGGAGGTTCAAGTAGTTATATAGCTCCTCTAACCAGTTCTTTTGTAAACCAAATTAAGTTAAACCAGAAAATCATTTCAGTAGAACGTAGAGAAAATGATGTCTTGGTTCGGACCAAAGAGCATGCTGAAAGCTATGATGAAGTCATTTTTGCTTGTCATGGTGATCAGGCTTTAAATCTTTTGAATACTCCAACAGCTCTTGAGAGTTCAGTGCTGAAAAACTTTTCTTTTTCAAAAAACAAAGTTGACCTGCATGTAGATACTAGTCACTTACCTAAAAGAAAAAAAGCATGGGCAAGCTGGAATTACAGAATGGTAGACAGTGCAAATGAACAAACTGTTTTGACCTATAATATGAACATCCTCCAGAGGTTACAAAAAAAACATACCTATCTAGTTACCTTAAATCAGGACATTGATCCTCAACATGTCCTCAGTACCTACAACTACAGTCACCCAATCTACACATTGAATATGGTAAAGGCACAGGAGAACTGGCAGACTATTTCTGGTGTTGATCGCATACATTACAGTGGTGCTTATTGGTTTAATGGTTTTCATGAGGATGGTGTTAAAAGCGGCTTAAGAGTCTGCAAAACACTGGAGAAAACCATATGAAATCAGCACTCTATGCAGGGCACATCTATCATACACGCCACATTCCTAAAATTCATACTTTTCGGTATCCGTTTTTTATGTGGTTTCTGGATCTGGAAGAGATTGAGAAAGGGATTAGTTTTGGCAAATGGTTTTCTTCTGTCAGCTTTGCACTGAGCAGATTTAAGCGCACAGACTATCTAGGTAATGAGAGTGAGTCGCTTGCAATCAGTGTTAAGAAAGAGATGTTGAAGCTTACAGGACAACCAGTTCAGGGTAAGGTTTTCGGTCTAATGAACCTAAGAACTCTAGGTCTTTACTTCAGCCCTGTAAATTTTTATTACGGATTTGATAAAGCTGGCAAGCCATCACATTTTTTAGCAGAAGTAGCAAATATTCCTTGGAATGAAAGACATTATTATGGACACCTGCTCGCTGCAGGGGAAAATAGTCCTATAAATGCTAAAGACTTCAAGGTATCTCCTTTTAACCCCGAGAACAACCAAACGTATAAGTGGAAAATCAGCCAACCAGGCGAGAATCTTGAGATCAACCTTGGTGTTCATGATAAACGAGGCCATATTTTTGAGGCTGCTCTTCGCCTTCAGGAAAACCCATTCAATCTTAACATAATGCGTCGATTTCTGAGAAGGACACCTGCAATGACACTATTGATTGTTTCGAGAATATACTGGCAGGCACTAAGAATTTTCCTCAAAGGTATTCCGTATATATCATACAAGAAGGAGGGGAAATGAATACAATAGCCACTAAGCAAAAATCGATAACCATAAATGCACATTCGATTACAGATAAATGGGCTAAATCTCTTTTTTACGCGCTTATAGCCCGTATTGTTCATGGTAAAATCACTGTAGTTGATGGCCTAAAAAATCAGACTTTCGGAGCTGACAACGCAAAGCTATCGGCAGAAATAAATATTCTGGATCATAAGTTTTACAAACGGATTGTCCTAGGTGGCTCCATCGGTGCAGGTGAGGCCTATATAGAGGGGTTGTGGGAAAGCGACAGTCTTACAAACCTGATACGAATAATGGCTTTGAATATTGAACTGATAAATAAGATTGAACAAAAATTCTCCTGGATTTTCCAGCCTGTTAGCATCCTTAAGCACAGGTTAAAGAGTAATACTAAAAAGGGATCTAAAAAAAACATACTTTCTCACTATGATCTCGGCAATGAAATGTACCAATCGTTCCTTGATCCGACAATGATGTATAGTTCTGCAATCTACCCTGATCACTCAGCCAGTCTTGAGGAAGCATCAATCCATAAACTTAATGAAATTTGCAAGAAACTTGATTTACAACCAACAGACCATCTTATAGAAATAGGTACAGGTTGGGGTGGTTTTGCCATCTATGCCGCACAGAATTATGGGTGCCGTGTTACCACAACAACCATCTCTGAAGCGCAGTTTAGAGAGGCTGAAAAACGTATCAAGGCAAGAGGACTTGAAAATAAAATAACCTTATTAAAGACAGATTACCGTGATCTGGATGGTAAATTCGACAAGCTGGTTTCCATAGAGATGATCGAGGCCGTAGGTGAAAGATATCTCCCTGGTTTTTTCGAAAAGTGCAGTAACCTTTTAAAACAAGATGGGAAAATGCTCATACAGGCTATCACAATAAGAGATCAGGCCTATAAGCAATATGCAAGCAGTGTTGATTTTATTCAAAAACATATTTTCCCAGGAGGTTTTGTGCCTTCTAACAGCAAGATGATCGACATAATGGGAAAAAAAACCGACTTGGTCGTAAGAAGAGTTGATGATTTTGGGTTCGACTATGCACGTACCCTACAGAACTGGCGGGAGAGGTTCAATAGTGGTTTTGACAGAATCAGACAGTACGGCTTTGATGATACCTTTAAACGTCTGTGGAACTTCTATCTCTGCTATTGCGAAGGTGGTTTTAGAGAAAGAACGGTGAGTGTTGTACACATCGTAGCAACTAAACCTGATAACCGAGACTAGGTGTTTTAATGAACATTTTCATTAATATTGGAATATACCAAGTTGTATGGTTTTTATGTGTGTTACTTGAAAATTTGGGGGCTATTCTCGCTCTTCCTTTGCTTATCCTTCATCTCTATTTGTCACCATATAAAGGTGATGATTTAAAACTGATGAGCAAGATGCTTTTTATAGGATGTGTTGTGGATGGATTGCTTCATAGCAATGGTTTTATTAGCTATAATGTAAGTGCTTTACCTATTCCACTCTGGCTCGCTGTTATTTGGCTTGCCTTGGCAACCCTACCCCATCACAGTCTAAACTGGTTGAAAGGACGCTATTTTCTCTCGGCCTTTTTGGGGCTATTTGCAGGGCCACTGGCCTATTGGGCAGGAGTAAAATTTGGTGCAGCGCACTTTGATAAATCGCTTATATCAAGTCTTGTGGTTTTTGCTCTTATCTGGGCTGGGCTACTACCCCTTTGTATTTACATTGCAGATAAGATTAGACCCCACAATAGACCACTAAAAACATAGAGGAGCCCAATGAAATCAGTAGCAGAAAAGACAAATACTACTTTCAAAATAGGCGTTAGTTCATGTGTTCTTGGTAATAAGGTAAGGTTTGATGGCGGCCATAAGCATGATCGATACATAACTGGTACTCTATCTAAGTACTTCGATTTCTATCCGATATGCCCTGAGGTAGAGTGTGGTTTATCAATACCCAGAGAGTCTATGAAACTTGTTGGGAAGCTGGACAACCCAATTCTTGTGGGCAATAAGACCGGAACAGATTATACCGACCAGATGAAAAAATGGGCACAGCAGAAAGTTAATCAATTAGAAACTGAAGACCTTAATGCCTTTATTTTTAAAGCCAAATCACCCTCGTCTGGAATGACACGAGTCAAAGTGTATGACAAAAACAATGTCCCCCACGCAGCCGGTATTGGAATATTTGCATCCATCTTTATGAAAAACTTCCCTCTGATCCCGGTGGAAGAAGAAGGACGGTTGCATGATCCTGGACTAAGAGAAAACTTTATTGAAAGTGTCTTTGTTTATAAACGGTGGAGAGATTTACTTAAGGATTTCACAGTACAAAAATTAGTAGAATTCCACACAACACACAAATATTTATTACTCGCTCACAATCAAAAAAATTATAGGGCTCTTGGGCCGCTTATAGCTCAAGCTGGAACACTTGACCCAGTTGAATTGATAGATGAATACCAAAGAACTCTCATGGACACCATGCGTTTAAAAACCACCACGAAAAAACATGTGAATGTTTTAATGCATATGATGGGATATTTTAAAAAGGTACTCACTAAAGATGAAAAAGAAGAACTTCTCGAAATCATAGATCACTTTAGTAAGCATTTAGTTCCACTTATAGTGCCAATCACCTTGTTAAATCATTATGTGAGAAAATATGATCAAGCTTATTTGAAAAAGCAAATTTATCTTAATCCACATCCTTTAGAATTAAAGTTGAGAAACCATGGATAAAAAAAATAAAATTCTCGTCACAGGTAGTACTGGTTATATTGGCAGAAGACTCGTTGAGAAACTCATTGATGAAGACTACTCTTTAAATCTTTTGGTGAGAAACAAAAACAAAGTACAAACGTCTGTCTTTGACAAAGTGGATATTTATCAAGGTGACACATTCAAGCCGGAAAGTTTAAAGCCAGCACTGGAGGGTGTTACGACAGCATTCTATCTTATTCACTCGATGGGAAACACGCAAGACTATGCAAAACTTGATCGAGAAAGCGCAGAAAACTTTCGTGAAGCCTGTATTAACGCTGGTGTGAAAAGAATTATTTACCTTGGTGGTCTTGGTGCAAAGAGTAGTGCTAGTGAACACTTGATGAGCAGAATAGAAACTGGAGAAATACTATCTGCAAAGCCCGGTGAAATACAAACTGTCTGGATTAGAGCTGGAGTTATTATTGGTTCAGGTAGTGCTAGTTTTGAAATTATCCGCCACCTGTGTCAAAAACTGCCAGCAATGATCACTCCTAAGTGGGTGCGCACACTCACACAACCTATTGGGATAGATGATGTTTTAAATTATCTCACCTCATCCATAAAGCTAAGATACGATAAAGATCTTGTGGTTGATATTGGTTCAGCACCAATGAGTTTTCAAGAAATGATGAAGCAAGCAGCCTCAGTCATGGGACTTAAGCGATTTCTTGTTCCTGTACCTGTGCTCTCTCCAAAACTATCTTCATATTGGCTCATCTTATTTACCCCTATACCATATAAGTTGGCTACTGCATTAGTTGAGGGCCTAAAGAGTGAGACATTAGTGCAAAATGATAATGCACAAACATACTTTCCAGAAATAAAGCCAATGGTGTTCAGTAAAAGTGTTGAGCGAGCAATGAGTGAATTGGAAGATCGGCAGGTTATCAGTCGTTGGTGTGATAGCAGTTCCAATGAAAAGTGCGACATCAGTGACTTTGATGATCCCCAAATTGCTATTTTAAGAGATACCAGAGTAATTGATTTCCCAAAAGGACAGACTCCTGAAGTTGTGTTTGAAAATATTTGTTCAATAGGAGGAGAAAAGGGATGGTTTCGATATAATTTTCTTTGGCGTGTTCGTGGATTTATGGACAAGATCGCAGGTGGTTATGGGTTGAGTAGAGGCAGAAGAAATGAAAAAGCCCTTCGTATTGGAGATGCCTTAGATTTTTGGAAAGTAGCTGATTTGAAAAAAGGAAAAAGGTTGCTTTTGTTAGCACAAATGAAGGTACCCGGTAAAGCATGGCTAGAGTTTGATATTCAGAATAATCAGCTTGTCCAGACAGCACACTTTATTCCAAGTGGGTTGTTTGGCAGGTTGTACTGGTATAGCCTTATACCACTGCATTATTTTGTTTTCAGAAACCTTTCTTCTTCACTCGTTAAAATAAAAGAAGATGTATAAAAGAGATCTTAACATCGATAAAAGATGTCGTGAGATAAAGACTGGCAAAAGAGGAAAAGGGCCGGTTGTTTATTGGATGTCCCGAGACCAGCGTGTAAATGACAACTGGGCTCTGCTTTGGGCACAGCAAGAAGCAGTTATTCGTGGCAAAGGACTTGTGGTTATTTTTACCCTTGTTGCAGACTATCTCAAGGCCAGCTCTGATCATTACTCATTTATGCTTGACGGGCTTCAACAAATAAAAAAAGCACTACATGAAAACAATATCTCTTTTTACATTTTAAATGAGCAACCGACTGAAATTATTCCACACTTTATTAGTCAGATCGATGCACATTTGCTCGTTTGTGACTTTGATCCGCTACGGATCAAGCGCCAGTGGAAGGAAAGTATAAAAAAACAGGTAGCAGTTCCAATATTTGAGGTTGATACCCACAATATAGTTCCAACATGGGTTGCATCTGACAAAAAAGAATATGCTGCCTATACATTGCGACCCAAGATAAATCGATTATTAGGTGATTTTCTAACAGATATACCAAAATTCATGCAACACCCGGTCAAATGGCAGATATCAGACCAACTTTTAAACAGTTATTGCAATGATGACATTGGTTTTATATCGGATGCAACTAGTGGAAATCACAGTAACAAAGCAGGAGAAACAAAAGCGATTAAAACTGTTACTACTTTTATAAATGAGAGATTGGCAAAATATTCAGGTGAGCGTAATAACCCATGTTTAAATGGGCAATCTGGGTTATCTCCATATCTACATTTTGGTCAACTTTCATCTCACAGGCTAGCACTTATGGTCTCTGCTGCTGATGTGGGATCTGAATCAAAAGATGACTTTTTAGAAGAGCTTATTATCAGAAAAGAGCTAGCCGATAATTACTGCTATTATGAAAGAGAATACGATAACTTCTCGGCTTTTCCCAATTGGGCACAACTGTCGCTTAACATTCATCGCAAAGACAAACGTGATTATACGTACTCACTTGATCAACTTGAACAAAGCTTAACTCACGAAAAGCTGTGGAATGCCTGTCAAACTGATCTTGTGAAAAACTCTAAGCTTCATGGATTTCTCAGAATGTACTGGGCAAAGAAAATACTCGAATGGACACCAGATCCTGAAACAGCATTAGAGTACGCCATTACACTCAACGATCGTTATTCATTAGATGGACGAGACCCAAACGGATATGCAGGAATAGCTTGGTCTGTTGGTGGAGTTCATGATCGTGCATGGAAAGAGAGGCCTGTCTTAGGCAAAGTGAGGTACATGAATGAGGCTGGCTGTCGTCGGAAGTTTAATACCATCGAATATATTGATTCTGTCTATAAAACATAAAAGAAAGTTGAAAACCAATCAGCAGTAATTACTATTACTTAATCGTAGAATACGACTTATATAACCCATACAATAAAGGACTTTTTTATGAATTTATCAGACTATTTTTCTACCAATGATGGTATCGGTGTTATCTCAACAGCAAATAAAATTGGCGAGGTTAACAGTGCTATTTACGCAAAGCCTCATGTAAAAAGTGCAACTGAAATATCCTTTATCATGCGCAACAAAAGAACGAGAGCAAACCTTCAGGAAAACCCTAAGGCAAACTTTCTGTTTATTGAAAAGGGTAATGGTTACAAGGGAATCAGGATAAACTTAACTATGACGAGTGAAAGCAATGATCAGAACTTGATTAAAGAGTTATCGCGTAGATCAAGTAGTGACGCTGAAGAAAAGTATTTGGTTACTTTTCTGATAAGTCAAGCAATTGAGCTTATTGGAGATGAGGATATTGAATTACAATAGAAAAAAAGCATCTCAGCAACTCTGAGATGCTTTTTCTTTAACTATATGAACAATGGATTATCTAAACATTTAGATAATCCACTGATTTTACCATCGTTCTGTACCAACAATTTGATTTACATTAGCACATTTTCTCTTTTCTTCTTCTGTTAGGTCTTCAAATTTTTTATTTTTTACATCGAGGGAACAAACATATTCATGACCATCTTTGTCGTTTACCCATGAGAGAGATCTATATCCAGTTTTCATATCGTTACCTCATTGAATTGAGTTTTTTATTTAATAGGATGTGAAATAAACCACATCATCTTGCTTAACAAATTAAGCTCTTTTCTCATTGACACAACGAGAGACAAATGATGTACTATTGGTAGTAAAAACTACCAGATATAAATTGAGGGGTGTTATTATGTCAGAAGCAGGTTTATTCAAAGAAATTGTCAATTCCATTTCCGCACAAGTTGCGATAATTAATTCTCATGGTGCTATTATTGATACCAATCAAGCATGGCAAGACTTTTCAGTTGAGAATGGAATGCCTGACGATTACGACAGCATTGGGTCAAACTATCTCACAACCTGTGATTGCGCTGATAGCAAGGAAGACGAAGACCTGTCAAAAATAGCTAAAGGGATCAGACAAGTTATAAATGGTGATCTTCCAGAATTTATAACTCATTATCCCTGTCATTCCCCAACTCAGAAGCGATGGTTTATTCTAAGAGTAGTTCCATTTAGAAAAGAAGGTGATGAAAAATTTATTGTTACCCATGAAAATGTTACTTCTCTTATGATTGCTCAAGAAAAATTGGAGCAAAAGGAACAAGAGCTGATTTTTGAAAGAGAAAAATTAGAGGAGACCAATATTGCGCTACGTGTTTTATTAAGGCAAAGAGATGAGGATAAAGCTCGAATGGAGGAAACTGTTTACATGAATGCCGAACAATTAGTGCTTCCATATATTGAAAAATTGAAACTAGGCAAGCTAACAGGTAAACAAAGACTACTCGTAGAAATAGCTGACAATAACCTTAAAGATATAATCTCACCATTTTTGAAATCTCTTTCTACCTTAGGAATACTACTTACTCCACAAGAAACAGAGGTCGCAAATCTTGTTAGAGACGGAAGATCCACTAAAGAAATTGCAGAAATTATGGGTCTTTCAATCAGCGGTATTGAATTTCACCGCAAAAGGCTTAGAAAAAAGCTTGGACTCTCCAACACCTCAAAAAATCTCAGGTCTTTTTTAATCTCTCTAAAGAAATAATCTATTGATAGGGTAAAAATTTATATACAAAATGGCGCAATCATAAGTTAAAGCTTGCAGTTGCTCCATTTTCTGATATTTCCCTAACGCTTTGTTGTCTGCCTATTCATGGACAAGGTTAAATTCTTGAATGGACACCTGATCCAGAAACAGCTCTAAATCATGCTGAACAAAAGAACCAGAGCTAACTTGCTGGAAAACCCGAAGGCAAGTTTTCTTTTCGTTGAAAATGGTAGTGGTTATAAGGGAATTAGAATATACTTAACCAAGACTGGTGAAACCAACGACAAAGAACAAATTGAAAATCTTAAACGAAGATCAAGCAGTAACGATCAAGAAAGGTTCCTTGTCACCTTCGAAGTTGATCAGGCAATTGAACTGATTGGCGATGAAGACATCGATTTAGAATAGAATAAAAAAGCATCTCTGTTGATCTGAGATGCTTTAATGGTCTAACTATAAACTCCAACCTAAGACAGCTCAGGAGGTCTTCTCTCAGGTACATCCACATGTTCTATCTTGCCCCTACTGTAATCTTTTGAGACATAGAGACCACAATAGCAGCTGCCAAATTCTTCGACATCGGGTGAGCGGTATATACATGGGCATATGATGTCTCTGTCCTTGTCTTTTTCTCCCGATGCCAGTCTGCAGGGGCAGGCCATATATCCATATCTCTTTTTGTTGGTGAGCAGCCCCCTTAACAGGTCAAATGTCTTTTCTTTATTTTGATTGAGAAAAAAACCTTTTGGTATATTAACCTTTTTAAGCATGTCATAAAGGTCATCAGTTTCTGTTCTTATACCGATGGTCTCCTTAATTTCCTGCACGCTATAGCCAACAATTATAGTTTCATCGACAATGGTGGTCGGAAAAGAGCATTTTGGGTTGTAGGTGCGAAGTTCTGCTAACATCTTTTTTTTGTCTTCACCATCAAGCTCATCTGCTTCATAACAGGTAAAATCAACCTTGAGATCCATAAGCATTTTTTTTATTCCCTGGCAAAAGCTGCAGGTTGTGAGGCTAAATAGAATAACTTTTTTCATAAACAATCCCCTCTTAATGAGTTTTGGAACCTGTGATAATAAAAATAAAATTACGATTAACTATCTGCAAAGTTCCTCTCTTGATACATCCTCATAATTAACCAGAAACCATCAATAAGAGCTTGGTAACAGGAGCAGGCACCCATGTACAATTTGTGCTAACTCATTTGAAAAAGTATAATACTAAAAAAGGATCACATCATGAAATTAATCAACAGAGGAACTCTTTTTATTATGGAAACGCGAAGATTACCCCAGATAAATATGGAAAGGTTGAGTAAATTTAAGGTGCAATCGGGTAAAGGTGAAGAAATCCCCATCTCATTGCTCTGGCGAAGTGAAACAGCACTTTTCGTTTTTGTCAGACATTTCGGTTGAGTTTTTTGTCGTCAGCAGGTTGCTGAACTGGCCCAAAAAGAAAATCAGTTCAAGAAAAACAATATCAATCTTGTTGTGATTGGTTCTGGGTCCCCAGATTTTTTTGAAGAATTTCGTCGGATAACAAAATATAAAGGCAAGCTGTTCAGTGATAAAAATCTACAACTCTTTTCATTACTGGGTTTCAAAAAATCTTTGGGTTCATTGATAAATTTGCAAACAATATTCAGCGGAATTAAAGCTGCAAAAAGTGGATACAGACAAGGAACTATTCAGGGAGACACTCTACAGATAGGTGGCGCTCTTGGGGTCGATAAATATGGCAAATTGCTTTATTACTACAAAAGCAACAGTGCTGGCGATCTTCCCCCTGTTAAGGAGTTGCTGGATGTGAATAAATTAGCAGCAAATCAATAACTACTCTTCTCTCAGTAACTGATAAATTGAAAACTTGGGCAAAAAAAAGCCTGCCTTAAAAATTAGGCAGGCTAAGACAAAACTATCTTATGAAAGAATTACCAGCTATCACCTAATACTTGGCTAATATCTAGACATTCTTTTTTTTCATCTTCGGTGAGATCTTCTTTTCTTTTAAGGCTTTTAAGGTCATTTGCATAGCAAGCATATTCTTTGCCATCTTTATCACGAACCCATACCATCTTGTTGTACTCTTCAGAAATGATTTTTCCTCTCATGCTCATAACGATCTCCTTTAAGTTATTGTTAAATGGTACCGCGTACTATCACATGCTCAAGGTAAAACTTATCTTAAGATTAAGCATATAATAATTTGAATCAATAGCAAAACAGAAAAATTATCAAAATATTGTAGCAACAAAAATGATTCCAAAGAAAGATTATTTTCATGCTAGAAACTGAGTAAAAAAAATCTTTAATTTTTCATTAATTATTCCTTCTTTTCTACCATAAACATGGGGTGGTCATCGGGCAGCACTTCGCGGGTTGTAATCTCTTTACCAATCACATCTTTGACTTTTTTATTGCATGTAAATGATATTTCACCATCTATTAGCACCTTGCAAGAACCACACATTTGAATACCGCAGCCAAACCTTGTTTTAGTCAGTCCAGTTTTTTCATGTATCACCCAGACAAGATCTTCATCAGGTTTCGCATCAACCACATAATCAGTGTTGTTGATTTTGAGAGTTATCATAATAATTACCTTTAATCTTTTCTAAGTTAAAGTCATCTCTACAAATTAACTGAACGAGGTCAATGCATGATGTCTAAAATAAACCTAATTGCTTTTTTATTTCACACATATCCTAAAGGTAAAAAAAATAAGTATCATACTTTTATGAAATTGACAAACAGCTAACAAAAAACAACCCTTATTAATCAATGTGTTACATATATGAGGTCTTCTGTCTGAAAGCCTTTTTTTTCTGCAGTTTCAACAAAATCATTAATGATCTTATTACTTACTGATGGCTTACGTGATAATAACCATAAATAGTCGTGATTAGGGCCAGTAACATATGCATATTGATAATGAGCCAAGTCCAGATTAAATATCACATAAGAACTGTAAAATGGGCCAAAGAATGACACTTTGAGATAACCTTCATTCTTCTTACGAGCAAAATGTGCTTTTCCAATTGCCTCTTTCCACTGATTAGTTTTTCTGTCAAAGCCTCGATTTATAACTTGGAGGTCACCATTATCCAACAAAGTGTATTCAGCGGTAACTCTATCAAGATCTCTTTCAAAAGAGTGGTCTAAGCGAGCAATTTCGTACCATTTTCCCAGATATCTATTGATCTCGAATGATTGTACAGGTGTCACGTTTTTCGGATATCCACCACATCCACTGAGTAATGACATCAAAACTATTAACCAATTTTTTACCATGGACTCGTTACCTCAATTAAAAAGCTATTATTTGCTGCTGTGTATTTAATTCTCTTGCTCTTATTCCATAGTTTCGTTTGTAATAGTAAATACAATAACTAATTAAAACACATTATTTTTTTTGTTTATGAGTCTACCTGTTGAAAAACAACAGTTTCACATGAACTATAATTTTTTAATTCTTGACTACCAATCATTTATGAACTCACTAAAATTGCTCAAGGGTTTACTAATTTTCATTGCCATTTTTCATCTCGTTTTTGGAATTGGTCTTATGTTTTCAGTTTCATTCCAAAAAATGGCACTCATAAGTTATGGTGGTACTCTCGAATGGTCAAATACCACTATCTACTTCATAAGGATAATAGGATCTTTTGCCTCTGTTTTAGGCTATTTAGCCTGGATGGCGTCACGAGATCCAGTAAGACATAAAATTATCATAATCGGTTTTATAGAGTTTTTTATTTTGAGAAATATTAATCGTCATTTATTTGCTGATGAGCTCTACTTAGCCCTTAATGTAAGTCAGTTAATGAATATACTGACATCAGTTTTTTTTGGAGTTCAAGCGTTCCTGCTAGGGCTTTTGTTGTGGCATGCATATCAAAAATCGTTAAAGGAACCAATGTAGATAAAGCGTACCAAAGATAAGGTTTAATTTCAGATTGTTCGGCAGACGATGAAATTCACATCTAAACAATGAAGAAAATTCTCTCCGGTAGTTTAGTTGGAACTAAAGAAAATTGTTCGCGATTCAATTAAGCTTTATAATGAAGAGAGACCTCATTTGGCATTAGGTATGAAAACACCAAATGCTGTACATGAAAAAGCCTGTGAACTTTCGCTCACAGGCTAAAAAACTGTCAACCTATTTTAGGACGACACATCTCAATCTAGCAGTGGTTCAAGCATGTAAATGAGGTCACTCTCCCTGGAAGGGTAAGGACTCATAATGTTTGCTTGGTAAAGTTCCTCAACAGTCATCCTATCGAGCATTGCCTGTTTTATACAATTTATCAAGCCTGTACTGTTATCTGAGAGAATATGCGCTCCGAGAAACCTGTTGTCCTCACCGACTAGAATCTTGTAGGCAGCATTCTTCATCCCAATCCTTCTATAGGTTGGCCAACTGAGATTGCTATCGGCATTTTTCCAGTATTTTATGTTTTGGCTAATCAGCTCTTCTTCTGTGTAGCCAACCATGCCGAGTTGTGGGTAGGTAAATAAAACAGCTGGAACAGCAGAGTAATCAAGAGGCTTCACCTGTTCGCCAGTTTCCATAGAGCCTATTGCTAAAGAGCATTGGTGCGCCTCACGATCTGCAACTCTTGCAAGCTGAACGGTATTGGCACAATCACCTATTGCATAAACTTTTGGATTACTAGATCTCATAACATTATCTACCGTAATGCCATGGTGCTCATAATTAATTCCAGCCTTGTCGAGTGAGAGTCCTGTCAGATCTGGAACTCTTCCTGCACCGTGAACAATAAGATCAGCGTCGAGAGTTTGCCCTGAATTAATGAAAACGGAAAACCCATTTGCACTTTCACTGATTTCTTCAATTGTTATTCCAGTTTTGATTGTTATTCCTTCTTCAGTTGAGGCGTGACAAAGTTGCTTTACCATATCTTTATCAAAAGGGCCTAGCGGTCTGTCCATTACTTCAAGGATGGTTACCTCTTTGGCACCGAGCCTTGCAGCAAAGTGAGCAAACTCAAAGGAAATAAAGCCTCCCCCAACAAAAATGATTCGTTCAGGCAGTGCTTCAAGAGCAAGGAATTGATCACTCAATATGAGATGTTCCTGACCTTTTATAGGTAAATTCATAGGCAGTGCGCCTGTTGCTAAAATAATATGTTTTGGAGTGTATGTTTTGTTACCTACACTGATGCTTTTCTCATTAATAAAAAAGGCTTCTCCTTCTAGGTAAGTAACAGTGTTACCTTTCAGGTTTCTGATTGTATTCTCAGGAATTTTTGAGGTGAATCTATTTTTTTCCTGACTAATCTGGCTCCAGCTCACTACGGGTTCGGAGGTGATGCCAAGTCCCTGTAGATGTTTGCTTTTTGCTGCAAGCTCTGTTAGTTCATAAAAGTATTTTTTGGCTTGGCATCCGTGCAGAGCGCATACACCTCCAGGTGTTGCGCTTTTCTCAACAACAGCGACTGTATAGCCTTCTGCTATTAGATCATATGCAGCTGTTTGTCCGGCAGTTCCTGCTCCTATTACCATAACGTCAAAATCATTTTGATTACTCATAGTCAGTTCCTGTCAAATATTTTGAGGGGGTTATGAATTGTTTAATTGCTCTAAAATGGTATCACAAATATTTGCATGTTTACCACTTTTACGAAAGTTATGTTCAGTGTGCTGGGTAAACGATTGTCTTATTTAGTCTAGCAAAAAAGGAAATCGTTGAGGTTCGCACCCTGCAGGGCATATCATACAACTAGAAGAGTTTATAGAGATTTCCCATGATAACCAACAGGCAAAACACTATTACTGCCTAACGAAAAACAAGTAAGTTCTGCCTTTAACTTATCCATGATAAGCTAATAAGCGCTACTCCTTAACTACCCGATTGCTGAGTACCTCAAAAGCACACAATCATTAATGTTATGAGAAATCTTCTCACAAGCTGTCTCAAGTTTTTTCACAAAGACCAGTGAACAACCAGAGAACAATTTGTTCCCTATAAAAAAATCCCCGTAACAGTATAACTGTTACGGGGATTACGTTTCGAGTGGTTTGTATCAGGAATCAAATCAGGGACAAACCATTTTCAGTTCGTTGCTTTAGAAATGTTTAGTATTACCCTAGACCATTATATCATTCTAACAAGTTTAATCATTGAGGTTATTCTTGGAACAATCTATTTGATCAATCCTTTTGTTTCGATATTTAAAACAAGATCTCTGTTATGACTCTTTAATCCCCCTACCCATTTACTCTTAATTTTACGACTTTGGTAATTTCAGTTTCAACACCGATAATTCTATCCATTTCATCGCCAAGCTTTTGAAGAGCTTTACGTTTTTCCGGCAAGTAATCATATCTATCGTAAGTTCCCTCAACTTTTCCCATAGAGTGCGCTAGTACCCTTTCACGAATATGTGGTTCTATCTGCAGGCGAGACATTATAGTCCTAGCCGTTCTACGCAGGTCGTGACTAGTCCATCCTTCAATACCTGATGCCTCTCTTATTCTCTTCCTTGCACCTTTACCGGAAACTGCATGTCCCCTACACTTCGCTCCCTTTCGAGTTCTGTTGTATGTCGAAGGGAATACCCATTCGCCTAATTTACCATTCTTCTCTATTTCAACTTTTTGACGAGCAACTAAAATTTCTACAACTTGACTAGAAAGTGGTACTACATTGATCACATCCGTTTTAGTTACATTATTTTCCCATGTAGCTGATTCTATATGCACATCCCCCCAACGCATCGCTAGTATTTCACCTGGACGCTGTGCAGTAAGAATACCCAACTTCAAATAATCCCTTGGGTTGTGTAGTTCCTTATCAAAGTATGGCCATAACTCTTTAATTTCTTTATCGGATAAAACTCTTTTTCTGGACACCTCTTTTCCACCTGGCTTGTCTACCCACTGTAATGGATGAACAGTTATCCACCCTTTTCTCAAGGCAGGTTTAAAGACAATTCTTATAATTGAGTAGAGACGATTTGCAGATACAGGTGCACTCTTTGCAAGACGATCCATTAGATCTGCAAGCATCGCAGGTGTAATATCTGCAACCTTGATGTGTCCGATATATGGTTTTACATTCTTCTCCCACTGCCTGTGCTCTTCTTTGATCGTATCTAGAGATTTTTTGACAATTTGGCTATCTCTATGCTCGCAGTAAACCTTCCAAAGATCATCCATAGTTGGAGCAGCTTTTTTTTCTCTAATTTTCTCGTTGGGGTCTTCTCCTAAAAAGACAACTCCAAGTATTTTAGCTGCTTCATATCTAGCCTCTTTTAAGGAAAGATCTGGATATTTTATCTTTAGCGTGACTCTTTTAGTTTTCTTCTGAAACTTATATTGAACGAACCAGCTTTTTGTCCTTTTGCCTATACGAATACCAAGTTGACCAGCTTGCCCAGCTCTAGGTGGAATGTTGTCATAATAATCAACTTGTTTGTCCTCGTTTTTGAGGTTTTTAATAGCTTTGTCTGTAAATTTAAAGGTCCGCATTTGCCCCCTCTCTGTCCACTTGTCCCATGAACAATAGACCCAAAATAGGTGTAAAAAGGTGTCAACAGGTGTACTTTTCACTTGTTACACAAATACTACACAAAGTTATTCACTGTTACAATAATTTTAATTTATGAAGTATATACGAAGCCTTAAATACAACTACTTAAGTTGCAATGGGTAGCATTGAGTAGCAAAGAAGTTCCCTGGGGGACAAGGGGTCGGAGGTTCAAATCCTCTCATTCCGACCAGTGATATCCCCTTTGCTTGAGGGAGAGCTAAAATCGGCATCTCTCTATTTTTTTGTTTTCTTTAGTCTCTTACTCGCCTTTTTTAGCAACTCATTCACTACCTCTAGCTCCCTCTCTATTTCACTTTTTTTCTTGTTACTA
>PPCM01000578.1_pt1 | contig 27921 bp, 23 predicted proteins | sample 1555541 | NCBI WGS metagenome assembly PPCM01 (sample SAMN05284479, study PRJNA326546) | Marine sediment metagenome, whole genome shotgun sequencing project. | isolation source: marine sediment | place: Germany: Wadden Sea | collected 2012-09-05 | reverse complement strand
AGAGCTTGAAAAAGTTATTGTGCCGGGAGAGGTCGTAAAGGATGTTCCGCCTCCAGCTGATGAAGGTGAGGATGACGAAGATCTGGTTGAAGAAGATTTTGGCCCTTCAGAAGGTTCTCCTCCGCAAAGTGATGGCAGTGAATCTATTGACGGCAGTGGGGTTGTTGTGAGTCCTGATCCTGTGCCGCCAACTACTGCCGATACCACAGGTGATGCTGATAGCTCCGGCAGTAGCAGTTCCAGTGGTGGGGGGAGCGGTAGTTCCGGCAGCGGAAGCTCGTCTTCTTCCCAGATTCTTTTTGAGGGTGGTGGTGGGCCTGACAATATTCAAGGTAACGAACTGGCGAATACAATTTTTGGTTATGGCGGTAATGACCGGCTGGAAGGTCTTTGTGGGGATGATTTTATTTACGGCGGTGCCGGAGACGATTCTATCTATGGCGGCAATGGCGATGACACCATCTATGGGGGGGTAGGAAATAATTATATTGATGGCGGTTATGAAGATCGGGATGGAACGCAGAACGTTATTCTTTATAGCGACATAACAGATAGCGGAATTTCTGTTGAATACTCTAATTCTGATTCGCAGTGGCATGTCACCCACGGCACCGGTGCGGAAGTTGATACAATTGAAAATTTTGACGGCATCGGCGGAACAGTAAATGATGATAATATGACCGGCATGGGCGGTGCCGGGGAAGATCATTATTTTATAGGTTCTCTCGGTAACGACAGTTATGTTGGCGGAGTATATGATGATCCGCATGACCATGATACCGTTGGGTATATGCTCATGGATGATGCTGTCACTGTAAATATAGATCTCGATGCAGGAACAGGGAGTGCTACCGGTGGTTCAGGCCCTACTGCCTTCACAGATACTTTGAATAATATCCGCAAAATTGTAGGTAGTGACCAGGCTGATAATATCACAGCAACTTCAAGCAGCGGCAATAATTTTACCGTAGAAGGCGGCGGAGGCGATGACCATCTTGAAGCCGGTGATGGAACAGCCGACGAGCTTCGCCACTATGAATCCACGGGCGGGGTATATGTAAACTTGGATGTAGGTACTGCTACCGGGTATGCAGGAGCGGATGGTAAATTCGGGAATATCGGCAACGATACCATCATTGGTTTTGAAAATGTTCGCGGCTCAGATTTTGATGATCATCTTGTAGGGGACGGTAACGCTAACACACTGCGCGGTAATGACGGGGATGACCTTTTGGAGGGCGCAGGTGGAGCCGACTCTATGCGGGGTAATGAAGGGAACGATACTCTGTATGGTGGTGATGGAAGCGACATTATCAAAGGTAATGAAGGTAATGATATCCTTTATGGCGAGGATGGCAATGATACTCTGTACGGTGGTGACGGTAATGATACCTTGATAGGGGGGATTGGCGATGACACCATGGACGGAGGAGACGGTGCCGATGTTTATGTTTGTGAAGGGATGGGTACAGATACCATCACCGGTGATACAATAACTTTTTTTGAAACCGGGACTGATAAAGTAGAATTTAAAGGTAGTGACGGATACGCGAATAGTTCCGGGGTTGCTGTTATTTCAGGAAGTTATTTTGGCTCTGTTCCGGGCATGGGGTCTGATTCTGTATTTGTCTTAGATGGTGATCATCATCTTTGGTACGATGATAACGGAGAAGCTGCCGGAGGGGTGCATTTTATTGCTACAGGTAATTCTAATGGCTTTTCTATTTCCGATATCACCATAGATGGGGGTACGCTTACCGGAATTGACCATGGTTACATTGATACCGGACCGCCAACTGGAAGTATGGTATTCGACAGTACAATTGTCGGGACAGATGCAGGTGAAACTCATAATGGATTTAATATTACCACTAAGGTCTTAGCCAAAGGTGGTGACGACATTATCAATACCGGAAGCGCTATGGATTATGTCCGTGGTGGCGATGGCGCGGACACCATTACTGATAGCGACGGCAGTAATACTTTATATGGTGATGACGGTGATGATAGTATTCAGGGTGGGGCAGGTTCAGATGCTGTTTATGGCGGTCTGGGTAGCGATACTATTGACGGTGGATCGGGAGTAAATACTCTTTTCCTTTCAGAGGCTAACAGTTCTGGTTATACCATTGACATGTCAACATCAATACATACCGCAGTAAGCAAGGATGGTAGCGAAACAGATACTTTCGCTAATTTTGAACAGATACACGGTTCGGAAAACGCAGATACATTTATTGGAAGCTCAGATAGTGATGACTTCTATGGTAGAGATGGGAATGACATGATTTCTGGTAATGCTGGAAATGATCGTGTCTCTGGTGGTGCGGGTGACGATACAATGTATGGTGGGGCCGACGTTGATACTGTTTCTTTTCTAACAGGAAGCGACTCTGGATTTAATGTCGACATGACAACGAATACAGCTATCAGTTCCTCTGCGCTTAATGTCGAAACCGACCGTTTCTATGATTTTGAAAATGTAGAAGGATCATTTCATGATGATACTATTGTTGGCGATGGAGGTAATAACTACCTGTGTGGTATAACAGGAAATGACAGTATTTCAGGTGGAGCTGGGGATGACACTATAAATGGTGGTGACGGTTTTGATACTCTTGACGGGGGGAGCGGTAGTAATACCGTTAAATTTGATGGTTCTGCAGGAACTAATGTTAACTTGGAAACTGAAACTGCCGCTACGAATAATTTTGGACTTATTGAGATTGATTCGATCAAGAATTTTTCAAATGTTGAGGGGTCATATTTTAGTGATACTATAACCGGTAACGATGAAATTAATATCCTAAGAGGTATGGACAATCGTGACACCATTTTTGGGCAAGGCGGCGCTGACACGATCTATGGTGGTGGTGGAGATGACTCCATTATAGGCGGTGATGGAGATGATGTTTTATTCGGCCGTGATGGTCTTTGGGGCGAAAGCGGGGCCGGTGAGGGCGATTACATCGAAGGGGGCGAAGGAGATGATATAATCTATGCCACAAATGGAGATACTGTTTTTGGTGGTAGCGGTTTTGATACCCTAGATGCTTCAGATTATGGAAATGGTGTCTATCTTGACCTGACCGCAAATATGACTGGGAACGTTAGTGAAGTTAACGGTTTGCTTACAGAAATAGAAAGTTTTATCGGTTCAAATCAGGCAGATACGTTTATAGGACGAACTACAGATTTGAATGGAGTAGGTATAGCCGATGAGACTTTCAATAGTGGAGGCGGTCATGATTCCATTACGCTTTTTGGTGATGGCGCGAATGGTATTTCTTCTGTTATTAAATTTGATGGAGCTTCTAGCTCTAGTGATTATGATGATGTTTTTAACTTTGAATCAGGGGAAGATAAATTTTCATTCCATTCAGTAGCATTTGACGCATCTGCTAAAACAAATTTCACCAATATAACTGGATCTTATAACGGTAGTTCGGAGGTTTCTGTTTCATCGCCAGTCTTCGTTTTCGATAATGATAACAACCTTTGGTATGACGCTAACGGTAACTCTGCGGGCGGCGAGGTTAAGATTGCGCACGTAACAGGGGATGATATAATTGCTGATGATATCGGTTTTCATTCATAAAAAGATGCTATGGTTAAGTGTCTTCTCACGTTTGAATTTTGGAGTATAGCAAGTGTGTTTTTTTGATTTGCGTTTTTGGGTGTTGGGGTTGTGTTTTTTCTTTTCCGCTTTCGGCACGAGCCTCGCAGGGGAGCTGGTTATCCAGAATAAAGGCATTTATGATGTTGAGGCCAAGCCGAAGCTCATACATAATGACGGCGACGTTGTAGAGATTAAAAAATACGTGCTTGCCAAGGAAACAAATGAAATTCCTGCAGTGCCTGGAACCCACTTCGGCTTTGAATATGCTGTGGACGGTGAGGGCGGAGCGCTTACCAAAATTACTATTTCAGCATATTATGAAGATGACTCGGGGGAGTCGCAAAAGACAGTGCAAACCGAAATACCTGTGAAAATTAAAGGTGGTCAAAAGCATTATCTTGGCTGGAATCTTCAGGCTGACGAGCTTAAATTTTCAGCTTGGGAATTCAAATTCAGCTACCCGTATTCAAAGTACTGCACTTTCAAGGTGGTTAAGCCGCAGCCTGTGATGCGGGAAGAAGCTCTCCCCGTTCTCGGTGGAGTTGTGATCAGATATCTGGTTCGTGATGGTATTTATTCCCAGCTGAATGAAGCTAAGTCTAGAAAGGCGGAATTGAAAAAGATGGGATACAGGCCTTTCCTTTTTGGTCGCGTACACAATAATGATCGTTATTACTACCATTTATTTGTTAGTATGCGTAGCTCAGAGGAAGAAGCACAAAAGGATATGAAACAGTTCGTAAGTGTCAGTAAATCAGATGCGGAGATTGAAAGAGTTGAGGTGGATTTTTTTTGATGTTTAAGATTGTTTCTTGGGTAATTCCCCCATTCTTAGGGGGCCTGAAAAGTATTTATGAAATTCTGGAAAGCTAGCGGATTAGTTTTGGAAATATTTCTGAAATTGGAGTTGTAGGTAAGGGCTTTTGGATCTTTAGTACCATATGTAAAAGCACTGGATCTCTAGCCAAGTGACATGCTGCTGATTTTTTTGCTAAGCTCCAAATCTTCCGGTGTAAGAAGCATTTTGCGGGCCATTGCATCCATATTTTGAATTGGTTTTGAGAATTCTGCAAATAGCAGGTACCCGTCTTTGGTTCGGATATATTGTATGATTCCGCCCTTCAGGATTGAAGAATAATGCCTGCGGTAGTGGATTGCTGCTCTTTGTGCACTTTTTTTACTTTTGTATAGATCGAGAACGATCCTTTTGCAGCTTGGTTTTTTGTCGATATTTTTGATGGTCAGGTCATTTGTTTTACTTTGCGATGAATTTGCTGTCTTTTTTTCTTTTGCTACTGGAGTCGTAACGACTTTTTTGGAGGCTTGCTTTACACCGTTCAATTCGGCAATAAGCAGGTCAGTTTCAGAGGAAAAAGATGATTTACGTGCTTTTTCCAATAGTTTGCGTCCTTTTTTTTCCAGATAATCTTTGTTGCCTACCATTATTATGTGTCCGTTTTTAACCTTGCCGCCTTTACCTACGATAATCTCGCCATCGGATATAAACGAAATTTTCTTGGTTTGCAGATAATTTTCCGCGACTCTGACACTGTAGTGTCCGGGTAGTACTCCGCTGAAAAAATAATAACCGTCATAATCGGAATAGCCGGAGGCTGCCAGATCGCCGTTTTCCGATACAAGTTCCAGTGGAATTCCAGATTTCTGGTTCGGGGTTCCGGAAAGGGCGGAAAAGGCGGTCCCTTCAATCTCGCCGCTGACCAGAAGCGGAAAATCCATTGTATATATGCGTCCCTTGCGGGGAATGATCGCGATTCCCTGTCTGGATGTAACATAGCGCGGGTCTTTCAGTGATGATTCCTTTATTTCGACATCCGAGGCATACATAGGAGGAAGTCTGTCAAATTCGGCAATTCCGTTTTTATCTGTTTTTACCGTGCGGCCAAGCTGGGTGGTTTGCAGGATAACCCCTTCAACAGGAGAGTCCGCATCGCTGTATTTTCCGTCAAAATCATTATCAAGAAAAACCCTGCATGATAGACCGCCAGTTTGGACATTGCTGCCTTTGTGGACTTCAGGTTTCCACCACTCACGTGGTGAGAAGTCCATTGCTGTAGAAAGACCAATCGATGTTGAGAAAGCTCCGCTGTCCTGAACTTCCATACGTGTAAAAAGGTTGAATTCGTCTGCGGACCAGCTTACCTGTCCATGGTATTTTCGGTAGTCTTCATTCTCCATATTTGCTTCAATTCCCAATTCTCCACTGGTTGATTTTGTGAGGGGTCTTGATACATTGAGAGTTACATTTTTCATGGGAGTGTCAGCATCTATTCGATATGCTGCCGATCCCCTTAAGCTCACTTTTTCAATTCTGTGTCTTGCTGTAATTTTCCCCGAAAATTTAATATCATCGCCGGAAGTAGTATATTCTTCATATGTGGCCCCAAGATTGTTTGAGATGTTAAAATTGCCCTTGGACAAGCCTAATGAAGTGCCCATATTGTAGTTGGTGTTTTTATCGCCTGATGCAGGTTCTAAAACATAACGCTGCGCGCTTATCCCGTATGAAAGAGGGATATCTTTCGTTAGGGGGGTATTGCTGCTTATGCTTGTACTTGTAGACTGTCGGGTGGAATCATCCTGTTGTATTTCCCCGTATTGCTGTTTATGCGATGCCTGTACGCTATATTTGCCCACCATACCGCGCCATTGCAGACTTGCCACCCCGCCGTTATTACTGTTCACGGCTGTGTCCACCTGTGCCAAAGAATTGCCGATTCCGGCTAAGATTCCGGCGGTGGCTGAGTTCTTTCGTTTTCCGTTTAGACTGTCTGAGCCCACACCGACTGATGCGGATATGTTTTCACTGACTCCGGTTGAAACCTGCGCTCTGAAACGCAATTTACCTGTATCTTCGGTTTCGATGCTATCTTTGGGATTCCATACATCTTCATTAATTTGCGAGATGGAGGTTTCATATATGAATTCTCCAGGCCGGCGGTTCTGGGAATCAACGCGGACGCTTTCCTCGCGCTCTTCGACCTGTCCTTCTGTTCCATAGATAATCATTTTGAAATCGTTACGGCCATACAACAGTGGCACATCGTCAAAAGCGTAGCGTCCGTCCTCGCCTACAGTTGTGAAATTAATCAACCGCCCGTTGCGGTATAGCTCAACTTCCCATCCGGGGATGGCGGTGCCGGTAAATGTTTTTACATCGTAGTTGTTCCTGCGGATGAGATCTGCATTGGTAAGGTATACTCCGCGTTCTCGGGAGCCGCTGGGAACGTTTTTTAGAAAAACCGGAGTAATATCTCCCAAGTTTAATTTCTTAACCACTTTGTTGTCATGAAAAAGTTTTTCTGCTTCCATGGTGAAGCTGGTGGCTTCGAATTTAGGGTCGGATTGGGATGAATAGCTCCCGGAAAAATATGTGGAGGCGGAAAAGAAAAGCAGATCTCCACGGTAATTGCCGGAAAACTGTCCGTTTGTGTATTCCTTTGAATCGGAAGGGTTGCTGTATCCTGCACTGACCTTCGCATCCAGTCTTGGCGGGGCAATGAGTGCATAATCAAGATCGCTGATAGGATATTTTAGTGGTGGCATGCCGGATTGTAGTATGTTTCTGCCTGATTCTCTTTGTTCGCGTAGTTGGCGCGGAAGTTTTTCAAAAGGTTTTACCACCAGTTGCATCTGGTAATAATCAGGTGTTATTTTAAGCGGAAAAAGTTTGTTGAAAAGACTCAGATCAATATAGATTTCTTCATCCTGCACGAAAACCTGTTCCTTGGTGAATTGAAATGTTTTTTGATCTGAGAAAATAGTTCCGTCTTCTACATTCAGATTAAATTTTCGTTCGCCGGAAAGAAACCAGCCTTCCGCTATGCCGGAAATTGTATTGGTATTGATCGGGAACTCCAGAGCAATACTCATTTCTGACAATGGGATAAAAAGGGTTCCCTCCTTACCAATGCAAAACATGCCCGGATAGATCAGACGGTAATCAAGCATCACATCCATAATCATATCCCCGTGGACAACAGGCTGTACTTTACGTGCGGAACCGGTAGCTGGGGTTGATTCAACTATGGCATGTTTGATCCGGGGCTGCTGCAGCGGGGCCCAAGGTGCCTGCTGCGGAACCACTTGTCTCCGGGCATTTTCCGGGATGGCATCGTTGTCAGCGGGGGAGAGCCTTCCGGGGAAATGGACTATGGCCGCAAATTCCCCTTTCTTTTTAATCTTACGTTTCTCCTGCTCGGCTCTGCTCAGTTCATGGAAGGGGCCGAAGAGAACCCTAAGATATCCCTCCCCTTTTTTGTCAAAATAGGGATATTCTTTAGCAAAGATGCCGTTTTTACCGGTAAAGCCGTCTCGCGCCAGGCGGGTGATGTGTTTTTTGGCCTCGTGGTCATTTTTATAGGAGCCGACGTGCACACCGTACGGCGGGCGCAGTGCAGATGGTTTTACTCGTTTACGATGGGATTTGCGGATTATTTTTTGCCGGTGCTGTGGAGGATTCTCTCTTGCCGGTGCGGAGGCAGATTCTGTTCGTTCAACGGCAGTCTTTTCGGGCTGCGGTTCCGGTTCAGGGGTCATTTCCTGCTCCAGAGGCTGTTCTGATTGCTCTGATGTTGTAGAAGGAACAGGCTGCGGTGCTGGCTGAACCCTATGACGTACTTCTTTTACAGGAACAGCTGGCTGAGACTCATCCTGATGAAGATAAAAATATGTCCCGATACCGACTGCAACAGCGCATAGAGCAATAGCGATTATGTTACGCAATATGAGCATGTAGCAGTCGCATTCCAGAAAGAGTTATTCAGTTTGTAAAGCGTAATTGTCTTTATGTGAGTTTTGAATCTTTAAAACAACATCAATTTAAATATTGAATTCTTTTTGTGACAGTACTTTTCCTTTGTTTTCCTTGTCGTATAGTGTGACCCGGACTTTACCCCTTTTGTAGAGAGTGGTGGGATCTTTAATCGAAATTCTTATCTTTCTTTCTGTAAGAGGCAGATAGATTACATTGCGTTTTGATTCCGCGAGTTTAATTTCTTCGCCGGAGGGCAGGATTTGTTCCAGGCGGACTCCGACAATGCTGGATTTGTTTCCTTTGTGCGAAGTCAGGACCTGTGCAAAAATTTCTTTATTTGTGTTTTGAAAAAATTTGATAGATTCAACTTCATCGATTGCTGATACCTCACCATGTCTGATGATAAGAGGAATTCGGATTCCGACTAGCATCGTCAGATTTATGCCCTGTTTTTCTTGTGTTGTGGATGTCGTTGTTTTTTTTAGAGGTTCCGGTGCAACGGAAAAATAAGTCATGTATTCCCCATCCGGCAGGTTGGCAGGTTTTTTTAACATTAACCTTACAATCTGCTTTCCCCCGGCTGGAATTATCGCAGTGGATGGAGAATAGCGAACCAGACGCATAGCAAGCTTTTCCCTTGCATCGGCGGGGCGGGCCTTAATCATTTTGCCGTCTACCGTCATACGAAGGGGATCCATCCTGATGTGGTAGCGTACTGGATTATCTTTATCCTCATTCATGATAGTTACGGTCGCGTATCTTTTTTTACCTGTGAAATCAACACGCAGAGGGGAAAGCATGAGTCCACCAGCCATGCTTTGGGAAGACAGTGCAAGCAGAAGTAGACATGCAATTATTGCTGTGCGCAAGGTATTTCTCATATATGGATCCTATTTAACGATAATGATATTTACAGGAATACTTCCAGTGTAGGTTGTAACTTTATAATCCGCCGGGATATGAAGTTTTGCCCCGATGCGGATGTCATCGTCGTGTCCATCGTCAAGAGAGCTTTCTTCGCTGTTTTCCACAAAACTGTCCAGCATCAGGGTGCTGCCGTCGGAAGCTTTGAGGTAGATTGTTTTTTCAGGGAATTCCAGTTGGACTTGTGCTCCGTTTGAAAGTCCATCCACAACAATCAATCCTGTATGACCTCCGGTAATAAAGGCTGTTCCTTTCTCTACGGCTTTTGGGGCAACATCCCCGGTTCTCGCATTCAATAATATTTCCACCCCTGAATAGTTGGCACATATTGTACCGAAAGAGATGGGGCGCACAATATTAGACGCTGCCTGTGAATGCTGGACAGGAGAAATTAAAAATAGCACCAATATAGTGAAAATGGTGTTTGACAGCCTTTTTATTAACGACATCTATGCTGTGTTTTGCAGCCCGCAGGGAAGATCCCTGCGGGCTATTTTTGTCTTAGGTGAAAGTAAGGGTGGCTACAGCGGTGCCGGAGTATTCTCCGAATGCTGCGTCGTCATCCGCTTCCAGTGCTTCGATGGTAAGCTTGCCGCCAATGTGGAGGTAGTATGTGCCTGCAGTGGCCATTGCTGTTTTTACTTTGGCAATATTTGTATCACCGTCGTCTGCGCCGGAGATAGTCAGATTAAGAACTTTATCCCCGTTCTTAAGTTTGATTGTAGTGGTGCTGTCATCTTTGTCTGCAAAAGTTACAGCCAGAGACATCCCGTCTACATGTGTGGTCAAAGCTATGGTTCCGGTGCTGAATCCGGTATCGGGCAGTACTGTTTTAGAGTCGGCAGTCTTTGAGAGTACGCCTACGAGGCTGGCTGGAGCAGTATCTGCCGTAACTGCCGTTGCTGTCAGGGTAATGGTATCGCCGCCTAGTTTCGGAATGATGGTGCCGAAATTGATTTCTGTTACTGCCCCGACTTCAACAGCCTTGGCCAGTGTCACTCTTACTGGAACATCTTTTGTTTCATCAGCAAATGCGCTACCGGTCAGGGACAGCAGCATAATGAGCATGCAGTAGATGATTATTCTTGGTTTCATGTTCTCCCCTTCTTTGAAGTTGTTTAAGGTAATAAAATGAGTTGAATCATTTGTACTTATCGACCTCAATTAGATTGTCTATAGTCCATACATAAAAAAAAATATATTTAATATCAAAATATTAATAGTAAGTGCTTACTGTACGAGCGGACATCTGCAGTTGTATTACTTGCAAAACATTTTTTGCGATTGAGTTCTGTTGTTGGATACGTGAAAAATCAATGTAATTGAAGTGAGCGAGATGGGGCGCGAGGACAATTATTTGGGGGACGGAATAGGTTAATAGGGCATATATGGACCCGCCCAGATGGCAAGTAATACTTTTAGACAAATCAAAAGTCAGATGCAGTCATATATCCGGCCTATTTATAATCATTTTTCTGCTCTGGCCTTGATGGGAATCCGCGCTTTCGATCCTTATCACTTCATCGGCCATATAGGCCTTGCCCTATATCAGGTTCTTCAAAAGCTGGTCTGACCTGTTTGCCCTCAAATATTTCTTGTGCATCTTTTAGGAGAATTCTTAGTAAACTATGCAGCCTGACAATATACTTCATTTTTCTTTAGCACAGCCCAGACAATACGTGCGGTTTTATTTGCTTGAGCTACAGTTGCTTTCATTGTTCCTCGCCTATTCTCAACCGCTGCAAGCCATTTACTGCGCTGATGATTTAATTTCTAGTGATATTAACGTAATATAGTCAAATTTCTTATCTAAGGTATTTTTGGGCCAACTTAGTAAACTTTTCCTTATATATTCTTTTTTCATCAGGTGTATTCATAAGTCTTTGGAAAAGCTCATAGTCAAAAGTAATTGTTTTCTTGAAAATATCTTTGTCATCGCAGGTTACAAAAAATTGCATGGTTTCTTTGAGATTATTGTCTGCGGACTTGGTTTGTTTATGTTTGGCAAACCAGAAAAAAACTTTTTCGTGCCCTGTAGTTACGAATTGACCTTTTTCATTAATAGCCCCAGTTGGGACTTTTTCGCTGAGCACTTCACGTAGCTCGGCATCTTTGATTTTCCTGCCCCATAAATTTTGAGCTCTGGATAAATAAACAAATACCTATGGGGCATTTATAAGACTACCTCCCCTGTACAGGTGACCTTGCTCTGCTACATACCATTTGAGCATTTCTTCAGCTAAATGCGGGGTCATGACAATCCCAGAATAAAGCTGGAAAAGATACGCAACCTGATCAAAGTTCTCTTGTAGAGAGGTTAAAATTTGTTGTTCCCGTTCCGTGCATGCAGGCTTACGGCTATTTTTGGAAAGGTTGTTTCTGGGATGAGCTAGAGGACAGCTTACGAAGGCCTCTTTATCGAAGGATGCAAGCTTTGGTATGGATTTGTGGTAGTGCTTCGCATAGGGCCGGTCTGTATGTTGTAGCCTTTTATTTAAACCTATTATTTGTATAGGATTATTGCAGGCTGGGCATACGGCAAAGTGGAGTTCGTTATTCTCCTGTTTCTCATAACATGGGGGAAGTTTTCTAGTAGCCATTTCAAATCCTTCACGAGATAGCATATTAAATTTAGTGTCACTGGGTTTGAGCTTGTATATGTTCACTTACTATTCTCGCTTAGGATAGTTTTTGAAAATGTTGTCCAGAGAGTGCCTGAACTCAACATCTAACCACCAATCTTCCGGGAGCGGTGGAATGTTGCCTTCTGTTTCTGCCACACGCAGACAATACAGGACTGTGCGCAGTCCTAGCGCGAATTGATGGTAGTTATCCTGCATGGAAAAAACAAGTTCTTCACCGCATTCATCACATAGGACTAGTTCATGACCATCTTTTATGGCGTATGCCGGGTTTTGCAGTGAATTGGTGTGATCGTTCTTACTCATAATATTTCCTCTTATTCAAGCGGCCCCCCTCAGACCCGCTTGTTAATTTACATTGCCATAGCTCTGGCAGCCTGCTGTTTCGCAACCCTTTTCTGGGGCTTGAACAGCCCGGCTAGCTGGTTTTGTACTTCTCCGAGTCCGCTGGACTGATGAAGGTCATTGAAGTCGCTTAGGCCTTGGCCGCGCTGGGCCTCGCTGAATTTGGGTGTCAGTGATATTCCGTCCACTGCTTTGGCGGCTTTCTCGGCTTTTTCAACTCCGACGTTCTGTTTGAGGTGGTGGTCGTTGTCACCCAGAATGGCGATTTTGCTGTCCGGGTATTTTTCCTTTAGAGCCTTGGCGACCGGCTCAAGATTGGAAGCGTCGAAAGCCACAACAGTGGGCATATTGCTTGCCATGTGTGCGCTGGCCGCAGTAGCGTAACCCTCGGCAATGAGGATCGGCCCGCCTTTGGCGATCTTTTCACCGGGATCAATGGTGTGGAACATTCCCGCCTTCAGGCCGCCTTTTTCAAAGAGCTTGCCTTCCGGGGTGATGGTTTGCAGGGTGTGGATGTGGCCCTTAGCATCGCGTCCGGGTACAAGCAGATCTCCGCGTTCGTTAACCTTGACCCCGTAGCCCGGAACACCTTTTTTAGTAAGGTATTCTTGCTGCTGTGTGGCCCATTTGGCGTTGCTCCACTTGGCGAAAGAACGCTTGGAAGCCTTTTCGCGCTGCTCAGCTAGGGCCTTCTCGCGTTCAATTCTTTTTTGGGCGGCTTGCGCCTTGAGCTGGGCTTTCTGTTCGCCAGTTAGTTCAAGGCCATCAGCTTTCCAATTCATTTTCAGCCCGGTTTTGTGATTCTGAATGAATCCGGCGGGGCGGGCATCCAGAAATCCTTTGTATGCGCCGTCTTTTGAATTGGGCTTGCCATCGATGACCGGCACGCGCTGGAGCGTTCCGTCCATGATCGGCTGCTGGCCTTGAAGATCGAGACCGGCTTCCTGCAATGCCTTGGCGAATTCCTGCACCGCGTTTGTTTGCGGGGCATTGACCTTTTCCTTGGGCAACCATTTGCCTAAAGGCGTGAGGTCTGTTCCGGTGGGGGCAAACCACAACTTCTCGGATTTATCCCAGCGTGCGCCGAGCTTTTTGGCCTGATTCTTTTCACTGTACGGAACATTAAGATAGGTCTTTTCGGTGGCAAGCCGGGGTTCCTGCGGTTTCTCTTTTTGCTGAGCAGCGGCTTTGTTTTCCGGCAGCCATGCAGCAAATTTTTGGACGTCTTCTCCTTCTGGAGCATACCACATCTTTTGGGTCTGGTCCCATTTAGCACCGAGCTGCTTTGCCTGATTCTTTTCTGAGAAAGGTACTTTGAGCCATGTCTTACCGTTCTCCGGAACTCCATATTTTGATTCGCGCTGTTCCAGCTTTGCCTTGTCCGGGGCAGAAACTGACATACCTTTCTCCTTGGTTTGTTCTTGGGCGCGTTCTTTCTCAAGACCGAGGGTGTAATCCTTGATTTTCTCTGCACTCTGGCAGGCGCGAACGATCTCATAAGGATCTTCTTTCAGAACTTTGACCCAGCTTTTCACATAACTCGCATGTTGCTCCGGATCATGGCTGAGGCCTATTTCTGCGCTGGTCATCCAGCTTGCAATCTCGGCGCGCAGTTCTTCCTTGGCGTAGATTTCCGAACCGAACGGGCCGAACTCGCGGTCCAACCGCGATTCATGCCCGGTCCAGTGTCCCAGCTCATGCAGGGCGGTGCTGTAGTATTTGTCGGGACTGTCAAAGGCAGCGTGCGGGGGAAGGTGAATTTCATCAGACGAAGGTCTGTAAAATGCCCGGTCGCGCTGATCGTGGGTGATGCTTGCGCCGGAATTTTCCAGAATGGCTTCAGCCCGTTCATCCGGGTTCCATGAGATTTCACGGCCTTCCCATTCCGGGATTCCGTCAATCTGGCTGGCGTGGAAAACATTGGAAAAGCGCAGGATCGGTTTCTGAAGCTGGATCTGCTCTGCCTTCACGTTTCCTTCTTCGTCCCGTTCCGGCTTGCCGTCTTCGCCCTTCACAACGCTGATTTGGGACATCTGCCAGAAGACAATGATTTGAGACTTGGACCCCTTACGGACCTGCCAGCCTTTTGATTCCGCCTGCTTGTAGGTCATGAATCTAGGATCATTCAGGCCGTCAGAACTCAGCATGACCTGATTGATTCCCCGATAGGCATTTCCCGTTACCGGGTTGAAAGCCGGCTGAAATTCTCCAGTTTTCCAAGGTCGTTGCCAGGGCGCGGTTCCTTTCTCCAGTTTATCAATGATTTCTTCTGCAAAACGTTGATAGTAATGCGTTTTATCCTTAGCCATGTGCTCATTCCTCCGGTTCTGTGTCTTCAGGATCAAAGGGATCGAATGATGCGTCCTCTGCCTCTTCCGCTGTGAGCGCGTCTTCTTCAAAGGCTCTCATGTAGTCGGCCAGCTCCGGGTCAACCGCGATGGCTGCGCCGGGATTTTCAGTCATTTCCCGGTCGAGCTGGTCGGCCTGTTCATTGAGGTGTTTTCTGATTTCGTCTTGGCTCATTTGTTCTCCTTGGGGTTGAGTTGTGCTTCCTGGTATTTTGAAAGCGTATCGTTGATGTTCGCCAATAATTTTTCAGCATCAGATGTACTAGGATCAATGTGGGGAATGGTTTTTTGTAAAATGTCTAACAATGCGGGAACTAATGGAGGCCTTTTTTCCCATCTAACTGGGAACATCGGGTAATTATCCGAATACTCTCCAAACGCGCCTTGATCTATGAAGTAGCTGAGTGATCGACAAATGTAGTCCGCATCATTCTCAATCTCCTTTGTGTATGGAACAGTGAGAATTTTAGCTTCTAGTTGGTGGTATATTTTTAGTAGTCTGGTTATTTCTGGGGCCTTTTTTTTATCTTCATTGGAAGCGCTAAAATCGAAGAAATCCATGTTTAGCGTATTGCTGATGAGGCTAATTGCATCTACAAATTCGTGTAGATAGCTTTTATTCTCATCTCGTTGAAGAGTATGCCAAAGCGCGATAGCTTCTTTTTCGCTATTGCCAGCGGGGCCTTGAGCCATGCAGTTTAAGCAACGAATGTAGTAGTGGTCTCGTTCATGGTAACTAATAAGAGTCTGTGCGCTTAATACGTGAAGATAGCTCTTTTCCCATGCTCCGCACCAAGGGCAAGAGCGTAAATCTGATAATTGTGCCATTCTAATTCTCCTGTTTAGGTTTTCCTTTCTCATCAAAGCAGCGGAATTTGCAGTCCGGGAATCCGCTGCATCCCCACCAGAACAACCCTTTGCGCTTGGCAGGTCTGCGTATCAAACCTTTGCCGCAATCCGGGCATTTATGCTCTTTGGATGCTGCAAGCTTCTTGGATGGCTTGGCCTTGAGGTCCGGCTTACCGGCTTTGTTGGGAAAGGTGGCGTTGCAATCGGGATAGTTGGAGCAGCCCCAGAACTTTGTCTTACCTTTGCGGGGTTTCAGGAATCCGGTTTTGCATTTGGGGCATTGGACAGCATTGCTTTTGATATTCAGGCCTTCGCGTTTGACGCGGGCGATCTCCTGAGCAACAGAACCGTCTACCTCCTCGATGAGCTGAAGGTAATTAAGTTTGCCGGCTTCGATCTGCTGCTGCTTCTCGTGCCAAAGGGCGGTCATGTCCGGTTTAACTGCAAATTCCGGCAGGGCATCGTGGAATTCCCGGCCCAGCTCGGTGCTGATGACCTTCTTGCTTTTTTCCGCCACAAAGCCGCGCCTGAAGAGCGTTTCAATATGGGAATCTCGTGTGGCCGGAGTTCCGATTCCACCGGACTCGTCTTGCTTGTCGCTATCCTTGTCCATGAACAGCTTCTTGATTTCAGGGTCGGTCACATACTTTGCGACCGAGGTGAGATCCTTGAGCAGACTTTTCATGGTGTAGCGTGCCGGGGGCTTGGTGAATGACTTCACTGATTCAGCTGATTCTACGGTGCCGGAATCATCCTGCTGAAGCTTATGCAGCTCAGGCTGCTTCTCGGCTTTTTCGTAATCTTTGAGATATTGCTCATCCAGTAGCCGCCAGCCCGGGGAGCTATTCAGCCTGCCTTCCGCTTTGAATTTATGGCCGGCGATTTCCAGTTCCATTTTAGTGGCCATAAATTCTGCCGGGGGATAAAACTGAGCAATATAGAGCTTCACGATCAGCTCATAAATGCGTCGTTCGTCTTCGTTCAGCTTGTTCAGCTGTGGCACATTCATGGTCGGGATGATGGCGTGGTGTGCGGTGACTTTCTTGGAATTGAACGCCTTTGATTTGCGTTCCGGGGCGGCGTATTCGGCCATATCTCCGAAAGTCGGGGTTAAAGCCTGCAACAGTTCTGCCGCTTCAGCGTGTCGCTCGTCATTGAGGTAACGGCAATCACTGCGGTTGTAGGTGATGGCTTTATGCTGGTCGCGCAGCCGTTGGGTGATCTCCAGCACCTTCTTGGGTTTGTAGTTCCAGAGTCCGGCAGCATCGGCCTGCAATGCAAGCAGGTTGTATGGCAGGGGAGGATCGTTTTTGCGTTCAGAAGTCTGCACGGAAAGAACCGTGGCCGGTTTGCCTTGAACCTCGTTCGCAATCTTTTTCCCAAATACCGCATCCGCAATCCGGCCTTTTTCGTCCACCGGTGCATTCTCGGCGGGAATGTATTCGGCTTCCACCAATTGGCCCGGCATATCAATTTGTGCTTTGACCGTATGATATGCCTGCTTTTCGTGTCCTTCGTGGGCGCGGTCGCGGGCAACGACCAGGCCTAGAATGGGAGTCTGAACCCGGCCAACTGAAAGCACGCCCTGATAGCCTTTTTTCTGGGCCAGCGTGGAATAGCAGCGAGTCAGGTTGTAGCCATACCGCTGGTCGCATACTGCCCGGGCCAGCGCGGACATGGACAGCCCGTGGAACTTGCTGTTGCTTTCCATGCTCTTAAGAGCTTTAAGGATGGCAGAGCCGTTGTTGTCATTGATCAGCAACCTTTTGGTGGGTTTTTCCAGCAGACCTGCAAACTCGATAACTTCATCGACCAGCCGTTGACCTTCGGGGTCCGGGTCTCCTGCATTGATCAGCTCGTCGGCCTGATGGGCGAGAGCGATGATCTTTTTGAGATGGTCGGCATGCCTTGGTTCCGGGGCGTAGGTGACCGGCCATTTCATGGGCAGACTGTTCAGATCCCAGAGCTTGTAACGCTCGTCGTGTTCTTCCGGATCAGTCAGCCGCAGCACATGACCCCAGAGCCAGGTGATGCGATCGCCGTTTACGTGAAAGGCTGCTCCGGTCGGCCTATCTGGGCCGCCCAGAGCTTGGGATATGGCTAAGGCCACATCTCTTTTTTCTGCGATGAATAGACGCATGATTATTCCTTTTCTTCCGTTACGTTTGTTAATTTGTTCGGTGTGTTAGTCCAGTAGTGGCAACTAGGGTAGCTACTGCATATCCACCGAGAGTTGTCTTTTTTTGTAGGTGACAAGTGGACTAAATTGCTTCCGCACTTGGGACACGAGTATTTCGTGATAGTTTTATCCTCCGATTTTAAAGGTTAGAATAGGTACAACCCTCCGCACCTGATCCATGTCCACTAGTCCGAAGTAACGGCCATCAAAGCTGTTTTCGGTGTATGTGGACAGAGCCAGACCTTTGGCAGAGGGGATAACAGTGGATTTTAGAAAAATTGGAAGTTGCCTGCCGTGGCGGTCGCAGATCTTGGCTTGCGTGAGCGGAAGCAGTTCAGAATTTATGCGAACTCCGCTGGCGGTGATTTCAATAGAATCTCCGGGCAGACCAGCCAGAATCTTGAGCAACGGCCTGTTACCATTCAGGCCCAGATAGTGGCGTTCAAGGGAGATTTGGAAATATGGGTTATCTTCAGAAAGACTGAAGGTGACCAGATCTCCGCGACCGGGTTTGCCGGGTACGATCTGGTAAATTCCATGGAGCATGGAGTCGGTAAGATTTATCCGATATCCCAGTCCATGCAGCAGATAGACGACTATCAGCGCATGAAGAAAGAAAAGGATTAACAGCACTTTTTTCATGCTGCGTTCCTGCTGATATTTTTGGTCCAGTAAGATTTACGCCATGAACGCTTTGTGGCTTCAGTGCTGACGCGCATGGAGCAAAGAGCGTCAATAGCTTCTAAGTCTTCAGGAGTCTGCGTTTTCAGCCATGCTTCAAATTTTTCATTCTGTGCAGCCTGATCAGCTTCCTTGGATTTCTGCTTGTCCAGCTCCAGCAATTCACGGATTACAGCTTTTTCCTTCTTGGCATTAGCAAGAGCTTGTTCGTTTGGAGTCTGGAAACCCACGGGCCTGCGCCATGTTCCTTTGCTTTTCAGGGTGGCAAAAAGATAATTGCAGGGGCCTTTGCGAGCTTCCGGGAAAGTGTCGTGTTCCAGTTCCCATTCTGCGGCATGCAGGGAGTTCTCGATATCAAGAATTGTTTCGTTGAAACTCAGGCGGTGCTGAACGATCTGGCGGATTTGGTCCGGCCCGAATCTCTCCTTATGGAGCCGGGGCCAGAGAATTTGAAATTCTTCTGGGCTGATTGAAAGCAGTCGGCGCGCCCAGCGTTCTTCTTCATTTTCTTCAGAACCAGATAGATTTTTAATCTGTCTATCTAATAGTACCGGGTTTTGATACCGATCAGCATTGGTAACAGGTTGTTGCGTAGAATTGCTTTCAGCACTTGATTGGCAGGGGATAACAGCTTGTTTGTGGGCTAAAATAGCATTGGTAACAGGATACCGGTCACGTTTGGTATCAGGATCGGTATCATTGCGCTCATGATACCGGTCATGTTCGGTAACACCTGCCTGATACCGATCACCATTGGTAACAAGCTGAGCGGGAAAGGCGTGCAGCAGCTCCTGCATGCGCTTCATGGGATTGCTGTTAAGCTTGAGGATGATACCAAAACGAGGTCCGCGTTGGTGCTGTCTTTTGGTGTAAAGCCCGGCTTCATGACCTTGCTTGATGACACGTCGCGCTGTGACTTCGCTGCACGCTGCATCTCTGGCAACAGATTGAATTACAAGGGATACTTCATCCTGTTCAGTCTGGTCTGCAATTGAGGAGATGATACCGAACACGCGCTTGCCCTGATCGGATAAGCGCGAAAAGAGCAGGTCTGTATGGTCTTTTAAATTTAATGATTGGGAGGTTTGTTTTACTGTTTGGTGTTGGTTGCTACCGAAGTTGATCTGATATCGGTCAGCATTGGTAACATCTCGTACTTGATACCGATCATGATTGGTATCAGTCAGCAGCCCGTATTCCTGTTTGTAAAGGCTGAGGAAAAAGTCGCAGCGTTCATTATATAAGGTAATGATGCTGCCATGTCTGCGACCGGATTTATGGTTTTTACGCTGGAAAAGCCCTGCTTTTTCGCCCTTGGGAATAGTGCGCAGAACGCTTAATTTACTGCATACAGCAACGTGTTGCAGGTTTGAAATGACAAAAGGAAACGGCTTGTCCGAACCTGAATCCGGAGCGGATTGGAGCAGGGCGGCAAGTATCTTTTTGCCGGTGACGGACAGGCGGTTATAGAATCCGGCAATGTCACGGCGCATAAGCTTTTTCAGATGATCGGTATCAGCATGAGATGGATACTGATCACCGCAGTTACCATAGCTTTTGGGGTCGTATTTGTGTGCCGTTGCAGTCATAGACTGATTCCTTGCAGATCAGGTTCTGTTGAAAAAAATGAGCTTTAATTGTCCGAAAAATCAGGGAGTTCTCCCTAACTAAAATTATTGCTAGGAGCACGGACACGGAACAGTTTGTTAATGTCCGAGAAGTTTTGAATTCCGTTACAACATCGCTTTGAGCGGATATGGCGCATAGCTCCTCCTTTCTGTCAGGTCGGTTGAAATCAGATCACCGGGTTGGATCTTTTCAGGCATTATGCAGAGATCATCACAGCCGGGGCAGCGCACCTTTTCACCCATCTGCATGGCCCGGTGTTTGCCCGGCTCCTTGCAGCTTCCAAAAATCGGTTTGAGAATTGGAAGAGTTTCATGACCAGCTTCTATAAGTTCCCGGCCTGAAACTTGTTCCGGAGACAGGAACATATAAGGAACACGGCCATCGCCATGGCAGAGCGGGCAACCGGGGCGGCCTGTCTTTCTGGTCCCGTGTGCCGCCATCCATGCAGAGCAGGCCGGGCAGGTTCGGCAGGCCTCACGGGGAAAGCGCACCGGGAGCAGGTTTTCAATTTCAGTATTCTTCATGGTCCATGTCCTCACTGACGAATTGCTCAGTGGCGAGTTCTTCCATCTCTGCATCCAGATCTACTTCCGGTTCACTGTCCGGTTTATCGTCCTCTTCGTTGCCGTGCTGCTCGGAGACAGCTGGTTCAGCGGTTTGTTCTTTGAGCAGGTCAGATTTTTCAGGGGCCGTAATCTTTGAGCGTTCAAGGAATTCAGGATCAAGGAAGAACAGGATTTGTCTGCCGTATATTGGCGCAAATCCGGCGGAGAAGATGAGCATGTCCCCTGCTTTGGTAATCTTGCCCTGGCGGTCTTTTTCCGCACCGGGCAGACGCATACATTCATCCGGGGTGAGCAGGGCGCGTTTGGCTTCGGAAATGCTGACGTTGGCTCTGTTTAAATGGCCGCTGCGTGTGCCTGAAATGGAAGTCTTTTTCTGAATTACGGTGGCTTCGCCGGTCATTTTGGAAAGGACCTGCGCGGTTTCGATTTTGTTGGGAGCGTATGCAATGCGCAGATGGCAGTTGCTCATGATGGATTCTTCCTTGCCGTAAGCGGATTGAAGCTGGGCGAGATCCTGCACGATGATGTAGGCCTTGATTCCGTAGCCGGCCATGAAGGCTAGGGCGCGTTCAAATATTTCCATGCGGCCAAGGGATGTGAACTCATCGAGCATGAGCAGCAGGCGGTGTTTGTAATTGGCTTTGACCTGCCCGTTGGAAAATTCCATCTCTTCGGTCAGCCGGCGCAGAACGATGTTCAGGATCAGTCTGACCAGCGGCCGCAAACGGTCGATGTCTGAAGGGCGGATAACCAGATAGAGCGAGACCGGCTGCTCCGAGTTCATGAGGTCAGCGATACTGAAGTCACTTCCTGAAGTCGCCCAATTGACTACCGGGTCACGGTAAAGGGCCATGTTTGCAACGGCGGTTGAGACAACCCCGGAAAGCTCGGCATCGGCCTTGTTGAGCATTTCGCGGGCAGAAGCTGCAATAAACTGTTTTACTGCCTTGGCGGAAGTTTCTTCTATTTTATTTTCAAAGATGCTCATGAGATATCTGTCATGTTTGGTGATGAGCATTTCGTTGAAAAGATCCGATATTTCCTGATTTTCATCGGCAAGCATCAGGGAAACATCGTTTAGAGTAGCATCTCGGTCTTCGCTGGCTCGACAAAGGATCATGCAGTGCAGAATAGCACCTCCAAAGAAGCCGAATGCAGCCTTGTTCCAGTAGTCCTTCAGCCCCTTGCCGTCCGGGTCGACAATCATACTGGCAATGTTTTGGGCATCGGGGATCGCGTGCGGACCATCAAGTCTGATTTCAGAAAGGGGATTATACTTGGCCGATTTGCCGCTGGCATCGGTTGGATCAAATTTTAGAACTTTATGACCCTGCGCTTTGCGCCAGCCGGAAGTCAAAGCCCAGTTTTCACCCTTGATATCGAGCACGATTGAGCTTTCTCCCCATGAGAGCAGAGTAGGGAGAACCAGACCGACACCTTTACCCGATCTGGTCGGAGCAAAGGCCATGATGTGTTCCGGGCCGTTGTGGCGCAGATAATGGAGGACTTTCTTGTTCTGCCAGCCGCCAACGTATACACCGGAGCTGCCGATCAATCCGGCCTGTTTAATTTCTTTTTCTTTGGCCCAGTGAGCTGTCCCGTGAATATCCTCAACGCCTTTGGGCTTGCTGGAAAACAGCGCGATTAAAGCCAAGACGACTATCTGCGGAGCTGCAAAAATCAGCACTGAAATCGAGATGATGTGATCCAGTTCCTTGCTGGGCTGTACTATTTTTACCCAGTGCAAGATCATCCACGGCCAGTAGAATTGCCCGTAAGCGGTCTTGCCCAATGCCTGATGGTGGCCGTAGAGTTCTGCCGCATTCTGGGTGGCGTAGCCCATGGCGAGACAAGCCAGCATAAGCAGGAAAATAAGGTAGAACAGGCCGGACCATCTGCGCCCTTTCTTTTTACCGAGTCCATAAACATTGTTGCTCATATCTAGCTCCTGTAGGGCTTGTAAGGTCTCGCAAATACGATATCTTTGGTCACGACCATGTTGAATCGCTTACCCGGTGCTGTGCTGATGGCAGGTTTTATGCTCATGTTGTTTTGCAAGAGTGATAAAGTAGACTGACCGAGCTGGCTGGAAAGAGCGGAGCCGAGTTCGTCCTGCAAGCTGGGATTATCGCGGGAGGAAGAACCTTTATTAAAGGTGTCCATTGCATATGCAGTAGCCCCACTGATCAGGCTCATGATGGCTGAAGATCCGAATATACGCAGATAATGGTTGTCTACATCTCCAGAATAACCGGCATAGCCGCCGACATCTGTTCCGGGCATAATTCCGAGAGTGATGGATGAGCCATCAGGAAAGATGATTCTGTTCCAGGCAACCAGTACACGTGTCTGGCCGGCCGCAACTCTTGAATCATAAACCCCGATCATGCGTGAACCTTGCGGTATGAGCAGGAATTGTCCGCTGGCAGTGTCATAGATATTTTGGCTGACCTGCCCGATTATCTGTCCGGGAAGGTCAGAGTTGATGCCGGAGATCATGATTCCATTGATGACCGCTCCGGTTTTCAGTTCGAATCTTTTACCGGGAACCCTCTCATATGGCAGTTGCCACGAACCGTCCTTGGCTGCGCGGGAATTGAGAAAAGCTTCCTTGTCCTGCTGGTCGCTTGGTTGACTGGGAACGTCAGTGGACATATTCGCCATAGTTAATGGATGGCGTGAGCGAACATCATCCATAGCTGCCTGAACGATCTGTTGTTTTCTTTCAGGTAGGGCGGTTTGCACTTTAAGTGGAGCGGCCAGAGCTGCTTTCATTCTTTCCAGTTTAAACGTGCGCAGTTCCGCAAACTCTTTCATGCGCTGTTTTTCCGCTTCAGTTGGTTCGGTGGGGCGCACAACTGTGACCAAAGGCTTTTCTTGAGCTGGAATTTTGGGTTCTTCTTTCTCTTCTTCCTTTGGAGGAAGGGAAAGGCCAAAAGTTTCCGGTTCGCTCAGAGCCTGTTTAATGTCCGACTCGGTCACAGCGGGCTTTTCTTTCTTTGCTGCTTTGGTTTTCTGGCTGGAGTTGTACAGAGAGTAGCCCATGACGCCGACAAGCATCATGGATATAACCATAAAGATAATAATTATCCTGTTGTTTCTACTGCCCATGGACTGGCGTACAAGGCTATTTGGAGAATCTGACATGACCGGTTCCTATTCAGCCCTGATGATATACATCATGGATACGTTGCGAGGCCTTGTTTCTGATCCAGATCCGGCAGTTCCTGTTGACCCGGACACAACTGCAGTACCTGTTCCAGAACCGGACGCAGAGCCATGACCAGTTCCTGTTCCAGAACCTCCACCACCACTTCCGCCACCAACCGAAACGGCTTTGTGAGCTCGTCCATTAACTTCAACTTGGGCCTGAATCCCATTGTGGCCACCTCCGCTGAAACCACCATCATTGACCCATAATGTTCCTCCACCGCCTCCACTTGTGGAAACGGTCATTGAAACCCTCGTAGAAACGCTCAGGCTAACAGGTACTGTTACAGAAACTGGAATATGCACGCCGTGCAAATGGGATTGCATGGCTGCATTTTGGGCAGACATGAGCGACCTGCCTGAGTCTGTTCCTTTGCCATGATCCCAGCCTCGAACAAATTCTCCTCTAAGGTCTGGAACATTCCCGCCAATGGCAGCCGCAAGTTCAGGATATCCGGCTGTGGATTGTCCGTTGCATTCAAGGTAATGCTCAGGAACTGCGCCTGCCGGCCACGGGATAACCCCACCGATGGGAATGCCGTTGTTCCTTGCCTTTACCGCAACGGCAGTGGGGTTAAAGCTGGTGGCGTCGCCCGCGTGTCCATTGGAGAGCAGACAGAGGTTCAGCAGGAACAAAAGGCCTAAAATATAAAAATATTTTGAACGGTTGTTTGAGTGCGTATTTCTCATATTAATCTCCACTAATTACAGGTTGTAATGACCATGACTTGTCCATATCCGTCCGGCGGAAAGATCCAATCATCGTTAACGTCTTTGATCCTCAGGTGGACACGCCAGTTATCTCCTTCGTCTGTGGCCCATGACTGGACAGCGACGAAAGACTTTGAAATTGGTCCTTCTGAGATAACAGCAGGAGCCACGAAGATTTGAGGGGTGGAAGTAACACCCGGGGGGCAGATCGGTTTTGGAATAAGCTGGCCGTTTACAGCGTAGGTGGCATCTTTGAAAATCTGCGAATTGCCGCTGTCGGCAATTACCTGCGGCTCTCCATTACGGCAGACATAAAGACCAACATCCGGGTCCAAAAAGACACGGCCTTCTTTGTCGGGATCGCCGCAGAAGCCACTTGCATCGATGTCGCCTATGGTGTGTTTTTCAAACTGGATTTCCTTCACGTTTTCTATGGCGTGATCGGTCATATCCAATTCAGTGGACATTTCATTCAGCTCCGGGTGTCCGGGAACCTCGACCCGGTAGAGGAAATCCTGCCTGAGTTCGCCTTCTCGTAGAAAAGCACGGCCCCCGATATGCCCAGGGCTTGGGATGGGAATATTGGTTCCGGCAAGATTTACAACCCAGCCGCCTTGAGATCCTCGCAGTTCAGTGGGACTCTGACTTGGAAGATCACCGGTGGGAATGTAGCCACCGGAACCGCCGACCATGGCAGCGGCAGAGGGCGCGGAAGCTGTGCCGAAACGTTTGTTTTTTGCAGTGGAGGTGCGACCGTCATAAGTAAGGACAATGACCTGCAAATCTTCTGCGTTCGGTTCCAGCACGTAGATTCCATATCGTTGCCCCCAAGCATTACGGTTCTGAAAACCTGCCGGCAGGTAATTGCCTGCACGTAGCTGGTCCATGGTCACTGTGGTGGCACTGCTGGCTGTGGAGGAGCTGATCAGATCCGGGTAATGTTCCTTTGCATAACCGGAAGCTGCATCAAGTACGGCTGCAAGATGGCTGCTAACGTTTTTTTCATCCACATATTGAAAGCCACGGTCCATCATGTCCCCAAGCATGGGCATCATCATGGCGATGATCAGCAGTGCGGCCAGCGCATCAACCATGCCCATACCGGCCTGTTTATTTTTAACGTTGATTTTCATCTTAGCTCCTATGGAGTAATCACGCTGACGATGCTGCCGCTAGGAATGTAGTCAGGTAGGGCTATGCCTATTCCATGGTCAGTGACCAGTGATCCATTTCGTTTGATTCCTACGGCATATGAATCATTGAACATATCCATGATTTTGCCGGCTTCATTTTCATTGACTGGACCCCAGACATATAAAGTCCCGCCGTCCGGTCGGTTGGTCCATGCACGCAGGGATTTCCAACCGGACGGCAGGTCAAGGAGTGACTTCGGAACGAGAATTCCGTCGGTAGTCGCAGGGTGCTTAATGACGTAGTGGTTTACGGCATTGCGGTAGAGGCAGAAATTGAGGGCTACTGCCCGCGCAACTGCCTCATCAGATCGAGGATGAAGCAGCATTTGCGGCGTCATTAATGCCAACACGCCAAGCAGTGAGAAGAGGGCGGCGAGAGTTTTCATATGGAATCAATCCCCATGAACTGGATGGAGTTTTCCTGCTCACGCATTTCTTCCTGAAGGCCTGCCATTTCATTGTTTTTGATCTTGGCGCGTAGGCCGAGATATTTCTCAGTGAAAGGGGCCAGAAGAAACTGAGGAACCTTCAGAAACTTTTTACCATCTTCGTCTTGTTCAAGTTGCTGATGCACTACGGCAAGCAGTCCCTGGGCAAGGTTCTGGCTAGCGATTTCCCCGTCGATTTCACGGGCCATGGTCACCAGCCTTTCAAGGGCGGTTACAAGGTCGAAACCGTGCATGGTGGCGATGACAATTTGTTTGTCTGAGCCAAGGCAGACCCGCAGGGCTTCGCTTGCTGCGTGTTTGCTGCGGATCTCACCTATGTAGATGATGTTGGGGGAGGCGAAACGGTGTGACCGTTCAATTCCTTCCGCCAGATCTTCTTCGCGCTCGATCTCAGCTTGAAAGCAGAAGCCGAATTCACCATGTTTACCGTCAAGGGGCATTTCAGCAGGGTTCTCAAAACTGACCGCATGACCGCCAAGGGTTGAAAGGCGGGTTGCAACCAGAGAAGAAGCACTGAAGGTTTTTCCGGAGGCCTGCGCACCGGTAAAAAGCACCAGTCCCTTACTCTGCTTCTCAGAGAGCAGCCACTTAGCAAGCGGTTCCGGCATGCCGATCCTGTTGAAGTTTTCAACCTGCTCCTGAATGCGGCGCAGGAAGAAAACCTTGCCGCTTCCCCAATCCACACCCTCGTACAGGGCGACGCGGTAGCCGATTTCTTCATGAATGACCCGGAAAGTGTGTCGTCCACTTTCTTCATGAACTCTGAGGACTTCCTTATGCAGAATTTCAATTTCTTTTTTGATGTCCTCCGCGCAGGGAACAAGTTTCTGGCCGCATGAATCGCAACCTTTCATGAAAGCCTCCCCGCTTTCATGAAGAATTAAATCAGTGAATGATGCACTTTTGAGTCCCATTTACAGCCTCTGCTAGTTGGAAGTGAAGACGATGGTGTTGGTTTCTGCGAGTTGTTCGGAAATTGCGGCAACCATTCCGCTTCCCTGAGTAATTTCAACTCCGTTAACGGTGATTGCTTCCCATGACTCAGCCTGAAAAGTGGCCATTTTTACGCAGGCGTATTCGGGAACGTTATTGTGGGTGATGGTGAAGGTGGTCGGATCTGTGCCGGCGGCAACGGCAACATCACCGTTCCAGACGTTGCGAACATCACCGCTGCTTTTGAGCATGCCGTCGGGAACTACTTTGTTGGTTACGGCTATACTTGTGGTCAGACCCGCAAAATCAGGTTCGCCCTTGTAGAGGTTTTTAATGTCGAGTCGGAAGGTGGAAAGGTTCTGCTGTGCGCTTGTGACTTTGTCGCTTTCAATTGCTTTTTTGAGCATGAAGGCGGAACCGCCGAGTACGATTGCGGCAATAAGCAGTGCGCCAACTGTTTCGAGTAAAGTCATAACTTGTCTCCTAGTAGGCCATGGGTTGGCCGAGCTGTTGTTGAATTGATGAAATTGCCAGAACGATATTGGACACCACCGCGACAATGCTGATGATGCAGAAAATGTTGATTAATTTGGCCTGTGCCTGAATCTTTTCGATGCCTTCTTCCAGCATTTCCTCGGCAATGAGGTGCAGCTGGCTGTCAAAGTTGGGAAGGCGTGAATAGATGCGCAGATCCTCGATGATTTCTGCGGTGGGGAACTGGTAGCCGGAGTCGTCCAGTGCTTGTCCTAGTCCTTTACCGAGACTGAGCTGGGCTTTTACAGCCAGAAGACGTTCCTTGAGCCATGGGCTGGTTCCCGGAGTAGACAGCATTTCATTGATAGCCTGTGAAAGCTGAATCCCTGATTTCA
>PPCM01000577.1_pt1 | contig 28035 bp, 30 predicted proteins | sample 1555541 | NCBI WGS metagenome assembly PPCM01 (sample SAMN05284479, study PRJNA326546) | Marine sediment metagenome, whole genome shotgun sequencing project. | isolation source: marine sediment | place: Germany: Wadden Sea | collected 2012-09-05 | reverse complement strand
TAATTTCTTCTCTCACGATGTTTACCATAACTTTCCGTCTTAAAGTTCATTCTTTCACCTCGTCTACTAAAAGAATTTTAATTACTAACACTTCTTAAGATAAAGTAACCTTTATCTCTTTTGACTACTTCCACGTTACCATAGACATCAAGCATCTTTTGTTTGGCAGAAGGAGCCCCTTGTTTCTTTTGAATCACGATCCACAGTTCACCATTTGGTAACAGGTGATTTTGCGCGTTCTTGATTATTGCATGTACAATGTGCTTACCCGCTCGTATCGGCGGATTAGAAATGATCATCGAATAATTATCAACCACGTTCTCATACATATTAGACTTGAAAACTGTCACATTATCTCGTTTGTTTAACGAGATATTTTTTCTCGCTAATTCGATCGCTCTGTCATTGATATCGACCATATCAATTCTCTGTTCTGGAAAGAGCGTACCCAAAACAATCCCGATAGGTCCATAACCACAGCCTACATCCAATATCCTTTTCCCCTCATTTGGTACAATCGCATTGATTAAAACTTTTGAGCCATAATCAATTGATTCTTTTGAAAATACACCAATATCAGTTTGAAAAGAAAATCTATACTCACCAAAAACAGCCTCTATTCTCTTAGGCTTACTTTCTAGATCGCTGTTATTCATATAATAATGATTCACTATTAATCACCCTCAGTTCAGTGATTTAATATCCCTTAAAGAATGAATTTACTCACCCTTATTAAGGAATTTGAGGGTGGAAAGAAGTTCTTTCCACCCTTAATTCTCAATAATTTTTTTAGATTTAATTATTTAATTTCAGCAGTAGCTCCTGCTTCTTCTAATTGAGCTTTCAATTCTTCTGCTTCTTCTGGTTTGATTCCTTCTTTGATTGGAGAAGGAGCACCATCTACTAATGCTTTTGCTTCTTTTAATCCTAAACCAGTGATTGCTTTAACAACTTTGATAACACCAACTTTAGATGCACCAGCGCTAGCTAAGATTACACTTACTTCGCTTGGAGCAGCATCTGCAGCAGCTGGAGCAGCAGCAACAGCAACAGCACTTGGATCAACACCAAATTCATCTTTCATAGCATCAACTAATTCTTTGATTTCTAAGATAGTCATTTCTTTTAAAGCTTCAATAAAAGCATCTCTTGTTAATTTTGCCATTATTAATTCCTCCTAAATAGGTTAGTTATAATTTTTTTTCAAAGATTACTCTGCAGCTTCAGCAGTTTCATCTTCTTCAGTATACAAATGCATAGCAATTGCTAAGTCTTTTACAGTTCCCATTAAGCCAGCTGCTAACATAGTTAACAATTGTTCTCTTGATGGAAGTGTAGCGTATACCAATAATTCATCGTTACCAACGTAGTTACCGTCAATAACACCGACTTTTAAGTCTAGTTTGTCATTTTCTTTTGCAAAGTCGTATAAGACTCTTGCAGCAGCAACGCTGTCTTCTTTCGAGAATGCGATTGCGTTTGGTCCTGTTAATGAATCTACTAAATCAGGTTGACCAGCTTCGATAGCAGCTCTACGAACGATGTTATTCTTGATAACTTTCATTTCGCAACCTTCTGCTAATAACGATCTACGTAATGTTGTTACTTGTTCTACAGTTAGACCTAAGTAATCAACTACTACAATAGATGCTGAGTCATTGATTTTCGCAGTCAGAGCATTAACCTCATCAATTTTCTTTTGAAGTGTTAACTCATTCATTCATTCCACCTCCTGCTTTTTCTAATAGAAAACCTCTCTCATCCGAAAGAGGGAAATCATCAAACTAATGATTTTTCACCTCGGTTGGAAATTAAGCTCTCATCGGAGCACCAACTGTCTACGGGAAACACTAACCATGCTATAGTTATTTTTTTTAATCTAGTTTTGTTTTTCTAATGATTCGGTATCTAATTTAATACCAGGTCCCATAGTTGATGAAATTGCAATATTCATCATATAAGTACCTTTAACAGTTGAAGGTTTGATTTTCATCATTTGATCATACATAGCTTGTATGTTCTCTTCAATTTTATTAGCATCGAATGATACTTTACCAACTGGAACTTGAACATTCCCAACTTTATCGTTACGATATTCAACTTTACCAGCTTTAATTTCATTAACAGCTTTAGTTACATCCATAGTAACTGTACCTGTTTTAGGGTTAGGCATTAAACCTCTTGGCCCTAATACTCTACCAAGTTTCCCTACTTCACTCATCATATCTGGAGTAGCAACAACTACATCAAAGTCCATCATTCCACCTTGAACTTCAGCAACTAAGTCACTATCACCTACGATGTCTGCCCCAGCATCTTTTGCTTCTTGTGCTTTTTCACCTTTCGCGAATACTGCAACCTTTTGAGTTTTACCAGTACCGTGAGGTAATACCATAGCACCACGAATGTTTTGATCCGCTTTTCTAGGGTCTACGTTTAATCTGATTGCTAATTCAATAGTAGCATCAAATTTTTCGAAGCTAATTTCTTTTAATAAAGCAACTGCTTCGCTTACTTCATAGCGTTTACCTTTTTCTAATTTTGTAATCGCTGTTTGAAGTTGTTTACCTTTTTTTGGCATAATTCTTCCTCCTAAATGTGGTTTAACGGAATCTCCTCCCACAGTTTAGATTGTTTCCTATATATACAACCTAAATGCGATTAGTCTTCAACAACGATTCCCATGTTTTTAGCAGTTCCTGCAACAATGTTCATTGCCGCTTCGATATCATTTGCATTTAAGTCTGGCATTTTGATTTCTGCTATTTCTTTCAATTTGTCGCGAGAAATTGTCGCAACTGTTTCGTTTGCACCTAAAGATCCACCTGATTTTAAGTTACAAGCTTTTTTCAATAAATCACTTGCTGGTGGAGTTTTTAAGACGAAACTATAACTTCTATCATCATATACACTGATGATAACTGGAATGATATTACCCATTTTATCTTTTGTAGCATCGTTGAAACGAGTACAAAATTCTTGGATATTAACTCCAGCTTGACCTAATGCAGGTCCTACCGGTGGAGCTGGATTCGCTCTACCTGCTTGAATTTGCAATTTTACTACTTTTGCAACTTCCTTCTTTTTAGCCACTAGACGCACCTCCTTGTGTTCTGTGATGTGGTTATATTGGGCAAGCCCTCCCACACGTTTTCATAAGCATGGCGTATTACACGCCCATACATTTTACTAGATATAGCGGTCAAAGTCAATAGAAATCAACTAAAAGATTTTTATGAATTTTTCCCTCACAAAGTATATCACAACTCACAATTTATATAATGGATAAATACTACATAAAACAAAACTTTTTGTTACAATTCACACTTCTTATTACTAAAATCAAAAACAGTCTATCTAATGTGTTAAACCTATCAATAATTCCAGAATCAATCACATACTTTTTCTTTCTTAATCGAAAGAATATTTACCTAAGCTGTTCTGAATATAAAAACTTGAATCAATGAAGTAAAACACAAATAAAAAAAGGTTCTAGGAACCTTTCATTTTAGTCTACATCGATAACATCTTGATCATCTTTAATCGCATCATTTTTATCATATTCATTTTTAAACTCTTGATATCTGTCGACAACATTCATTCTTATGAACAATCGTAACACACCATAACCAATTAAGATTAAACCTAACAATACGGTGAAGATCACTATAATAGCGTCAGATACAAATGGTACAAGGGCAATGATCAACCCAGAAATAATTGCAACCCATCCAGCACTTGCCAATGATTCGTTCATTGGTGTTTTAACTCTTCTGTAACGAAATACTCTTCTTGCTCCGTTATACACCAACATTAATCCAATCAGATACCCTAATACATCACTTGGGTCAATTGTAACTGGGAACCATGCAAAAGCTGCTCCTAAAAATGCTACACCAATTAGCATCATAAAGACGCTGTTTAAAACTCGTGCACTTCTTTCTGAAATTTTTTGTAGGATTCTTCTAACACCAGCAATAATTAAAACTACCCCAACAATAACTGCAATTCCAGTAAATACTTTTAGCGGGAATATTATAATAGCTACCCCAGCGATTAATGCAATATAACCATCTAAGCGTAACGAACTCTTCTTCTTCATATAATCACCTCACTTAATTATACCAAAAATAAACAATATTCTCTTCCTTTCCTTGTCAAATTCACCCTACTTTCTACCCTTTTCAAAAAAACTACCGTGTTATAATACAGGTGGTGATTAATATGAAAGTTATCTCAACAAAAGAAATGTATCAACTAGATCAACAAACTTGCAAAAATTTAAATATCACAAGTTTTGAATTAATGACAAAAGCAGCTAAGTCTATGAGTCTATACTTAAAAGAACATTTGAATTTTTCACACAATGTCATCGTTATAGCAGGTTCAGGAAACAATGGTGGCGATGCGATATTGTTGCACCAGTACATAAGAGAATATACAAACTCCACTCTTTATATCTTTGGTGGTGCGAATCAATCTAAAGATAACAAAGAAGCTTTAACGTGTTCTTATAAAGATTCCGTGAGAGAATTTAATAGCGACCTCAAAAAAGCCACTCACATAATTGATGGATTATTTGGTATTGGTTTTAAAGGAGAACTTGGAGAAATCTCTAAGATCACTAAAGCAGTCAATAGTTCGTCTACATTTGTTTATAGTATAGACATACCAAGTGGTATAAACGGAAACAATGGACTAGCATCAAAAGATGCAGTTTTGGCAGACGAAACTTTAGTAGTTGAGCACTACAAATATGGGAATCTATTACAAGACGCTCTAGATCATAGTAAAAAAAACACTATAATCAAAATAGGTATTGAAGACTCTACGAGTGATTCAACAACAATACTAAATCCGACTATACAAAAAAGAAAACACAACTCACATAAATATAATTATGGTTCTGTTTTAATTATCGGAGGTTCCACAGGAATGACAGGTGCTCCTGTTCTATCATCAATGGCTGCACTACGATCAGGTACAGGATTAGTGCATTTAAGTATTTTAGAAAAACACTTTAATGCATTAAAGGATGTTCCAATTGAAATAATGGTACACAAACACATTACAACTCATGATATTCAAAATTTATTTTATAAAAAGAGTGCAATCGTATTTGGGATGGGACTTGGTAGAAATGATGACATTAATGATAAAATTTGTGAAGAACTTGTAAAATGTAATGTTCCTACAATCATAGATGCAGATGGAATTTATTATTTGAAAAACCATTTAGAAAATGTACAGAGTGACATCATCATCACTCCACATTTTGGAGAGTTATCAATACTATTAGATATTCCGCTTTCAAAAATCCAGCAGGATCCGATGAAGTATGTAAAGCAGTTAACAAAAAACAAACTCATTACTGTCATACTAAAAGGACCAACAACTGTAATTGCAAAAGAAGAAACCTTAATATTTTCTTCATCAGGAAATCCAGGAATGGCAACTGCAGGTAGCGGAGATGTATTAGCTGGGATTATTTCTAGATTTTTAGTAGATGATACTCTACAAGCAGCAACCAACGGTGTTTATATACATTCCCGTGCAGGGAAACTCGCTCAAAAAGAGTTCGGTGAAGAGGGCATGATCGCCACTGATATCATCAAATACATTCCAACTATCATAAAAAGGCTACAAAATGAGTAGCCTTTTGTTATAGATTATTTTTTATTAACTGTTCTAACAAATAAGTATTTCTAGACAGATACCTGATTCTACCATTACTCGTGTTTGCTTTATTTACCTCTAAAGCTTTTGCTGCAGTAACCCACACAGGCGTAAACCCGATTTCTAGTTCATACCCTACTAAGGATTGCTCTTGTATAGAAGTTAACTCACAATCAAAATAGTGACTATTTAAACAATAGGTTAAATCGCCAAATTTACTATCCCACATCTCATGTATACACCCTAAATATTTATTAATAGATACAACAGCACCCGCTTCTTCTAATGATTCACGAATACAAGTTTCCTCTAACGATTCACCTACTTCAACTCCACCACCTGGAAAAACATAAGTATTTTCTTTTTGAATATAAATCATAAAGAGTAAATCGCCTTTTCTAATAATCGCTCTCGCCTCTTCTCTTCTTTCCTGTTTTTCGAATACATTATTTCGGTGATCTAATTCGACAAGTAACATACGCTTCCTCCTAATAAAACAAAGGCTAGTTGAACTAGCCTCTTTTTATATCTATTTGTGAGAATGATAATTCTAATGGAGTACTTCTTCCGAACATATCCACAAGAACTTCCAATTTTTGGTTTTCTTGATCGATTGATTTAACGATACCATTTTGATCTTTAAATGGTCCATCGATGATTCTAACTTCATCACCAACTTCGCAATCCAATTCAATTTCTTCCACCATACCACATTTTTTCAAGATTGGTTCGATTTCTTCAGTTGTTAATGGAACTGGTTTTGTCCCACCACCACTCGAACCTAAGAATCCTGTACAACCCGGCGTATTTCTTACGATGAACCACGATTCATCTGTAACGATCATTTCTACAAACACGTAACCAGGGAACATTTTTTTCAACTTCTCAACTCTTTCACCTTTTGAGTTCGTTTCCATTTCTAATACTTCAGGAATGAATACTTGGAAAATAAAATCTTCCATACCCATAGATGTAATACGTCTTTCTAAGTTGACTTTAACAGAATTTTCGAAACCTGCACTCGTTTGTGCAATGTACCAACGTCTTTCTAGTTTCTCTTCCATTCAAACACACCTACATTGTTAATCCGAACAAGAAAGTGATAACTGAATCATATAATAGGAATATAGCTAATAATCCTAATATGAAACTAAATACTTTTACAGTATGATCACCATATGTTCTTCTTGTTGGTGGTGTTAACCTTCTAAGTTCTTTAAACGATGGTTTAAAGATTGGCCAAGCACCAACAACTAAACCAATGAATCCAGCAACGAAGAATACGATTGCTGATACCATTGGGAAGTTTCCTAAAACAGGGAAACCTTCTCTAATTGTTAATGTCCCATTCATTATATAAGCACTTACTACCATAATTACTACTGAAATAAGTACTAAAAATAAGCTCTCATATTTATATTCTCTTGTGAATACATCCCATACTGAGCTTTGTTGTTTCTTCTCACTCATAATACTTTCCTCCTACAGAGTTACTTTGTCTCTTTGTGTAATGTATGTTTATTACACTTCTTACAAAATTTCTTAATTTCTAGTCGTTCTGCAACTTGTGTATTTTTCTCAACGTTATAGTTTCTAGACAAACACTCTGTGCAAACCAAAATCACTTTTTTTCTCATAATTTTACCCTTTTACGCTATAAAAATATACCAAAAATCCCTGTTATTGTCAAGAAAGCTCCTTAAAGCGTCTCAACTTCAGTTTTATTCGGTACAAAGCATTATACACCTTTTTCTCAGGTAGTGAATACTTATCGCATATTTCCTTTATTTTTTTGTTTCGAACATAGTGTTCAAAAAACACATCATACTCCACATGAGTCAATTCTTCCATGGCAATCTCAAGATGTTTACTCGTCATATAGTATGTTTCCTCTTCTTCTATATGAATCGTACTAATAATCTCTTCCGACAATGTTACCATCGGTTTATTTAACTTTTTTAACAGCGTTAAATATTTTCTTACCAATAACAACTCAAAAAATCTGGTGAATGATTTTCCATATTTTACATCAAACTTATGAATGGCTTCAAGTAATACCAAACACCCTTCTTGGTAGAAATCTTCATATTGCGTTGGATGTATGTTAAATCTGCTGATCTTTGACTTAATCAAATTTTCATACTTTTTAACCATGATATCCTTTGCAACTTCATTTCCTTCTTCTATTAAGTAAAGCAACTCATAATCGTTAAACATTATTCCTCCTTAATGACGATCTTTAAATACCTCATACATCATTAAAGCGGCAGATACGGAAGCATTCAATGAATTGATTTTACCATTCATTGGGATCTTCACTAAATAATCACATTGTTCTTTCACTAATCTACTAATACCTTTACCTTCAGAACCAATAACAATGGCCACACGCATATTTCCATCAATTTCCGTATAGTCCATTGTAGCATCTGAATCGGTACCCACAACCCAAACACCCATATTTTTAATTTTTTTGATTGTTTGTGTTAAATTTGTTACCTGTGCCACTGGAACGTATTCAATCGCTCCCGTTGAAACTTTCGCTACAGTAGCGTTTAATCCTACACTTCTGTTTTTAGGAATAACAACACAATCAACATTTGTCGCTTCAGCAGTTCTAAGGATAGCACCTAAATTATGAGGATCTTCTAACCCATCTAGGATAACAATAAATGGATTATCATTATCTTCTAAAATATCCTCAATTTCTACGTACTCATAGTCTTCTACAAAAGCAACAATTCCCTGGTGTTTATCTTTTGGAAATCTCTCATCCATTTCATTTCTTCTCAATATACTAATCTTTACATCTCTGCTTTCAGCGTATTTTAATACACTTTCACAACTGTTTAGATTTTGATAAGAAACAAACACCTCAAAAAACTTTCTTTTACTTTCAGCTGCATTGATTACAGCATTTTTACCTACTATTTTACTTGGCATTTTGCACCTCTACTACATCAATAATTTTTCTAACGAAATCTTTCATTTCATTTGGATCCTTCATATATAGATAACCGACTAAACTTTCTAAACCAGTCGCGATTTTATAATCAATCATTGATGCTGATTTTTTTCCTTGTTTTGCTGAAGAGTTCCGTCCAAGCTTATAGGCTTTGGTGTACTCCTTTGACAAAGACTCTAACATCTGTTTCATTGCTGAACTTTGTGCTACCGCACTTGTAAATTTAATCGCTTCTTTGTGAAGTCTATCTATTCTTGTCATCCCTTTTGAAATCAAATACTCTCGAACTTCTAACTCGTATACCGCATCTCCAATATATGCGTAACTTAATCCATTCATTAAATCACGCCTTTTTCCGTTAAGATCCCTCTTAACTCATCTGCACGGTTAAAGTTTTTTTCTTTTCTAGCTGTAATCCATTCTTTGTATAATTCCTTTGATTCTTCATCCATTCTTTCAAATGATATATCTAACCCTAATACAAAGAAATATTTTTGAATGGTATTATACAACTTCCCGTATGATTCAACATCCTTGCTTCTTACTGCTAAGTTAATTCGTTTTACTAAACTGTATAAACCAGTTATTACATTTGGAGTATTAAAGTCTTGGTCCATCGCTTTGTTCATTTCTTCAACAGACTCAAGTACCAACTCATCATTAAACGCATCATTTAAATCCGCTTCTACAAATAATTGTTTTGTCGCACGGTACACTTTTTCATACTCTTTTACAACACTGTTCATTAACTCATACGTGAAATTAACAGGACTTCTGTATGAATTAGATAACACCATCAGTCTATACGCATTTTTATCATACTCTTTTAATAAGTCTCTTAAAAGAATCATATGGCCACTTGATTTACTCATTTTCGCATTATTTAAATCGATACGACCATTGTGCATCCAAATTCTTGCTAAGCCTCTACCATGTAATGCTTCTGTTTGTGCAATTTCATTTTCATGATGCGGGAAACGTAAATCAATTCCTCCACCATGAATATCGACTTCTCCATCGAAGATATCATCAATCATCGCAGAACATTCTGTATGCCACCCTGGTCTACCATTTCCAAACCCAGCTTCAAATACAACACCTTCTGTATTGTGTTTCCAAAGCATAAAGTCTAATGGATCTTCTTTTTTATCGTTTACATCTACTCTTGCTCCAGAGATTAAATCTTCAATTTTTTGACCACTTAACTGTCCGTAGTTTTTTACTTTATTTACTCTAAAGTACACATCGCCTTCTGATTGATACGCATACCCCTTATCAATCAACTTTTGAACGTAATCTGTAATTTCGGGCATATAGTCTCTTACTTTAGGGACTCTATCTGGCATTAATGAATTTAAGGCAGCGACATCTTCTAAAAATGCATTTGAATATTTATCGGCAATTGTATCTTCATCCGTTCCCTCTTTTACAGCCTGCATATAAATTTTATCATTTACATCCGTTAAGTTTGAAGCAAATGTTACTTCATAACCTTTATGGATAAAATATCTTCTTACTACATCAAAGAACACAACAGGTCGTCCATTTCCGATATGAATGTAGTTGTATACAGTCGGCCCACATACATATATCTTCACCTTGTTTTCTTCAATTGGTTTGAACTCTTCTAGTTTATTTGTTAATGTACTGTATATTTTCATTCCAGTTTCACTCATATTCCAACACCTCCTATGTTACTAATATTCCATTAACTGCGACAACGCTATATTCTACGCCATCGACATCTATTTCCACATAAATCATTTCAATATCTTCTTCATATAAATCAGATACTACTTCATATTCTTCATCAATATCAAACGCAACAATATGTTCCCATCCGATAACGATTCCATTTTCATCGATAAAATAAGCATAAGCATCAAACACACTTGCTCCATTGTTAAGATCAAATGATAACAGGTATTTTGTAGAGAACCACTTTGTATCGTCAATCTCAAAAGCAGTTATCGTAACTCCTCTTGCGTCTTCTATAATCTCTTTCGGATTTTCTATGTTGTGTATGTCCAATGTAATCTTCTGATCATTTAACCAAAAGTATGATGTTTTATAACTTAAATCTACCAACACTTCATCTGGTTTAAAATTCTTTGTGACAACTATTTGTTCATCCTCATATTGTTGAACATTAAAATCCTCTTTTTTAATGACATCTTTTAAGATACCATTTTCTAATAAGTATACCGTCAAGTATGCATCCCTAGATTCTTCAACTGCATGTAAATCGACTGTCACTTGGTAACTTTCTTCTCCTCCAACGATACCAATTGGTTCAACCAATACATTCGGAATCAAATCAGTCGCAGAATCCACGTATTCGGAACGATTGATATCCACACTATGAATTGGTCCGGAGATTGTGATATCCGCAATCGCTGACTCGTGATACGCATTACTAGAAGAAGACGGCAAATATCTTGTTACAAACTTCACTTCATCTACATCTAACTCTGATGCATAAATATGTAATACCACACTTTCAAACTCATATAGATCGTAATACTCTGCATAATAAGAGGTTAAGAGTTCATCGTTTCTATAATAATAAATTTCATAATATAAATAATCTAAGTTTTCCGTTGTTTCAAATGATACTGTAGTTTCAAAACTTTCAATCTCATCACTGTAAACAACTTCTGCTTTCGTGGTACCAACAGAAAGTTCAGGTAAATTCCTTTCGTATTCAATCGTGTATGAATCGTCTAATACCCAATCTGTAGACTCTGTAATTGAGGCAATATACACTTCATCGTAAGAATCGAATCGTAATGAATAATCACCGTATATAGAATTGATGTCTGAATTTAGAGAATATTCATTATAATCTCTGATTTGACTAATCATTTCTCGTAGGTCAAAATCGATATATTCTACTTGGTTTTGTTGATTAAACTTCATCGTTGCTTTTACAGTGTAATCCAATTCTACTTCGATAAAACGAAATATCGTTGACCCAAACAGTTCTTCAAATACATCGCTTGATAAATCCGCAACAGCAATGCGGTATAACTCTGGTTCCACAGTGATTTGTTCTTCACCTTGGAAGATGATTGCTTCATTATTATAAAGTATTGCATTAACAACACTAACAGGGTCAAAGGAACCCATTCCTAATTTATACATTTTTGTTAATTCGACAGCATACCATTCCCTGTCCGGTCGAATATACCCTTGGTTGTTGATTAAGTCCTTATAACTATCAAACGAATAAGAACCTCGTTCTTCTTCTCCTAAATAGTTTGTTTCATATGTCATATCATTGTGTGTATAGATAACATTGTTATCGTACTCAATGATATTGTTGATTGCTACAATTTTATTATGAGGTTCTGAATCGTTTACACCGTATTGTCTAAATACAAATTCTTCTTCCACACCAAAGTTCGCTGTTGAGCCCATCTCATTAGCGATATCTTGTTTTAGTTGATTTACTTTTTCTTCAAACTGATTTTCTGCACATCCGGTTAAAAGAAATAACAATACAATAATGACCCACTTCTTCATTAGAAACCTCCAAGCATTTATTTATTTAAAACACGTTCTTTACCTAATAAAGCCAATGCTTTTGGTAAATCAGGTCCGTGCATTACGCCAGTAGTTGCGATACGAACCGGCATAAATAAATCTTTACCCTTAACTTCAGCAATCTCTCCTGTTTGAGTAATCGCATCTTTAATGTTGTCTGCTGTCCAATCTTCTAAATCGTTTAATAATCCTATAAACGTATCAATTGTTTTTTGACAATCATTTTCATCTAAGAAGTCTTGAGCTTCTTTTTCCATTTCAAACGGTTTAAACAGTTCCGCATATTCATCTGTAATTTGCGAAACATACTCTAAACGGCTTTTAAACAATAACCCAAAGTCTTGTAACCATTCATCACTTTCTATTTCAATACAGGCTTCTACTAAATATCCTTTTACCATATCTAAATATCTAGTTTCATCCATTTGTTTAATATATTGTGCATTCATCCAGTTTAGTTTTTTAATATCAAACACAGCTGGTGATTTATTAATTCTTTTTACTGAGAATTGTTTTTCTAATTTATCCAATGTGAACTTTTCTTTTTTTCCTTCCGGACTCCATCCTAAAAGTGCTAAAAAGTTTACAATAGCTTCTGGTAAATATCCTTTGTCCACAAAATCACTGAAGTAAGCATCTCCATCACGTTTCGATAACTTTTTCCCACCTTCTTTAATTACATGAGGTAGATGGACATATGTTGGTTCATTCCATCCAAATGCATTATATAAAAGTGTGTATTTAGGAGTAGAAGTTAAGTATTCATTCCCTCTTACAACATGAGTAATTCCCATTAAATGATCATCTATTACATTTGCAAAATTATACGTAGGGAACTTATCAGATTTTAATAAAATTTGATCTTCAATCTGGTCATTTTGAATTGTGATGTGTCCATATACTTCGCAATCAAAAGACGTTTCTCCTGTTATAGGAGTTACCTGACGGATTACATATTGCTCTCCTGCAGCAATTTTTGCTTCAACATCTTCAGCTGATAAGTGTTTACAATGTCCATCATACATAAAATTTTCTTTTTTCTCAGCAGCTTCTTCTCTTAACTTAGTTAGTCTTTCTTCCGAACAGAAACATTTATATGCTTCTCCTTTTTCCACTAACTCAAGTGCATATTTTTCATATGATCCCATTCTTTCTGATTGAATATAAGGCCCGAACTCTCCACCTTTGTCTGGACCCTCATCCCAATTAAGACCACATGTTTTTAACGTGTCATAAATTACATCTACAGCGCCTTCTACATATCTTTTTTGATCTGTATCTTCAATACGTAAGATGAATGTACCATTGCGGTCACCCTTCGCAATTAAATATGTAAATATTGCTGTTCTCAAGTTACCAACATGAATAAAACCAGTTGGACTTGGAGCAAATCTCGTTCTTGTCATTTTTTTGTACCTCCATACATTAAGTCAACCTTAATTATACTATATTATCTCAAATAAGGGAAAAGAAAAATCCCTAAATTTAGGGATTAAATTCTTATTAATTAGTCAAACTTAACATCGACTCTTTTAGCTTCTTCTGCTTCAAAGAAATCTTTTCTTGTAGCATTAATCATACCAGCAACAATTGATTGCGGGAACACTACTACTTTTTGATTGTACTGAGAAACATTTGAATTGTATAATCTTCTAGCAGCTTGTAAATGTTCTTCCACATCTAATACAGCAGCTTGTACTTCTTGCATGTTCGTATTTGCTTTTAAGTCAGGATATTGTTCCACAACTACATTTAATGCTGATGCCATTCTAGTCATTTCGTTGTTGAACTCTTGTTTATCAGCGATTGTAGGAGTACCTGCTTGACGCATTGCGATAACTTTTTCTAAAGTTCCTTTTTCATGCTCCATATATTTTTTTGCTAAATCCCACATTTTTGTTAACGTATCAAAACGTTTCGTTAACGCAACATCAATGCCACTATCTGCTTCGTTAATTTTTACTTCCATTACTTTGAAGGAGTTCATTACTCCAATAAACCACATAGCGATTAACGCTAACGGTATTAACACCCAAATCCACCACATATTGACTTCTCCTTTTTTTATTTAAATATATTTTTGTTTAATCTTAATTCATCAATAATTTCTTTAATGATATTAAATTGATTTGTAAACACATCACCAATAGACTCATCTACTTTACCAAACATTGGAATTTCGAAATTATCTCGTCTGTTGTCCAGTGCGATAAATAGTTCACCATTAATAAATGAAATGTAAAAGTCCCCTCGTCTGGTTCTTTCCATTTCTAATAACGCCTCCATTAGATGAGGAGTTAAAATATAAAATGCTGTATGATCTTCTGTTGAATACGTTGCGAATTTTTTATTAAATTCAATACTCTCCATTTTGATCTTTTTATACTTACTAAACCATGCGATAAAACCACGTTCTCTAACTTGCAGTTTCCCTTTGAAGTTTTTATTAAAAGTAAACTTCATGAATGGTCCTTGGAAAATTGTTCTTACTTCCGTGTGTTTATCTCTTCTTACTACTTCTTGCAAATGGATATCACTCATAGTGAAGTTGATTCCATTATGTGTTGCTTCAATAAGGTCATTTGAATAAAAGCGGTCCGGTCTTTCTAACAACTCCGATGCCATCACCTCTGATTCGTATACCCCTTGATGAGGATTGTACGAAACATCCTCAAAACTTTCTTTTAATAAGTCATATAAGAATTTTTCTTTAAACTCTCTAGTTAATTGTCTATTTTTGCTTGAGCCAATCACAACTAGTACTATAGCTACTACAAAGATCGGCATTGCAAATCCTATTTCTTGAAATCCTAAAAATACACCAATCGCGATGATAATTAAGATTACACCAGGTAAAATAAACTTTTTAATATTCTGACTTCGTCCCTCATTTAACTTTTCGAACATAACATCACCTCGCAATATCATTCTATCAAAAATTATTACAAATAGTAATAAATAAGAAGTAAATTATAGAAATAAAAAAAGGCACGTGGGATGTGCCTTTTTACCCATATTAACGTTTGCTGAATTGTGATGATTTACGAGCTTTTTTAAGACCGTATTTATAACGTTCTTTAACTCTCGCATCACGAGTCAACATACCTGCTTTTTTAAGTACTGCTCTGAAGTCACCATTTACTTCTAATAGTGCTCTAGAGATACCGTGTCTAATTGCTCCTGCTTGTCCTGTCATTCCACCACCACGTACATTAACTAATACGTCGTAGTTGTTAGTTGTTTCTGTCATTTCTAATGGTTGCATTACGTCTAGGCGAGTTTGAGCTGAAGGAATATAGTCTTCAAATTCTCTTTTGTTAATAACAATTTTCCCAGTACCTGGTACTAATCTAACTCTCGCAACTGAACTTTTTCTACGTCCAGTTCCTAAATATTGAACTTGTTTAGCCATCTTTTAATTATCCTTTCAATACATACTCTTTTGGCTGTTGAGCCGCGTGAGGATGTGCTTCACCTTTATAAACATACAATTTCTTGCACATTTGTCTACCTAGTTTACCTTTTGGTAACATACCATGAATTGCCAATTCTAACATTTTAACAGGGTGATTGTCTCTCATTTCTCTTGCTGTTTTAGTTTTTAAACCACCAATCCAACCAGAGTGTTTTCTGTAAAGTTTTCCATTTAACTTGTTACCAGTTAATTCGATCTTTTCAGCGTTCACAACGATTACATAGTCTCCACCATCGATATGTGGAGTGTAAGTTGGTTTGTGTTTACCTTTGATTAAAACAGCAGCTTCAGTCGCTAAGCGACCTAAAGTTTTGCCAGCAGCATCAATAACATACCAGTCTCTTTGAACAGACTCTTTTGTTTGCATATACGTTTTCATTACTGTTCCTCCTAATTTTTCATTAGGGCTTCACCTTATTTTGGGATTTAAATGTACCAACCATAATAATATATTTTTCTATATTCTTTGTCAAGTAAATTCACTTCACTAACCCACGATTTTAAAACATAACTTATTTTGTTTCACATCTTTAAAATTCCCTTAAAAAGCCGGACTTAATTGTACACGCTATTTTGTGAAAATGCAAAAGAAAAAAAGCTAATAATCACTTTATAGTTCTTTTTCTATGTTTAACAAATTAATATCCACAGATTTTAACTCAAAATGTAATTTAAATATTAAATGAAACTCCGGTTAATTGCTCAGAAACCTCCCACAACTTCTTCGCATCTTCAAGATTACGAGATGCTGCATTAGATCGTACAACTACCGGGAGCCCTCTTAATTCCATAACCCCTCTTGGTCCATAGTACTGACCACTTTTTACTAATGGATCTACACTAGACCTTACCTCCGGTAATGTTCCTCTTTTTGCGCTTTGAACAAATAAAACCAGCAGAGGATAAAGAAGGTAGTACCACCATTTTTTTGACATATAACGTACAAGGTTTGTGTTTGAGCCGCCTGGGTGAGCCGCAAGGACTTTCACATTCATTCCTGCCTTCTGTACTCTACGGTCCAATTCATAAGTAAACAACAGGTTTGATAGTTTGCTTCTTCCATACGATATTCTTTGATTATATTCTTTTTCAAACATATAATCATCCCAGTCCATAGTACCGAATGTGTGAGCTAAGCTACTTACATTAACAATTCTTGCATTCGCAGTGTTCTTAATAATTGGAAACAACTGAGCTGTAAGTGCAAAATGACCTAAATGATTTATTCCATTTTGAAACTCAAAACCATCTTCTGTCTTCATCAAGGGAGTAAACATAACTCCAGCATTATTCAATAAAATATCCAATCTGTCATATTTTCCTATATATTCAGATACAAATTCTTTCACTGAATCTAAGTTACCTAAGTCTAGGTACATAGCCTCAACATCTACTTTACCTAAAGAAACCTTTATCTTCGAGACCGCTTCTTCACATCTTTCGATACTTCTAGATGCAATAATAACTTTTGCACCATTTTTTGCGAACATTTTGCTTGCTTCAAATCCTAATCCGCTATTCCCTCCTGTAACTATAATTATTTTACCAGTTAAATCAGGAATACTCTTCTCAGTCCATCTATCTGCCATATTTCGCTCCTCGTTAATGTATTTTGTGAAAGTCATATCTATATACTCATAGTTATGACTTGTAGTTTTAAACTTACTACTCTTTGACTACATCTTTATACTAATTGTGCCATATAATGTGCTTTTTTGTGCCAAAATGGCTTTTTCTCCTTAGATGCATTTACGCAAAAGAAAAAAGAAATGTATGTCTAACCTCACACATTTCCCTTAACCCTTGAAAAAGCTTATACCCATTTAAGCTACCAAGTTTCCTAACTGACCTCTATAAACATTCTCAAAAATCTCCATCTTCGTAAAATCAGAAGGTTTCGTTTTTGAAGGAGAATACTTCTCCGGTAACACATCAATTCTTCTTAACATTTCTGACACGAACTCAGAACAGAAGTATTTGTTCGATCTTTTAATCTCTACATCAAAAAAGAAATTAACAAATCCCAACAAGTTGTAACTGTACATATATTGTGTTCTTCTCATTCTCTTTAGTTCTTTCTGAAGCTTTTTATATTGATCCTCAGTTATCTTTGTCTCATATAAAGCACAATTGCACATTAGGTTTTCCTCATAAATACTACCAACAATTTTTTCTTTCACAAAACCGGCGTTCAGTGGATTGTATTTCGTTTTTCTACCAAAGCTATACAATTCATTTAAATCTTTATCTAAGGAAATTGCTGCATGTGTATATGGATCTTTGGTCACTAACCCAATCGCCCTTGATAATACAGTATCTGTTTTTGTTAATAGAATATAAATAGTCTTCATAATAATCTCCTGTTATTCGTGCTCTATAAATGATATTCTTTTTTTCTAAATACACTCTTTATATAACCTTGCGATTTATTAAGGTTTAAAAAACTGCACCTCTATGGGTGCAGTTCTATCTAGCTAATTGTAGTCTAATAATAAACTCATTCTTCTTTAGTTCTTTTTCGTTGTACTCAATGCTTCCATTGTGTAGAGTCAATATTTTTTGAACAGTAGCTAACCCTAGACCACTGTTTTTATTAGATGTTCTAGACTGGTCCGCCATCGTAAATGGTTTAAACAACTCACCAATCAATGATTCCTCAATCTTAGGTCCATTGTTTCTAAAGATGATAATACACGATTTTTTTTTCCTCTTTACTTCGAAGTCAAAGGACGTCTCCTTAGGATTGTATTTAATGAAGTTTGAAAGTATATTATCAAGAACTCTTCTGAAATGAACAATATCTATAAGACAATACAATTCGGTTTCTGGTATTTCGTTTTCTACAATAAATCCTTTATCCACAATGTAGTTATAATTATTTGCAAGATACGTCCTAAAGAACTCTGTAATGTTCACAGATTCTAATGACAATGTAAATTCTGGATGACTCAGTTTACTATAATTTGCGAACACATCGATTAAATTATTTAACTCTGTTGTTTTATTATAAACCTTCTCATAATAATCATGATGTTCCTTTGAATCAATTTTTCCATCAATTAAGGCCTTAGCATATCCCCTTGTAATTGTAATTGGAGTTTTTAAATCATGTGCGATATCGGCAATCAGACGTTCACGATCTTCAATTAACCTTTTATTTTCCTTATCCGCAGTATTTAATTTTTCTACCATTTGATTAAATGTATTCATAATACTAGATAATTCATTTACAGCTGTATACTCCAATATATTGTCATAATTCCCCTCAGAAAACTCAAACATAGCATTATCTAACGTTTCTAATGGTTCCTTAATTTTTTTACTTAACGAACGGATAGACCAAACCATAAAGGCAATGTAAGCTATTATGCTCAACCATAACCCTGTAGTTATTGAAGCTTCAAATGCTGTTGAAACAACTTTAACTGGTTCTACAAATTGAAGTAATAAAATATGATTTTCACCGCTAACAGTATCAAACTCAAATTTAAACAGTTTTGAGTTTTCTAGATAACTCTCAGTGATGTAAGCAAAGTCCACTTCTTCATACACTTCTTTTATTAAAGAGAAGTTGTTTGAATCTACATAACGATTAAACTCATCTACAACCAAATAACTACCCTTATCCTCTGAGTAGGCACTGTACAAAATCAACAACTGGTCATTTTCATAATATTCGGTTTTAGTGAACGTTCCCCCTAATAAAGAAATTGGAATTATTTGTTCTATGTCTTCATTAGTATATTGATTCTCAACTCCAGTGGAATAAACAATGTTTAGTTCTTCGTTTAGTATTTCAATCGTTCCGTTCCCTCTGTTTATCTCATTGACATCCAAACTTTCAAAGTCTCCACTACGTAAAATACCCATTTGTTCTTCAATTCGAAATTCTGGTATATTTGTTATCTTCACAAATACTAAAACTAAGAACAATGCAGCAGTAACAAGTAACATCAATATCCCAACAACAGTTCTGATAACATTATTTTTTATTAATGCAAAAAACAAGCCATCTCTAATTCTCATATTATTCTTGTTCAATTTTATACCCTAACCCTCTTATTGTTTTTATGTATCTAGGATGTTTATTGTCATCTTCTATTTTTGAACGAATTTTTGAAATATGTGCCATCAATGTATTTTCATCAGATTCAAAATATTCACCGTGAAGCTCTGTATAAATTTGAGATTTGGTAAATACTCTTCCAGGCGATTTCATCAATAATTTTAATATTTTATATTCAACCGGAGTAATCTCAACCACTTCATTATTTTTAGTTAATACAACATCATCTGTATTCAACTCTAATTCTCCAACCTTTATAATTGGATTATGGATAATTTCTTTACTAGCTCCAAGTTTATTGTATCTTCTCAGTTGCGCTTTAACTCTAGCAACAACTTCTAATGGGTCGAATGGTTTTTCTATATAATCATCTGCACCAATATTTAATCCTAAAATTTTATCCTGACTAGATGTCTTAGCAGAAATTATTATAATCGGTACATTAGAAACATGTCTTATATGTTTCATAAGTTGATATCCATCCATCTCAGGCATCATGATATCTATTAAACATAAATCAATAGTATCATCAAATTTTTCAACGGCCTCATTTCCATTGGCGGCAATAATAATACTAGTTTCATCATCTTCAATATATAGTTTTAAAATATCGACAATCTCTTGATCGTCTTCGGCTATCAAAATATTGACCATCACTTTAATCTACTCCTTCGATTCATTTTCCTTTGTATATTATACACTAAAGCCATATGCTTATCTAAAAGAAAATAGACTCTAAATACTCTTTTGTCAATTATACTTTGTCTTTTTACAACTCTTTTCTTAACACTAAGAATCTATCACTCTCTCCAACAACTTCGAACCCTTTTTTATCATATAAGTTCTTCGGACCAATATAGTTCTCAGATTCTAACAATGAATTTTTCATCGATGAAGCTTCAATCCATTTAAACCCTTTACTCTTATAAAATTGCATTGCTTCTTCTAATAACTTTGTGGCAATACCTTTTCTTCGTTTATTAGGATCAATCGTGAAACAAACAACTGCTACTGTATCATCAGAAAGTTTATCAGCATTAGGGTTCATCATAATTTTAGGATAATTCGTAATTACGTCACAGTTACACCAGCCTACTGGTATATCGTTCTCAAAGGCCAAAAATCCCTTCAACTTCTCTTTACGGATTAACTCTTGGCACAACTCTCTAGTATCAACTACAGAATCATCTGTTATATAGTTGTAGCAACAATAACACTGAGACCACTCCGGATTATCACAAAATGCAATATCATCAAAAAACTTCAAGTACTGATCAATCAGAACAGTAGTTAATCTTTTTACTTCAATACTCATATTTCCCTCCTTGCATATAGTTTATGATAGCATACACATTTTTAACAAAAAAAAGAATATCCGAAGATATTCTCTTATTCCCATTCAATCGTACCAGGAGGTTTAGATGTAATATCATAAACTACTCTATTAATACCAGGTACTTCGTTAATAATTTTTGTTGCTACTTTATCTAAAAATTCATACGGCAATCTTGAAAAATGTGCTGTCATAAAGTCAGATGTGTTTACACTTCTAATCGCAGCTACATACTCATATGTGCGATTATCTCCCATAACACCTACAGTTTTACAAGGTAATAATGTTACAAACGCCTGTGACGTTTCTTGATATAAACCTACCGCCATTAATTCATTGATAAAGATATCATCAGCTTCTTGCAAGATTCTTACCTTTTCAGCAGTTACTTCTTCAACAACTCTTATTCCAAGTCCAGGACCAGGGAATGGATGACGCATAACCATATGTTCTGGAATACCTAATTCAATTCCTACTTTACGTACTTCATCTTTAAACAATTCTCTTAACGGTTCTACTAGTTCAAATTGCATTCCTTCTGGTAATCCACCCACATTGTGATGAGATTTGATTGTAGAACTTGGACCTTTGATCGACGTAGATTCAATAACGTCTGGGTAAATAGTCCCTTGTGCCAAGAAATTCGCATCTTTCATTTTTTCTTTTTCTGCGTTAAAGACTTCAATAAAGTCTTTACCGATAATTTTACGTTTTTGTTCTGGATCTTTTACACCTTTTAAGTTATCTAAAAACAACTTAGTAGCATCTACAGATTTGATGTTCATATGGTAATGTTCACCATATAATTCCATAACCTTTTTGCCTTCATCTTTTCTCATAAGACCAGTATCAACAAAGATACAAGTTAATTGATCTCCTATAGCTTTATGCACTAGAACAGCAGCTACACTTGAGTCAACACCACCAGATAAACCTAAAATCACTTGTTTATCCCCTACTTGTTCTCTGATATCTTGAACAGTTTTTTCGATATAGTTCCCCATATTCCAATCGGTACTAGCTTCACATACTTCTAATACAAAGTTAGAAATAATTTGCGTTCCAAACTCACTGTGAGTTACTTCCGGATGGAACTGCAGGTTATATATCGGTAACTTTCTATGTCTCGCGACAGCAAAACAAGAATCGGTGTCACCTAACAATTCAAATTCACTACTTAACTCATCAACATGATCCCCGTGACTCATCCATACAGTCGATTCACTAGGAACACCTTTTAATAAGATATTTTCATTTAAAACACGTAATGTACTTTTACCATATTCTCTTTTTTCAGCTGGCGAAATTTTTCCACCAAACACACTTTGTGTTAGTTGCATCCCATAACAAATTCCAAGAATTGGTTTTAATGTAAATAAAGCCGGGTCTACTTGTGGACTATTTTCATCATACACACTATTAGGTCCACCCGATAAAATGATTCCTTTTACTTCAGGCTTGTTTAATTCCTCTAAACTAACATTAAATGGAACAACTTCAGAGTATACTCCTAGTTCCCTAACTCTTCTTGCGATTAATTGGTTGTATTGACTACCAAAGTCTAAAATTACTATTTTATCCATTATTTAAGCGTCAACTTTCCATCTTCGATTTTTTCGATGATTACACATGAATATACTTTTTGTCCCAGTGTTTCTAGAACTTTTCTACCTTGTTGGAATCCTTTTTCAACAACAATACCAATACCCTCTACAGTAGCACCAGCTTGTTCAACAATATCGATTAATGATTTTGCAGCTTCACCATTCGCTAAAAAGTCATCTACGATTAATACTTTATCATCTGGAGAGATAAAACGTTTATCCACACGAATTGTGTTTTCTACTTTTTTTGTAAAACTATACGCTTTAGCAGTATAATAATCTCCCGTTTGTGTTAAACCACTTGGTACTTTTTTTGCAAATACCATTGGTAAATAATTTAAACTTCTCGCTACACTACTAGCGAATGCAATACCACTTGTTTCAACTGTTAAAATCTTTGTTGCTTCTGGATATTGTCTTGCGATGTCAAATCCAATTTGATCCAACATATACGTATCGATTTGATGATTGATAAAATGATCAATCTTTACAATTTCACCAAAAACTTGAGCCTCATTTAAAATCTTATTTCCTAAAATTTTTAACATTATTTCGTGTAATTTGGTGCTTCTTTCGTAATGTGCACGTCGTGTGGATGGCTCTCTTTTAATCCACTACCAGTGATTTGAACAAACTTACCATTCATTTTTAAATCCTCGATATCCTTCGTTCCACAATATCCCATACCACTTCTTAATCCACCGATTAATTGGTATACAGTAGTTTCTAACTCCCCTTTATAAGGAACTCTACCTTCGATACCTTCTGGAACCATTTTTTTCATTTCTTTATTTTTTTGGAAATATCTGTCACTGCTTCCGCGTTTCATCGCCGCTAGTGACCCCATTCCTACATATACTTTAAAACGTCTACCTTGATACACCACTTCTTCTCCTGGAGCTTCTTTACATCCAGCTAGTAGTGAACCTAACATAACGCAATCTGCTCCCGCAGCAATTGCTTTTGGAATATCACCACTTAGTTTAATCCCACCATCAGCAATCACGCGGACGTTTTTATCTTTACAATATTCATAAATATTATTTACAGCAGTTAATTGTGGTACCCCTACACCAGCAACAACTCTTGTTGTACAAATACTACCAGGACCCACTCCTACTTTAACCGTATTTGCACCAGCTTCAATTAAATCTTTTGCAGCTTCCACTGTAACGATATTACCCGCAATAATATCTAAATCAGGATATGCATCTCTAATCTCTTTCACTGCATTTACAATACCTATACTATGTCCATGTGCACTATCTAATGTAATAACATCAACATGTGCATCCACTAACGCTTTCACACGGTCCATCAAGTCAACACCAACACCTACTGCAGCTCCAACTCTTAAGCGACCTGAAGCATCTTTACATGCATTTGGATAATTCACCACATTATCAATATCCTTGATTGTAATTAATCCCGCCAACTTATTGTCTTTATCAACAATCGGTAACTTCTCAATTCTGTTTTCTGCTAAGATGTGTTTTGCATCTTCTAAACTTGTCCCGATTGGTGCGGTCACAAGATTTTCTCTTGTCATAACATCCGCAACTGGAGTGTCATCCAACTCTCTATATTTTAAGTCTCTGTTTGTGATAATCCCAATCAATGTACCATCTTCTTCTACAACGGGAAGACCAGAAATCTTATATGTTGATAAAATATCTTCCGCTTCTCTTAGTGTAGAATCAATTGCTAATGTGATTGGATTCGAAATCATTCCACTTTCACTTCTTTTCACTAAATCAACTTGATTTGCCTGTTCTTCAATACTCATGTTTTTGTGGATAAAACTAATTCCACCTTGTCTTGCTAAAGCAATAGCCATCCTCGCTTCCGATACCGTATCCATTGCGGCAGATACAATCGGAATATTCATTTCAATGTTTGATGTTAATTTTGTTTTAACACTAACCTGATTTGGTAACACACTTGATGCTTGTGGTACTAATAACACATCATCATACGTTAAACCGGTTTCTAATACTTTTCCATGTAAATTAGACATATTTCCCCTCACCTTTCAAAATAAAAAAGACTTCCTCCCTAGAAAAAGTCCACGCGTCGAAAGCATACGTCTAAAAAACATAAAAAATGTCCTATTTAGTAGCTTTCGTAGTCCCAAAATTTAACGGTCTTGGGGTAGAGACTTTCCCTCCTCATAGGGAAGATATACGATTTTTATATATTCAGTTTTTCCTTAACTTAATAAAGAATATAACATTAAACCTATTATAACGCAACACCTAAAAAAAATAAAACGATGAAAACTCTATCATCCAAATTTAAATTCGTTTTCACATCCTCTTTTTACACTAAAATACACCTTTAAGCAAATTTGTACCACTATATTTCTAAATATGGTTTAATTAAGTATAGAAAGGAACCAGTTTACTTAATCCTTTCAAGCTAAAAGAAAATAATTTTTACATAAATTCTCCCCAGAATATAAAAAGAAAAAGTCACCTTCAGCAAGTGACTTTTTTCTTTATTTTATTATAATTTGATTAAATTTTCCGTTTAAATGTCTTACCGGAGTCATCGTAATAAATGCATGTTCATCTACCGATAAAACACTTCTTCTAACATCATATACTTCATGTGATTGTGTTACCATTATTAAAATGGATTTTTCATCACCAGTAAAAGCACCTATACCCTTTGTAATCGTAATCCCATGAGAGTACGTTTGAAGCAATTTTTCTCTTACTTCTTCACCGTATGCCGTTATGATTTCTACTTTTACACGTTTATATCCAGTATGAATTCTTTCCACCAATACATTTGTAACAATGTACCCTAGGAATGTATATAACGCTACACTAGGTTCAAAGAAGATCATACTTAACACAAGTAAAACACCATTTACTGATAAGTTCACCATCGCAATAGATGTTTGTTTTTTTATCGCAAAGTATTGACTGACTACATCCATTCCACCTAATGAAGCTCCTGAACGTAAGGCGATCCCTGCACCAACTCCGATAAATAAACCTCCGAACAATGCACTGCCGATATAATCATTTGTAAACACTGGGTTTTTTATATGAATAACACCAAATAAAATAGACTGTAATACAATACTGATTACTGTATACATTACGAATTTTCTAGAAACACCTTTTATACCTAAATACATAACAGGGATATTGATTAAGAATGTTGCAATCCCTAAGTTAATTGTGTACCCAAACTGTTCTAAATAATTGATTGCTAAAACTGCATACCCCGTTAATCCACCCGTGATTAACTTCGCTGGTACAATAAAAAAAGTAACCCCAACAACATAAAGTATTGTACCAAGAATAACGTTAAATAAACGTCTATACTCTAAATGGAATTTGTTCATTAGCTTACTGTTACTCCTTTGTCCATATTCACAGTAACAACTTCTAAACCATTATCATCAGATGCTGCTAATACCATACCTTCACTCAATACACCACGTAATTTAACTGGTTTTAAGTTTGCTACTACAACAACCTTTTGACCAACAAAGTCTTCCGGTTTTACATATTCAGCGATACCACTAACAATTTGTTTTGTAATCCCACCAATATCAATTTGAGACACCAATAATCGATCTGCTTTCGGATGTTTTTCACATTTAATTACTTCACCAATTTTTAAGTCTAACTTCGTAAAGTCATCAAACTCGATCTCAGGTTTTATTTCTACAACCGGTTCTTGTTCAATAGCGATGCGTTCTTCGAACTCTGCCAATGTAGCTTCTACATCTAATCTATTATAAATTGGTTCTGGTTTATCTAATACTACTTCAGTCGTTCCATCGAATGTATCTAATGAATCAAAACTAGTATTTTCAAACTTCAATTGTCTGAAGATATTTTCAGATGTTTCAGGAATAAATGGACTTAGAAGAACAGCTGCATGTCTGATCGCTTCAATCAAGTTATAAAGTACAGTTGATAAACGTTCTTTGTCTTCATTTTTACCTAAGATCCATGGTTCTGTTTCATCGATGTATTTATTTGTTCTTCTTAATGTAGTGAACACTTCTTGAATCGCATCACTTACACGTAATTCATTCATCTTTTCAACTACTTTACCCTTTGTCGCTAAAACAGTTGCTTTTAAATCCTCATCAATTTCATTGTATTCATTAGGCAAATATACTTGCCCAGCATGATACTTTTTCGTCATTGAGATTGTTCTATTTACTAAGTTACTTAATGTATTTGCTAGTTCTGTGTTATATCTTTCCACAATAACCTCTGGAGAGATGTTACCATCTGATGCAAATGGTGTTTCTCGTAATACATAATAACGGATTGGGTCAACGCCAAATTGAGCAATTAAATCATCAGAGTATAAACTGTTTCCTTTTGATTTACTCATTTTCCCTTTATTTACTAATAACCAAGGATGACCAAATATTTGTTTTGGTAATTCAATTCCTAAAGCCATTAACATAATTGGCCAATAAATTGTATGGAATCTTAAGATATCTTTTCCTATTAAATGTACATTAGCTGGCCAATATTTTTTATATAATTCATCATGATTTCCATCTAAATCAAATCCTAAACCTGTAATATAGTTAGAAAGAGCATCAATCCATACATATGTTACATGATCGTCATCAAATGAAACTGGAATACCCCATTTAAACGATGTTCTAGAAACAGCTAAGTCTCTAATTCCGTCTTTGATGAAGTTGTTTAACATTTCATTTCTTCTAGATTCTGGTTGGATAAACTCTGGATGTTCTTCGATGTGTTTTACCAGACGATCTTGATAGTTACTTAACTTTAAGAAATAAGTTTCTTCTTTTGTTTCAATAACTTCCCCACCACAATCTGGACAATGTCCATCTACTAATTGACTTTCAGTGTAAAAAGATTCATCTGCTTCACAATATAATCCTTCATAGAATCCTTTATAGATATCACCTTGATCATATAGACGTTTAAATATTTTTTGAACCTGTTCCTTATGATAATCATCTGTTGTTCTTACAAACTTGTCATAAGAGATATTTACTGAATCAAAAATTCTTCTAATATCACCAGCAACATTATCCACAAACTCTTGAGGACTAATTCCAGCGTCCTTCGCTCTATTTTCAATTTTCTGACCATGTTCGTCAGTTCCTGTTTGAAAGAATACATCATACCCCTCTAAACGTTTAAATCTGGCGATTGCATCTGCTAAGATAATCTCATATACATTTCCAATATGAGGTTTCCCAGATGTATATGCAATTGCCGTTGTAATATAATATGGTTTTGTCATTTTTACCACCTATAAAAAATCCTTTCTTCTAAAATAAAAAAATCGCCCCTAAAAAGGACGAAAAACATTCCGCGGTACCACCTTTGTTCACCTAAGTGCACTCAA
>PPCM01000576.1_pt1 | contig 28130 bp, 26 predicted proteins | sample 1555541 | NCBI WGS metagenome assembly PPCM01 (sample SAMN05284479, study PRJNA326546) | Marine sediment metagenome, whole genome shotgun sequencing project. | isolation source: marine sediment | place: Germany: Wadden Sea | collected 2012-09-05 | reverse complement strand
TGGGTGTAGCAGCCCTGATTGTGGTGATAGGGGTTATGAACGGTTTTTCAACCGACCTCCGCGATAAAATTCTCGGAGTGAATGCCCATGTCATCGTGACCGCATATGACGGCACGCTTGAAAATTATCATCACATGACAGATCGAATTGAAAAGATTTCGGGCGTTACAGGTGTAACGCCCTTTATCTATTCTGAAGTCATGCTTTCCAGCGGTGGTGGCGTTAAGGGAGTTGTTCTGCGCGGCGTTGATTCCGATACCGCCAAAGGTGTGCTCAGCCTGCCCGGGGATATGCTCTCAGGTAGTGTTGACTGTCTTGGAAAAGAAGGTAAAATCCCTGAAATAGTTATCGGAAATCAGCTGGCTAAACGACTGGGACTTGTCATTGGCGAGACCGTTAACCTGCTTTCGCCTTCCGGAACGCGCACTGCGGCCGGTTTTACCCCGAAAGTCAGGGTTTTCAAGGTTGGCGGAATCTTCAGGACCGGGATGTATGAATACGATTCCTCGCTGGCATACATCAGTAATGTCGCTGCCCAGAAATTGCTGGGATTTAAGCGTGATTTTGTTTCCGGCCTTGAAATTCGTCTGGCTGACGTATATGCAGTTGATAAGATAGGCGATCTTCTTGATAAAGAACTCGCTGGATATCCGGTGCAGATCAGGAACTGGCAGGAAATGAATGCTAACCTGTTCGCTGCCCTCAAGCTCGAAAAGACCGCTATGTTCATCATTCTGGCAATGATCGTCATGGTCGGTTCATTCAGCATCATCACTACTTTGGTTATGCTGGTAATGCAGAAGACCAAAGATATTGCTGTGTTGATGTCCATGGGCGCAACATCGGGAAGTATCAGAAGAATTTTTATGCTGCAGGGTACATTAATCGGCTTGATTGGAACCGGCACCGGATACCTCATCGGGGTTCCCGTGGCACTGTTGCTTAAAAAGTATCAGTTCATCAAGTTGCCGAGCAATGTTTACCCGGTGGATTATCTGCCTATCAGAATGGATTGGGTGGATCTTACAGTAATTGGTGTAGCAGCTTTCACGCTCTGTTTTTTGGCGACTTTGTATCCCGCCAGACAGGCAGCTGCCCTCGAACCGGCACAGGCTTTAAGGTATGAGTAATTTGCTTTACGAACTTACAGATGTCGTAAAAGAATACGAAGGACCGACTGAGACTGTGCGGATTCTGGATAACGTTAACCTGAAGGTTGAAGCCGGAGAGTCCCTTGCCATTCTCGGGGCGTCCGGATCTGGTAAGACTACACTGCTTCACATTCTCGGTACCTTGGATACTGCTTCAAGTGGAAATATCCAATTTGCGGGAATGAATATTAATGATATGACACCTGAAAAACGGGCCGAAGTGAGAAACAGGGGAATTGGTTTTGTTTTTCAGTTTCATCACCTTCTTCCGGAGTTTAGCGCTCTGGAAAATGTCGCTCTTCCTGCCATGATGGCAGGCATAAGTCAGAGGGAAGCTTCTGACATGGCCCGTGAAGCCCTTGGGCTGGTAGGGTTGCAAAACAGACTCGACCACAGGGTGACGACCCTGTCCGGCGGGGAAAGGCAGAGAGCCGCAATTGCGCGCGCTGTTCTTCTGAAACCGAGAGTTTTGCTTGCAGATGAACCTACCGGCAACTTGGATGAGAAGACAGGGAAGATGGTTGGAGAGATGCTGGCTTCCCTTAATGAAGAGCTAGGAATGACGCTCGTGGTTGTGACCCACAACATGGAACTGGCCGGTGTTATGAACCGTCGGCTAGAGTTGCGTTCCGGAGAACTGTATGCCCAGAACTAGAATTCTGCTTTTACTGATTGCGGCGACTTTTGCTTTCCTGATTCATTTCGGGGCCGGCAAAGCACAGGCTGATGAAGCCTCCAGTGTGATTCTCGCCGTACTTCCCTTTGAAGTTAATGCTGATGCTGATACCCAATACCTTAAAGACAGTTTACCCACTCTTCTTTCCGACAGATTGCGCGAAGCCGGGTTTCGCGTGGTTAACCAGCAGAAAGTTATGCAGATCGTGGATGAGCAGGGGTTTGAATTTTTAAATATTCAGGCTGCGAAAGATATGGCTTTGCTTTCAGGAGCTGGATATTCCATATATGGTAGTTTCAGCCAGATTGGTGAAGACCTCAGCTTGGACGTCCGTCTTGTGGAAGCTTTCGGTATGAAACCGGCTGTTCCGCTTTTTGTATCTAAGAAAGGTTTGATCAACCTGCTGCCGGCAGTAGACGAGCTTGTCTCCAAAGTGAAGCTGGAGTTGCTTAGTCAGGATAAAATTGCCGATATTGAAGTCCGGGGCTGCCGGGTGCTTGATAAAGACGTCATCCTGATGCGTACCAATATCAAGACCGGAGATATTTATACTCCCTCCAAGATCAACGCTGACCTCAAGAATATTTATGCGCTCGGGTACTTTGATGATGTAAAGGTCAAAGTTACCGATGTTCCCGGCGGAAAGAAAATTATATTTGATGTTAAGGAAAGACCTCGCATTCAGGCTATTTCGGTTAAGGGCGAAGACGCAATTGATGCGGATGATATTCTTGCAGCACTGAATACCAAGAAAGGCGCGGTTCTGAACCCTAAAGTCCTTTCAGACGACTTGAATACCCTGCGCGAAATGTACCGCAAAGAAGGGTATTACAACGCCAAGATCGATTACAGTATTGACGGAGAAGGGGCGCAGGCTCGCTTGAACCTTAATATTGATGAAGGCAACAAGCTCTACATTGAAGGCATTATCATCGAAGGAGCCAAGCACCTTGATCCTGATGACATCAAAGGTGAATTAGCACTCACTGAAAGAGGGTGGCTCTCATGGTTTACCAAGACCGGTATTCTCAAAGAAGAGTTGCTTGAGAGAGATGCTGCGGCTATCCATGCTTATTACGGGAACCGAGGTTTCATTGATGCTAAAGTCGGTCAGCCCGAAGTTGATATTAAAGAAGACGGTATCTACGTCACATTTAAAGTCGCTGAGGGGGATCGTTACAAAGTTGGTAAAGTCGCCTTTCAGGGTGATTTGATTGTTAAAAAATCCAGATTGCGTGAGCTTATAACTGCTGACGATATGTCTGAAGGCGGCGAGTATCTTGACCGTTCCTTGCTGCGGGAAGATATGAAATCCCTTTCCGATTTTTATTCCAACTATGGATATGCCTACGCTGAAGCAAATATTAAATTTGACCAGCACAGGGATGATAAAACTGTTGATATCACTTTCATCATCTCAAAACGTCAGAAAGTTCATATCCGCCGTGTAATCATCGAAGGTAACGCCAAGACAAGAAACAACGTTATTCTACGTGAAATGCGTCTGGCTGACGGTGATCAGTTCAGCGGTTCCAAATTGAAACGCTCCATTGTCCGTCTGAACAAGCTTGATTACTTCAGCGAAGTCGACATTGAGCCAGTTCCTACCGGAGACCCCGGAGAAATGGACCTCAAGGTCAAGATCAAGGATAAAAACACCGGTATGATCAGTGGTGGTATCGGTTACTCCACATCTGACAGTGTCTTTGTTTCTGCGAAGATCACTGAACGTAACCTTTTCGGTCGCGGCTGGGAATTCGGACTGAACGGTGGCTGGAGCTCCAAGACCATCAGCTACGGGCTGAACTTCTACAACCCCCGCATCAATGATACCCGCTGGGGAGGAGGATTCAGGACCTACTGGCGTGATGATGATTTTACCGATTACGATAAACAGACTATCGGGGGTGTTATTTCCGCAGGTTATCCCCTTGGTGAATACACTTCTTTCTATACCAACTATCGTTTGGATAACTATGAAATCTCCGAAGTGTCTGATAATGCAGCGCAGGATATCAAAGATATTGAAGGCTTCAACTGGTCCAGTGTTGTTACCGCCGGTTTGAAGCGCGATACAACCAACAAGGCTTTCAACCCGTCCTCTGGTACTTTGAATAACCTGGTTGTTGAAATGGGTGGAGGTATCCTCATGGGGGATGACTCCTTTGTAAAGTACACTTATGACTCTAACTACTTCACACCGGTTTTCTGGGATCTTATCTTCCACTGGAAGGGTAGTCTCGGATTTATTCATGATAACTTCGGTGACGGCGATATCCCTGTATTCGAAAGATTTTACCTAGGTGGTATCAATAACGTCCGTGGTTATGACAGTCGTGAGATTTCTCCCCGTGACAGTTCCTCCGGTGACCGTATCGGTGGTAACAAAATGCTCTACATGAACTTCGAGCTTTTGTTCCCCATTAATGAAGAGCTTGGCCTTGTCGGTCTCGGTTTCTTCGATATCGGTAACTCTTGGGATGATGGTCAGGACTTCTTCTACGATACCAAACAGGAAGATGGCAAAGAGCTGTTCCTTGGTATGTACAAGAGTATCGGTGCAGGGCTGCGCTGGTTCTCGCCGATGGGTCCGATCAGAATCGAATACGGTTACGGACTTGATAAGCTTAAAGACAGCTCCAGACATAAGATTGAGTTCTCCATGGGGCAGTTCTTCTAGCAGAGTTTTATGAATTGATGTAAACGAAGGGCATGCTGATTTTCGGCATGCCTTTTCGGCTGAATATTAGACAGGAATTATAAGGAGTATTTTTAAAATGCGTAAAATTCTTTTTGCAGTACTGGTTCTGGTTTTTGCTTTTCAGAGTTCTGCCTTCGCCGCACCCCAGAAAATCGCGGTAGCATCCATGGCTAAACTGATCAAAGACTCTGAAGTTGGTCAGGACGCCCAGAAGAAAATGGAAAAAAGATTCGAGACTGCAAAAAAACAGCTTGAAAGCAAACAGAAAGAACTTGAAAGTCTTAAGCAGGCACTGCAGAAGCAGGCTCTTGTTCTTTCCCTCGAAGCTAAGCAGGACAAAGAACTTGAGTTCAAGCGCAAGGTAAGAGATTATCAGGATCTTGCTCAGGCTACTCAGCGCAAAATGCAGATCGAAGAGAAAAAGGTCGCAACACCTGTTATTGAGCTGCTTAAAAAAGTTGTTACCGATTATGGTAAGAAAAACGGCTACACTGCTATTTACGACAAGAAGACATCCGGTTTTCTGTATGTTGATGGCAGCATCGATATCACCAACCAGCTGCTGCTGGAAATGAACCGCGCATTTAGAGCAGGCAAGAAGTAGGGCTTATGCTTCTTTCAGAACTAGCCGGTCTTATCGGTCTGAAGATGGCAGGTAAGGACAAGGAAATTTCAGGTCTTAACACACTTGAACTTGCAGGTCCTTCCGAATTGTCCTTTCTGGCAAATGCCAAGTACGAAGCTGCGCTGAAGACTACTAAAGCCGCAGCTGTCGTACTGGAAGAGAAATATGCAGATCAGGTGGAGTCCGCTTTAATCAGTGAGAACCCCTACATGGATCTGGCTAAAGCCATGCATGTTTTTTCCCGCCCGCAGGGCTGTGTGGAAGGAATTCATGAGTTGGCCTTCATTCATCCTGATGCGCAAGTTGATGAGAGCGCTACAGTTTATCCTTTTGCCTTTATTGGCAAGGATTCAAAAATCGGTCCGAACTGCAAAATTTTTGCCGGTACTTATATCGGTGAAGATGTTGTGCTCGGACCGGGCTGCATTATTTACCCGAATTGTTCCCTCATGGCCGGAACTGTGCTCGGAGCCAGTGTTATCGTTCAGCCCGGATCTGTAATCGGCGGTGACGGTTTCGGATATGCTCAGGTTTCCGGCAAACATATGAAGATCCCCCAGATCGGTACTGTCGAGCTGCAGGATCAGGTCGAAGTCGGAGCAAACACCTGTATTGACCGCGCTGCTCTTGATGTTACCAGAATCGGTTCGGGAACTAAGATTGATAACCTTGTCCAGATTGCCCATAACGTAACTACTGGCGAGGATTGTCTCATTATTTCCCAGTCCGGGGTTGCTGGCAGCACCAAGCTTGGTAATTCCGTAATTCTCGCCGCTCAGGCCGGACTTGTGGACAATATCAAGATTGGCGATGGAGCACTGATCGGCGCGCAGGCCGGGGTAACAAATGATATCCCTGCCGGATTCATGGGTGCCGGTTCCCCGATCCAAGAGAAGGGGAATTTTTTAAGATCCTCCATTTATCATAGAAAATTACCTGATATGGCCAAGAAGATGTCTAAGCTTGAAAAGCGTATCAAGGCACTCGAAGCAGAATTAAGCAAGGAAGATTAAAGTGAGTAATTCAACTCCCGATATTATCGATATTAAAGGGATTATGGGGATGCTTCCCCATCGCTATCCTTTTCTTCTCGTTGACCGTGTAGAAGAGGTCAAGCCCGGTGAGTCCATCAGGGCGTACAAGAATGTCACCATGAATGAGCCTTTTTTCCAGGGGCATTTCCCGGGTCTTCCGGTCATGCCCGGCGTTCTGATCGTGGAAGCCCTTGCTCAGGCTGGAGGCATTATTGTGCTCAGCACTGATGATGTTGAAACCGAAGATAAGGTTTTCCTCTTTACCGGAATTAACAAGCTCAAATTCCGGAGACCTGTTGTCCCCGGTGATAAGCTTGTTCTTGAAGTCAACGACGTTAGGCGTAAAATGAATATCTGGAAAATGAAGTGTGTCGCAACTGTTGACGGAGAAATTGCCGTTCAGGGTGAAGTTTCCGCAGCGATTGTCGACAAGGAGTCCGTATAGTGGCTACTGAAATCCATCCCAGTGCTATAGTTGACCCGGGTGCGCAGATTGGCGAGAACGTTAAGATCGGTCCTTTCTGTGTAATTGAGAGCAATGTTGTCATCGGTGACGATTGTACTATCGATGCTCATGCCCAGATCAAGAAATACACCAGCATGGGTAAGGGCAATGTTGTCCATACCGGAGCTGTGCTTGGTGGTGATCCGCAGCATCTCGGTTTCAAAGGTGAGCCTACTACCGTTGAAATCGGCGATAACAACATTTTCCGCGAATACATGACCATCCATCGTGGTACTGTACAGGGTTGTGAAAAAACCGTGGTTGGCAGCAACTGCATGATCATGGCTTACGTTCATATCGCCCATGACTGCATTGTCGGTAATAATGTCATCATGGCTAACGCAACAAGTCTTGCCGGTCATGTCGAAGTTGGTGATTTTGTAACCATCAGCGGTCTGTCCGGTATCCACCAGTTCGTAAGAATCGGTGAGTACGCATTTCTCGGTGCAATGTCCGGCTTTGGTCAGGATATTCCCCCGTACATGCTGGCAACCGGAGTCCGCGGCGTGCTGCATGGACCTAACTCCGTAGGTCTTAGAAGACACGGTTTCAAATCCAAAACCTGTCTCGATATTAAAAAGGCTTACCGCATTATTTTCCGTTCAGGTCTTACTCGCGAAGAGTCTCTTGAAATGGCTGAGAATGAGTTCCCCGACACTCCTGAAGTGGCGCGCCTCATAGAGTTCATCAAGACCAGCGAAAGGGGTATCTGCCCTGCTGACCGGACACCTGAAAAGAATTTATGAGCAAAAAAGACACAATAGGTCTTATAGCCGGGGGGGGACAATTTCCCCTCCTGGTTGCAAAAGGAGCCGCAGCACAGGGTAATCGTGTTGTGGCTGTTTTTTTTAAAGGCCATTCAAATTTCGAAGTGGACGAATACGTTGAAGAGTCTGTGGAGCTTAAGCTCGGCCAGCTCAACAAGCTGATTTCATTTTTTAACAAAAATGGAGTCAACAAAGTGGTCATGGCCGGAACCATCAACAAGCCCAAGGCGTTTGATATTCGTCCTGATTTCCGCGCTGCAAAACTGCTTTTCAAGCTTGCGACCAAAGGCGATGATGTCTTGTTGCGGACTATTGCTAATGAATTTGAGTCTGAAGGTATGCAGGTGGTCGGGCCGCATGAATATGCCCCTGAGCTGCTCACTCCCTCCGGTTTTTTGACCAAGCGCAAGCCGAACGAAGTTGAGCGGTCAGATCTCTCTTTTGGTTGGAAGATCGCTCGCGATCTTGGTCGCATGGATATCGGCCAATGCGTTGTTGTTCGTGAAGGGGTCGTTGCTGCTGTCGAAGCCATTGAAGGTACCGACGCAGCCATCAAGCGCGGTTGTGAGCTTGGCGGAAAGGGCTGTTGCATTGTGAAAGTTTTCAAGCCCGGTCAGGAAAAGCGCGTGGATATGCCTTCTATCGGCCTTAAAACCGTACAGGGTATGAAAGATTTGGGTGCGACCTGTCTCGGCGTCGAAGCCGGTAAGAGCCTCTTTTTCGATCTCGACGAGTCTATCAAATTTGCCGAAAAGCACGGCATCACAATTGTCGGGCTGACTCAGGAGTTGATTGACGATCTTTAATAAGCTCCGCAGGTAGATTTTTAGAAGACAATTAAAAATAAAGTCGCAATATCTCATAAGATATTGCGACTTTATTTTTGCAAAACTATCAAAACAAAGCGGCGAAGCCTCGATAAAAAGTGTTGGGATTCTTAAGCCTTGCCGCAGCAGGAGCCGGGTACGCATCCTTTGGATGATGGGTTGCCACCGCAGCATCCGGTTCCTGCGGCATCAGGGACGTTGGGTGTTTCTTTTCCGGTCAGCGATGAAGTGGAGGACATGAGTTTTTCCCCGGCGGGTTTGCCGCAGCTGGGGCACTCGGTTGTCTGGGTGTTTACGCTGGTAATCTCTTCGTACACGTTTCCGCATTCGCGGCATTTATATTCATAAATCGGCATAATCTAAAAGCTGTTAACCAAAAATGTTTTCGGGGATGTAGGGGTGTGTGCCTTCGACGACTTCACATCCAGCCTTGGCTTTGATTTTTTTCAGAAGCACGTCCTTGTGCGGGCAGTGCATGGTAATGCAGGGGGCAACATAAACTTTGTTCGGAACTTCGTCCATAGGCGCGTTCCAAAGCTTCATGTGGGCCATTCTGGTCACAATGCCGCTGCCGGGGCAGCCGCCGCAACCAACGATTGCGGTCAGTTCAGCATCATCAGCACAGTCTTTGAATTCGCCTTCTCGGCGGTTGAAACCGACCATGCAGCGGGAGCAGCCGATACAGATGTCGTCCATTGCCGAGCTGCAACCGAGGATAACGATTTTTTCCTTACTCATGCTTCTCTCCAATTAAAGGTTTGCTTCCATTTTAGTCCAGATGGCCTCTATCTTTTTCCCCATGCCATCCGGGTCATATTCAACTGCGGATTGACCTGCGAGCTGAGCCTTTGAAAAAATGGTGTCGTACGGCAGTTCCCCTGCGAGCAGGATATTCTTTTCAGCGCAGAAGGTGCGGATTTCCTGTTCCTTTTCGGCGTTGATCCCGCATTTGTTTATGATCGTCATGGAGGGGATTCTGAAATGTTCAGTGAGTTTGTGGACCCGCTTCAGGTCGTGGATAGCCGAGATTGTCGGTTCGGCTACGAAAACAGCGAGGTCAGCATTGGTCAGCGAGGCGATTACCGGACAGCCTACCCCGGGGGAACCGTCCACAAGTACCAGTTCAGCACCAATCTCTTCGCCAACCTCAGCAGATGCATTGCGCACGGTTGTAACCAGCTTACCTGAGTTTTCTTCACCGATACCGAGTTCGGCATGAATCATCTGGCCGAAACGGGTTTCGGAGCGGAACCACTGGCCGCAAAGGCGTGGCGAGACTGAAACAGCTTCAACCGGGCAGACATACGAGCAGACTCCGCAACCTTCACATTTTTCAGGCATGATTCTGAATTCATCCGAAATCGCATCAAATTTACAGTGCTCGACACAAAGTCCGCACTGGGTGCAGAGTTCCGGATTGATTTCCGGGCGTTCACCGCTGAGGAAATCGTGCCTGTCTTTAATTTCAGGATGCATGATCAGGTGCAGGTCCGCAGCATCAACATCGCAGTCCGCTAGAACTTTCTTGGGGCCGATTGAGGCCAGTCCGGAAACCACGCTGGTCTTTCCGGTTCCGCCTTTACCGCTAATTACTACTAACTGTTTCATTCTATTCTGCTCCGCTCACATGTGCTTGGATTGAAGACCATATTTTGGCAAATTCTTCCTCGAATCCGGGGATATCCTTATAGAGAAGGTGTCCTTCCGAATATTTGGATGCGGCTTCGCGGCTGTGCGGAAGCGATCCAAGCAAGGGAACACTTTTTTCAACGAGGTATTTTTCTACCCGGTCATCACCCATGCCCGCACGGTTGATGATCACACCGCAGGGTTTTCCGAGAGTCTGCATCAGCTGCACAGCGAGGTTGAGGTCGTGCAGGCCGAAGGGGGTGGGTTCAGTTACCAGAACCACAAAGTCGGTTCCGTCGATTGATTCCACTACCGGACAGGAGGTTCCGGGAGGGCAGTCGAGAATGTTGATTTCCGCTTCCGGGGAAATGTTTTTAACAGCATTAATCAGCGGAGGAGCCATTGCTTCGCCGATACGCATCAGCCCTTTTGAAAAATGTATGTTGCCTGCTTTACCGGTAGAAGTTGTACCGATTTCACGTTGGCCTTTACCTATGGCATCGGCAGGGCAGGCCAGCTCGCAAAGACCGCAGCCGTGGCATAGTTCGGAAAAGCACAGCACGGAATCAACCATCCAGATCAAGGATTTGAATCGGCAGAGTTCAATGCATTTTTTACAGGATTCGCCGAGACATTTATCCTCATCAATATCCGGTACGGTGAGGTATTCGGGTTTTTCCTCGCCGAGTTCAGGATTGAGGAAAAAGTGCGCATTGGGTTCTTCCACGTCACAATCGGTGAAGCTCACGCTTTTGCCTAAAGAATCAAGATAGGCGGCGAAGTTAACGGCTACGGTAGTTTTTCCGGTTCCGCCTTTACCGCTGGCAATTGCTATTTTCATATATCGTGTTCCTTAAAAAAGATTCCGGCACCTAAGTGCCGGAACAATCATTATTTGTTGGCTTCAGCCTTGAGTTTGCGGTTTTCGGCTTCAAGATTGGCGATACGCTTTTCCAGATCGTTGGTGTATTGATCCGGTAAGTTTTGTTGTACGCCCATGAATCGGCATGAACCGTCACGCTTCCTCATTCCTGCACCCTGGCTCATGCCCCGGTACATATCTTGGCCCAGACCCTGACCACGTCCTGCGCCTTGTCCGCGTCCGAAGCCCTGTCTGTTTCCGGCGCCTCTACCTTTGGCCATTCCGGCTCCGCAAGGACCAAGTCCTCGACCCGCCCTTTGGGAGCTATTGTTATTTCTGTTGGTAAATGGCATTGTTGCTCCTCTGTTTAAGTTATCTTCACTTTGATATTAGCAACTGCCGTGCCTCGCTTTTAATTTCAGTTAATTCAATGTCTTGATTTGCGGCAGGATAGTTTTGTAAATTGCTTAGGGCTTAAAATTCGCCCATTTTTTTGTAAGACAGAAGCAAAATAAGCCCCTGCCTCACCTGCAGGGAAAGGTATATTCATGAGAACCCATCTGGATTGTCTGCCGTGTTTTTTGAAAATGGCTCTTGCCGGAATCAGAGCCACCTGCCCCGGTCAGGAAGATATTCATGAAAAAGTCGTCAAGCACTGGGCTGCAGGCTTTGCCGATGCGGATTTAAATGAGTCGCCGCCGTCTATTGCCGGTCGTCTTTTCCGCGAGACAGCGGAGCATGTTGGCGACATTGATATTTTCAAAACCCAGAAGGAAGAAGCCAATGCCCGGGTGCTGGAGCTGTTGCCGGAGGTCAAAGGCAAAGTGCTGTCCAGTGAATATCCCCTGCTTGCGGCCATGGGTGTTTCGATCATCGGCAACTATATGGATTGTGCGGTGATGGGCGAATATGATTGGGAAGATGAGCTTGGTAATCTTGAGCACGGTCTGGACCGGGAAGTTTTTGCGGAATTTATTGATAATGTCTGCAGTCATAAATCTTTACTTATCCTCGGTGATAATGCCGGGGAGATCGGACTGGACACTGTTTTAACCGGATTGTTGCGCGATGAAGGTATTGAGGTGACCTATGCGGTACGTGGCAAGAATATCCTCAATGATGCTACAATGGTAGATGCAGATGTAGTCGGTATGACCGATATATGCGAGGTGGTAACTTCCGGTGTTGATACTCCCGGTACAGTGCTTAACCGTTGCAGTGACGAGTTTCGTTCCCGGCTTGATCAAGCTCCGGTGGTGCTCAGTAAAGGGCAGGGAAATTTTGAATCCCTCTGGGGCGTTATGCCTGACGTTTACTATGCTTTTAAAGTAAAATGCCCTGTCGTTGCTGATGTCACCGGGCATCCGATGAAGACCTCCCTGTTCTGTCAGGAAAAGTAGCCACGCGTTTTGGCAGATACAAGCCTGTCGTGTTTTCTTTACACTTTCTGTCGTTATGACGTATTGCTATTCGATTGTCCGAGAATTTTCCAACATAGGTACTTTAAGTGATTTTGCGGGTAAAAAAACTTTTATGGATTCTATTCATCCTTTTTGATCTCTGCATATTGGCAGCGGTTGCGGGTGGAGTATATTATCTTGAGTCTGATGAACCGCGCCTTATGCTTGAAGAATTGCTCAGTGAGAAATTGGAACGTAAAGTAAGCTTTCATGAAAATTTTGAACTGATTTTTTATCCATGGCTGGGAGTGGATTCGGGGCCGGTTACGGTCGCTGCACAGGAAGGATCGGAATATCCATATATGCTTACAGTGCAGGATATTGATTTCAAGGTTCGGTTTATACCCTTGCTCAGCGGAAGCCTGGAGGTGGATACAATAGTTGTTGATTCTCCTTCGTTTCATGTCTCGCGGCTTAAGGACGGTTCACTTAACCTGCCGTTGATGAAAACTGAAGAGGAAAGTGACAAGGGGGATAAACGTACCCGGTATTTCAACAGTTTAAGTGTTCGCGGAGCCAGCATTTTCAATGCTACCTGTTTCTACAGTGATATGGGCAGCGGCAATTCTTTTAAGGTTTCCGGGATTAATATCCGTACCGGTTTGTTGCGTAAGGGCACGCCTCTGGCTTTTGATTTGAGCGCAATGCTTGATGCAGAGCTGTTCAACATCAAGGCTCAGGCAAATCTCAAGAGCCTATTGGATTTCTCGTTTAAAGACAAGCAGGTTTTGCTTACAGAAACATCGCTCGCAATGAAGGTCGAGAGTGAAGAACTGTTTGGAACTAATGAGCCTGTGAAGGGTATCGCTTCTCTTGGTTTCAACCTTGTTGATGGTGAAATTGATGTAAATGGTCTGGTGTTGCAGGGTGCAGGTATTCGGCTGTCCGGTGTGGCGAATTGTACTGATATTTATTACAATCCTGATTTCAAGGGCTGGCTGAAGTCCACCAAATTTGATCCCAAAAAGGTGTTTTCCAGATTTACTCCGGTCTCTATTCCAAAGAATTTCAAGGACATATTGAATAAGGCTTCCTTTGCCATGAATTTTCACTCAACGCTGGAAAAAACGGAACTGTCAAATATTGTTCTGGCTGTGGATAAGACGGTGGTGAAAGGGGATTTTTCGGTTAAGGATTATAGTAATCCCTGGGTTGAATTTGATGTGCGGGCCGACTCAATTGTTTTTGATCCCTATGAAAAACTTTTGGATCTTGAGAAGAAAGTAAAGGGCAATGCCACTCTTTCCACGGTTGAGCCGCAGCCGAAAAGGCATATTTTCCGGGATATGGTCATTGCCAATATGGTGAATAAGATTCCCTGCAACGGCAAGTTGGAAGTAGGGCGTTTTGACTATGATGGAATCAGTCTTAACAAAGTCACTATTGCAGTTTCTCCGGGACCCAAAGTTGCTGATCTAAGTATCGCTAAAGGCTCATATCTTGATGGAGATTTCGCTTTGAGCGCTGATCTGGTGCTTGATGATAAGCGTGAAAAAGGTGTGGTCTACCTGCGCGGCAAGGGGACAGTCAGTCCTTTTTCTCTGGCCCGGATTCCGCTTGAAGTGGATGGTTTAAAATTCCATTCCGGGAAAGCATCTTTCAACCTTAATGATTTGTCTTCCAGTGGACGGACTCCGCTGCAGCTGGTCCGCAACCTTAGGCTGGATTCCAAGCTTGAGGCCCAAGGGGTTGTGGCTTCTCTGGGTTTTAAGGACATCCCTCCTGAACTCAAGAAGTTGAATGCTAAAAACGCTGTTTTGTCCTTGAAATTTGATCCGCTGAATGTAGGGGGTCCCGATGGTTTGGTCGGGCGTAACATTGATCTCGGTATTTCCGGTAATTTCCTTGAACCCGAAGGTGGATTCAAGGGCCGTTTCAAAGGTGGAGTGCTCTATAACCGCCGGAATCCTGAAAAGGTTGCTGTGAAGGACGGGCGGTTGGACTTTTCCATCGGTGGTAAAGGTGTCCCGGTTATCAAAAAAGATGTTTCCCTAACTATAGTAGGGAGCGGAAGCTTGATTTCCGGTGACCTCAAGCTTGATGAATTTGCTGTGAAAAGCGGAAGTATCGACTTGCACGGTAGTGCTCAAGCCAGCAGGATGGGTACTGATACTGTATCGGCAAAAGGCGTGCTGAGGTTGCCTGAGACAGGCTGCAGTGAGTTCTTTGAACTCTTCGGAGTGGAGAAACCGGAGACTAATGATCCCGACGCTTTTACTACGGCCGAGTTGAGTACTTCTTTTCAATTGAACGGCGAGAATCTGACTCTGCGGGTGGAGAAGTGCAGACTTGATGATGCTTCCGCGCAGGGAACATTTCAGGTTTCCGGTTTCAAGGAACCGGCCCTTAATTTTGACATTAATGCTGACCGTGTGAACGTGGACCGTTTTTTATCGCCTATGATTAAGAAGCTCAGTAAAGATAGGGAAGAGGAGAGCGCACACCCCGGTTCTGAAGAGAGCGGCGTTCATAAAACCGAAAATTTTAAACTTCCGGAATGGCAGTTTCCGGATAAATTGCTCGGGGCTATAAATGCTACCGGAAGGGTTGAGTGTAACTACTTTCGTATATTTGATTTCGGAGCGAACAGGGTCAGTGCTGATGTTGATATGCAGAATGCTGTCTTCGATATCCACAACATGAAAGCTGATTTTCATGAGGGCGATCTGACTGGTAAGCTTGATCTAGGCCTTAAAAACGGCACAGTCTCTCTGGTTACGGATATTGACGTTCAGGGATTTCAGTCCGGTTTGTTTTTCGTGGATTACGTGGGTCGTGATTATGTGACAGGCAAGACCGATGCCTCATTAAAAATTAATGGACGCTCTACAGCCAACATTGATTTTGTGGATACCTTGACCGGGGGGCTGGCTTTCAGGATTCTGGAGGGCTCCTATTTATTTGAAGCTGCCGCAGATAAAGACGCCAAAGATAAAAAAGCTCCCGGCACTACTGATTTTTCCATTATGGCCGGAACAATAAACGGTAAGGAGGGTAAATTTAATGTCGGTAATTATCTGCTTAAAACCGATTACCTTACTGCTACAGCCACAGGCGGATTCAGTTTTCCCGATGATTCCATCGACCTGCGGGTAAATGCAGATATCATAAAGCTGCCAAACCTTTATCTTAAACTGGTTAATGCCCTCCTCGATGCTTTGACCGGGGTCAATGTGACTGTGACCGGAAAATTGAGCAACCCGAAGGTTGAAGTGAAGGGTTTGGAACGTTGGAGTGACGTCTTGAATGATGTTCTCGGCCTGCCGGAGCAATCTTTTATGTTTTTCAGGAAGCTTATATTCTGATATGGTTCACTAAATTTGCATTTTAAGCTGCTGATAGCTGCTATTCTAAATAAGCATGTAGGGGGACGCGATGACCGGGGGAAAGGTTGGACAGCGGATTTCGGACTTCTTTTTGAACGATATCTGGGATTGGGGTTCTTCTCATCACAACGGACCTTTGAAGTTCTTGCGTACTTTGGCCCGCATCGCTTATCTGGTTACTGTTGGTTTTCTAAAAGATCAGTGCATTATCCGTGCTTCAGCACTTACATTTACCACCATGCTTTCCATTGTACCGTTTTTGGCGGTGGCTTTTTCCTTGATGAAAGGAATGGGGTTTCAGGATTCCAACTTCATTCACGACATGCTGCTCAAGGTTTCCGCCGGAAGGGAAGAGGTGGTTACCAAGATTTTGGAATACGTTGACAATACCAATGTCCAGACCCTCGGCTGGATCGGGGTAGCAACACTGCTTTTAACCGTTCTTTCCACGGTCGGTACGGTGGAAAAGGCATTCAATATTATCTGGAAAGTTCGCAAAGGCCGTACTTTCTGGCGCAAGTTCACAGATTTCTTCTCGGTTATTTTCATCTGTCCGGTAGCGGTGATCGTTGCTACCAGTGTCAGCGTGACTATTAAAAAGCAGGCCGCGCTTCACCAGCTCGAAAATATTTATGGAGTTACTGTGTTGGAGTCCACTTTGATCAATCTGGCTCCTTTGGTGCTGATCTGGATTGCTTTTACTTTTATTTATGCCTTCATGCCCAACACAAGGGTAAGGCTTAGCAGCGCGCTTGCCGGGGGCGTGGTTGCAGGGACTGTCTGGCAGCTGGCGCAGTGGGCCTATATCAATTGGCAGATTGGGGTTTCCAAGTATAATGCCATTTACGGCAGCTTTGCGCAGTTGCCGCTTTTCCTGGTCTGGCTTTATGCCAGCTGGGTGATTGTTCTGCTCGGTTCCGAAATTAGTTACGCCGTGCAGAATGTTATGCTCTATCGTCAGCAGAGATTCATGCCCGATGCGGGTGTTGAGGACATGCAGAAATTTTCATTGCTGGCTTTGAGCTTGATGTCTCTGCGCTTTGACCGTTCAGAATCCCCGTATGATGTTGAAGATCTTGCAGCTGAGGTAGGAGTTCCGGTGCGATTTATTTCTCCATTGCTGGATAAGTTCGTCGAGGGTGGTATTCTGGTAAAAAGTGCAGAGGACGATAGCGATGTGTATTCTTTTGCCATTTCACCAAGTAATGTGACCATGATGCAGGTTATGGGGATTCTTTCCGGAACGGGCAAGGGTGCTAGCGAAGTGGTGGAAAATCCGGGGATGCTCTTTGTCTCCAAAATGATGGATGACATCAAGCAGGTTCTGCGTGAGAGCGGATGTGATGCTTCGCTCACTGAGTGCGGTGAAAATATGGACAAATTTTTAAAGAGATTACCTCCGCCGCCTTCGAATAATAAGGAAGGGCAGGATATCTGATTCCCTGTTTGCAAGACCGAAAAAAGCACTGACCGTTGCCTGATTGGGGCAATGGTCAGTGCTTTTTTATTAATAGTATGTTTGCCGGTTTAGTTTAGCGAACAACAGGCTCGTAGACTGCTTCGTATTTTTTTCTGAGGTCGTCAAAAGTGCCTTTCTCAATGGCATCTCGGGCTTCCTCGGTGAGCTTGAGGAAGAAACGCAGGTTATGGATTGAGTTCAGCTGATAGGAAAGTAGTTCCTTGGCTGCGTACAAGTGGCGCAGGTACGCTTTGCTGAATGTACGGCAGGTGTAGCAGTCGCAGTTGGGGTCCAGCGGAGAGTCGTCTTCGCGGTACTGGGCGCGTTTGATGTTGACCTTGCCGAGGCTGGTGTACAGGGTTCCGTTACGGGCATTTCGGGTGGGCAGTACGCAGTCGAACATATCCACGCCGTTTGCGATGCCTTCGAGGATATCCAGCGGAGTGCCAACACCCATGAGGTAACGGGGCTTGTTTTCAGGCAGCTTGGGTCCGATGTGCTGCAGGATGTCGTACATGTCCGGGATAGGCTCCCCGACACTAAGGCCGCCGATGGCGTATCCTTCAAATGGAATTTCGGTAAGCTGCTCAAGGGAAACTTCACGCAGGTCCTTGTGGAATCCGCCCTGTACGATACCGAACATGAGCTGGTCGCCTGAACCTACCGGGTAGGCATCACGGCAGCGTTTTGCCCAGCGGGTTGTCATTTCAAGGGAACGGGCGGTGTAATCCCGGTCATGTCCATAACCCACACATTCATCTAGCACCATCATGATATCGGAGCCGATGTTGTTCTGGATGGAAATGACTTTTTCCGGGGAAAAGAAATGTTTTGATCCATCGAGATAGGAGCGGAATTCAACTCCCTGCTCAGTGATCTTGCGGATTGATTCAAGGCTGAAAACCTGAAATCCGCCGCTGTCGGTCAGGATGGGTTTATCCCAATTGGAAAATTTGTGCAGTCCTCCACGGCGGGCAATGAGGTCATCTCCGGGACGCAGATAGAGATGGTATGTGTTGCCGAGGATGATCTGGGAGCCGATTTCCTTAAGGTCTCGCGGGGACACAGCTTTAACCGCACCCTGTGTACCTACAGGCATGTAGACAGGGGTCTGGATTTCACCGTGGGCGGTGACAAGGGTTCCTCGGCGGGCGTGCCCGTCGGTGGCGTGAACGGTAAAAGTTCCGGGTTTCTTTTTTTCTTCGCTCATTATTTTTTCTCAATTCCGTTTTGCGGACAGATATCGTTTAATTCACAGATGTCGCATTTGGGGCTGCGCGCCGAGCATATCTCACGTCCGTAAAGCACGAGCACGTGGTTGGCATCGCCCCAGTTTTCAGGCTTGAAAAGCGGCATCAGGTCTTTTTCAATAACATTGGGGTTGGTGCTTTCGGTCAAGCCCATCCTGAATGAAAGCCGTTTCACATGGGTGTCCACGGCTACCCCTTCATGTACGTTCATGGCGTTGGAGAGCACGATGTTGGCTGTTTTGCGGGCCACTCCGGGCAGCTTGATCATGTCTTTCATGGTCCGGGGCATTTCACCGCCGAATTCGTTCATGACCACTGACGCCGCGCCTTTAAGATTCTTGGCCTTGTTGCGGAAAAGGCCGGTGGAACGGATGACATTCTCCACTTCAGCCAGATCAGCCTCGTTCATTTCCGCCGGTCCGGGCCAGCGTCTGAAGAGCTCCGGGGTAATCTTGTTGACCCGCACGTCGGTGCACTGGGCTGCCAGCGCAGTGGCAACCATGAGTTCCCATGCATTGTTCCAGTCCAGTTCCGGTTCCGGGTCAGGATAACGTTTAATCAGGCGGTCATATATGATCGTTGCCCGTTCCAGAATCTTTTTATCAGGGGTTTTCATTTTCATAATGTATGGTGTGGGCTATCATTTCTTTTTATAACTTACAATAATCTAATCTGCTGCCATGATGGTTATAAATGTTGCCGTTCATGTCAAATCATGTATCATTTAATCCAAATAGAAAATTGGAGGAACTGTAAATGAAATTAGCATTAAGCTTAGTTGTTGCGGCCCTTATTAGTATCTCCGGCTTCGGCCTTTCTGTTTCCGGTGCTGAAGACGGTTCCAGCCTTGTTTTGGCTAAATGCTCAAGCTGTCACAGCTTGAAAAGAGTCTGCCGCGGTCTGGGTAAAAAAGATCTTGCTGCCTGGGAAAAAACCAACCAGCGTATGGCCGAAATGGGCATGACCGTTACAGCTGATGAGCTGGATGGGATCAGTAATTATCTCGCCAACGCCAAACCCGGTTCCAGTCCTGTCTGCAAGTAGGGGGCTTTATGTCCGTAATGTTGGTTTATATAACAACCGGTGATGCTGAAGAAGCGCGTGATATTGGCGGCGAGCTGCTCATGCGTCATCTTGCCGCTTGCGTAAATATCATAGAGAAGATGGAATCCATATATTGGTGGCAAGGTAAGCTGGAGCGTTCTGACGAAGCTGTGCTCATCGCCAAAACCACTCCGGAATTGGTTGAGACATTGGTCGGGACAGTGAAAAATATTCACAGTTACGATTGTCCCGCCATTATGGTTCTTGAAGCCAAGCAGGGAAATGATGAATTCTTTGAATGGGTGAAAAGTCATACTAAGTAGTTTCCGGAGGCAAAAATAATAGGTATGGGATCAAGGAATCCAATATAGACCTTATTGACTTAGGATACTGTTCTTGCGTACTCTCTGCCCGCTATAATTATGCGGGCAGTTTTTTGTCTGATTAAAAATTCAGGAGTTCAACACATGCAGATATTGGTTTCCGGTTCTTTGGCCTATGACAGAATTATGAGTTTTCCCGGTAGCTTTGCCGATCATATCCTGCCCGACAAAATTCACATGCTTAACGTATGCTTTTTGGTTGACGGCCTTGATGAGCGTTTCGGGGGTACTGCCGGAAACATAGCCTACGCCCTTTCCATGCTTGATGAAAAACCTGAGATTCTCGCAACTGCGGGTAAGGATTTTGACGGCTACGAAAAATGGCTGGATGATAACAAAATCACCCGGAAAGGTATCAAGCGAGTTGATGATGAATTCACTGCAGGTGCTTACATCACCACCGACAAGTCCGATAACCAGATTACCGGTTTCAACCCCGGTGCAATGAAGTACGGCTGCGGTTACGATTTCTCCGCTGTCGATCCTGCTGAAGCTCTGGCGATTGTTTCTCCCGGTAACCTTGATGATATGCAGAATTTCCCCAAGTTCTACCGCGAAAAGGGGATTTCTTATATTTATGATCCGGGCCAGAACATTCCCGCATTCAGCGGTGAGCAGCTGCTGGAAATGATCGGCGGTTGCAAGATTCTCGTTTCCAACGACTACGAGCTGGAAATGATCATGAAGTCCACAGGTAAAACCCGTGACGAACTTATGGAGATCTGTGATTCCATCATTGTTACTCTCGGTGAGCAGGGCTGCCTTGTTGTTGAAAAAGACGGGGAAACAAAAGTTCCCTCTGCCAAGGCTGAAGTTGTTGAAGATCCCACCGGAGCGGGTGATGCTTTCCGTGCCGGATTGATCAAGGGACTTGCTATGGGTAAAAACCTTGTTGAATCCGCGCATGTCGGCGCAGTCAGTGCCGTTTACTGTGTTGAGAAACTCGGAACACAGGAACATTCTTATACAGAGGAAGAGTTCTGGGCGCGTTACGAGCAGAACTTCGGCAAACTGTAGTCGATTCAGTATAAATAGGTAATTAAGCCGGAATCCTTTTGTTGGGATTTCGGCTTTTTCATTTTTAGTTGTTCGGCGTTATTTTTTGTCAAAAAAGGTTTGTAAGTGATTCCTCTGTTCCTGTATCCTTGTCTAAAACCCGGAGGACGGATCATGATTGAAATCACCGCCGATATGCTTGAAAACTACCTTAAGGAAGCTTTCGGGCCTAACAGTACACTCGTTGATTATGGTGATATCGGTTCTCTGGATAAGCAGGGCATGAAGAAGTTTGGTTACGGGAAGCCTTTGCTTGTTCAGTTTAAAGTGGATAGCGAAGAAAGGGAAACCGTGATCTCAGTCATGAAAGGGGATAACTATGGGCATCAGTTTTATTGGGACCGGGCAGCGGTGCTTATGTTCCAATACGAAACTTCAGCCCGGCTGCCGCGCCATGTAAAACCAATGGGTATCGGTTATATCGGAACAGACGGGGCGATGCTTCCTCTGCAGAAGCCGAAGGAATTTTTCATTCTCAATGAGAAATTGCAGGGATATGATTATTTCAATGATCTGGAGCGTATCAGGCAGGGCGGTTTTCAGGGGCAGGATGGGAAGAATGCTGCAGGGCTTGCCGGATGGCTGGCCGAAATCCACTCCGAGAAAAAAAATGACCCTCACTTGTACAAGCGCCGCATCCGTGAATTGATCGGCTCCAGCGAATGCATCATGGGCTTGGTTGACGAGGCCTATGAGCATCCATGCGATTTCTTTTCATTGAACCGGTTTGTCAAGCTGGAAAAAAAACTCATCGAATGGCGCTGGAAACTCTTCCATTACACCCACCGTCTATGCGCTGTGCATGGAGATTTTCATCCGTGGAATGTGCTAATTAACGGTCCGGGGGAATTCAGCGTGCTTGACCGCAGCCGGGGAGAGTGGGGTGAACCAGCAGGGGACCTTTGCTGCATGGCGACTAATTATATTCTTTTCGGTCTTTATGATGATTGTAGCTTTTCCAGCAAATTCCGTAGAATGTACATGACATATATGGAAAAGTACCTTGAAGAAACCGGGGATGAAGAGGTTTTGCAGGTCATGGCTCCATTTTTTGTTTTTCGTGGTCTGGTAATTGCCTCCCCGGTCTGGTATCCGAATCATCCGCAGCAGGTGCGTGAAGCCTTGCTGCGTTTTATTGAAAATGTCCTTGAAGATGAGGTTTTCGATTATGTCCAATTCGAACGGTATATGCGTTAACAGAAACTGGGCGGTCTGGGTTACCGGCCTGCCCGGTTGCGGCAAAAGTACCATTGCCGCTAAGCTTTATGAATACCTTCGTTCCGAAAAAGTGAAAGTGTTTTTGCTCAGCATGGATGAGCGGCGTAAGCTTTATACACCCAACCCGGAATATACCTGCGACGAGCGTCAGCGGGCCTACAATCTTTTTGTTGAGGATGCCATTTCTATAATGGAATCCGGGCGATGTGTTATCATGGACGGAGTGGCCAATGAAAGGTGCTGGCGTAATGATGCCCGAGAAAAGATAGGTTACTTTGCCGAGATTTATTTACGTTGCCCGGTGGACATGGCCATGAAACGTGAAGCCGGACGGCAGCAGGGATTGGTCATGGCCGGACTCTATGAAAAGGCCCTTGAGCGGCAGCGCACCGGGAAGCAGTATGAAAATCTGGGTGAGGTTATCGGGGTGGATGTTAAGTTTGAAGAAGACCACAATGCGGAGTGCATCGTGGATACTGCCGGCAAGACTCCCGACGAAGTTTTTGAAGGTGTTATAAATTGTCTGCAAAAGTGGCGTAGAATGAACGGGATTTGCTGATTTTTATTTCAAATTGTTTTACAGGTTGCTAAGTCGAAATCAAAAATACCAAAAGGTGTACGCTGTGAAGAAAATTTTGCTTTCTCTGTTGATGTTGTTGATGGTCATTTCCGCTGCTGTTTCTGTTTCTGCTTCAGACAAGGAGGAGGTCCGGGAGCAGATCAAAGACGTTCTTTTTGATTACAAGGATGCTTATAATCTGCGTGATTTTGATGCTGTAAGGGCACTATATGCAAAGGATGCGATGATTCAGTCTTTTCCTTGCAATTCCAAAGTCGAGAGTGCGTTTTCCAATTTCAGTGAAAGTCTTCCCCGTTGTTCTTCATACTGGCTGGAAAGTTCTTTTAAACTCCGCTTGTTCAAGATTACCGACTTCAAGGTGGATGGCAACAAGTGCACTGCAAGGTTGAAGTGGGATTATCGCAGCAATGACGGACGCGGCAAGTTCACCCCTACTTTCGAATTCCTGCGCAAAGACGGCAAGTGGCTGATCGAAAAGGAAACTTATGGTCGCAAAGCCGAGTAATAAAAGCCGGCAAACGCTTCTGGTTCTTGGGGCGTTGGGTGTCGTTTTCGGCGACATAGGGACCAGTCCGCTTTATGCCCTGAAAGCCTGTTTCAGCGGTCATCATGCCATTGCCCTCAACCCGGCCAATGTGCTGGGAGTACTATCATTGATCATCTGGTCTTTGCTGCTGGTTATCTGCCTGAAGTACGTAACTTTTGTTATGGCGGCAGATAACGAAGGCGAAGGCGGTATTTTTGCCCTCTATGAACTGGTCAGTGAAAAGGGGAGCAGGCGCAAAACAACTTTTATGCTCATTGCGACCATGCTCGGCGGTGCATTGCTCTACGGAGATGGAGTCATAACACCTGCCATTTCCGTGCTCTCGGCTATTGAGGGTTTGGATGTAGCAACCTCTGCCGCCCGCGGATATACGACCTACATTGCCTGCATAATCCTGCTGGGCCTGTTTGCTTTCCAGAGCAGCGGCACCGATAAAATCGGACGCCTCTTCGGTCCGGTCATGCTGGTCTGGTTTCTGGTAATCGGTATATTCGGGTTGATCTCCGCCGTCGGTAATCCTGAAGTACTGCAAGCCTTCAAGCCCTATTACGCCTTAAAATTTTTTGCTGACAACGGGCTGGGCGGGTGTATGGTTCTGGGGGCGGTTGTGCTTTGCGTCACCGGGGGCGAGGCTCTTTTTGCTGATATGGGCCATTTCGGGCGCAGGCCCATTACGCTGGCCTGGTATTTGATCGCCTTACCTTGCCTGCTGCTGAATTATCTGGGGCAGGGGGCCATGCTGATCCGTGACCCTGAAGCCATCCTCAATCCTTTTTTCAGCCTCTTTCCTAAAATGTTAACCCTGCCTATGGTTGCTCTGGCTACCCTTGCGGCGATCATCGCTTCACAGGCGATTATCTCAGGGGTCTTTTCGCTGACTGCACAGGCTGTTCATCTTGGTTTTATTCCGCGTATCCGCATTTTGCAGACTTCTGAAGATAATCCGGGGCAGGTTTTCGTGCGCTCGGTTAACTGGCTGATGGCTGGGCTATGCATTCTGCTGGTCATAGTCTTCAAAGGCTCGGAGCATCTGGCTGGGGCTTACGGCATTGCTATTACCGGGACCATGGTCATTACGACTTATTTGTTTTGGTTCTACCTGCGCAAGGTGCGCAATTGCCCGTTTATAATTACTGCGTTGCTGACAGGATTTTTTGCGGTCTTTGATCTGGGTTTTTTTATCGTCAACTTTACCAAGATCGCCGGGGGCGGGTGGTTTCCACTTCTGCTGGCCGGGCTTGTTGCCTATGCGATGTTTGTCTGGATCTGGGGACGTTCCAGGCTGCGCGAAAATCTGCAGAAGAGGGGGCTTGAGGTTTCCAATCTGGAGCCGGAAATTGAAAAATATATGCTGGCCAAGGTCCCTGGAGAAGCGGTTTTTCTTTCTGCGTCCGAATTTATTCCCCATGCTTTTTTGCAGCACCTGCGCACCAATCGTGTGGTGCATGAAAAACTTGTTTTTCTGCGGGTGAACACCTCCAGCGAGCCATTTCTTGATGTGCACAAACGCATCTCTTTGAAAAATATTGATAAAAATATCTCTTGGATGACTGTGAGTTATGGGTTTATGGAAAAGCCCAATCTTTCGCTCGCTTTTGTTCAGGCATGGAATCAGCTTGGAATCAGTAGTACAGACAGTTATTTTTATATCGGGCGAATGATGCTCCGGTTCAATAGAGAAGATAAAAAGACTATCCTGAAGCGTAGGTTGTTTGTTCTGCTCAGTTCCATATCTGAAGACCCGCTTGATTATCTACGTATCCCGGCGGAGAAAGTTATTAGTATCGGCACTGCTGTGAAGATATAAAAAAAACGGGGAACTTGCCCCGTTTTTTTGTTTGATATGTTTGTAAATAGCCTTGTTACTGGATAAAATCACTCATGAAGTCGTAAACAAGTTTCATTTCGTCTTCCAGAACATGCAGGTTCTTTTCTGACAATTCTCTGTCTCCGTCACGGGCGCTGTATTCCAACCTTAAACAGGCTTCTCGGACTCTGTCAGCTCCCATGGTTGCGGCTGCACCTTTAAGGGAATGGGCAAGATATTTAAGCTCGTCCATTTTTCCTGATTCGAATGCTTCCCGTATTTTGATGACCCGTGCAGGTTCGTCGCGCAGGAAGACTCCGAATAATTTTGTGAGGAATTCCTTTTTGGTGGAGGCCATGGAAGCCAGCCAATCTTTGTTCATTACTTCGATATTTTCCATCCGATGAACGTAATCCAAATTAAAATCTATTTCTACAGTTTTTGCCTTCGAAGTATAAAATTTAGTTAACTAGGACAATATTTTCGATATTACAGTAACTTGACTTGGTTAAAGAATTATGTCTGAATTTAGATATGCCTAAAGCTTCCATCTTAATGCCCGTGTATAATGCCCAGAAGACTGTCTTGCGGTCTTTGAAGTCTTTGCTGCGTCAGGATTATAGTGATTTTGAAATCTGTATTATTAACGATGGCTCAACAGACGCCACCCTTGAGGTTCTTTCTCGTTTTTCCGATCCAAGAATAAAAATTTATGACTTGCCTGAGAATCTAGGGTTGGTCGGGGCCTTGAATGCCGGGGTAGCGAAAATAGATGCGAAATATATCTTGCGTCTGGATGCTGATGATGTCTGCCATGAAGAGAGGGTTGGCAGGCAGGTTAGGTTTATGGAAGAGAACCCGGGGCTGAGCCTTTCGGGAACATGGTGTCACCTGATTGACCGCAATCAGGATAAATTGCTGCAAAAAGTTCCGACCGGAAACGATGATTTAAAAGCCAGATTTTATTTCAACAACCCGTTTGTGCATCCCTCTATGATTTTCAAGAGATCGGTGCTTGAAAAGTATAAATATAATGCAGAATACAAGCATTGCGAGGACTATGCATTGTGGGTTGAGCTGTCCATGGATGAGGACATTTCTTTTGCTAATATCCCTGAAGCTCTGGTCTATAAATTTGAGAATAGGGGCGAAAATATTTCGCACATGTACTTTGAGGATCAGCTGCGCTCGTGTTCAATTCTAAGGCGCGAATTGTTGCAGTATCTTGGGGTGGATTTTTCTGCGGCGGAGATGGAATTGCATGATGCCATTTCCATTAATGCTTTTCCTGATCAGGATCTGGCAATAGTGCTGAAAAGGGTAGAGGACTGGCTTTTGCGTTTGCAAAAGGCAAATAACAACTCCCGGCGTGTTGCCTCCGGCAGTTTTGATTTTGAACTGGCGCAACGCTTGATCCCTGTCTACAAGCATGCTTTGAAATTGGGATTATGCAGCGCGGATAAATTACAGTCGTCTCGGCTGATTTCCAGTCTGCAGCCTTCACAAATCCGGCTTGTCCAGAGCTGGCTGGGTTCAGCGTAAATTCTTCTGTTCAATTGTCGATTATCCCTTAACGCACAGGATCGGGCGCAGATGGGCAACCTTATCTGCTATTCCGGCAGTCTGCGTTGATTCTATGATTACATCGACATCTTTGTATGCGTGCGGGGCTTCTTCGGCGATGCTTTTGATTGAACCGCTGCGAATGATGATTCCCTGCCTGTCCAATTCCTTTTGAATTTTATTACCTTTGAAAGATTTGCGTGCCTTGGCCCGGCTCATGAGTCTCCCGGCTCCGTGACAGCAGGATGAAAAGGATATTTGCGCCCCTTTGGCTGTTCCGGCCAGAATGTAGGAGGCGGTGCCCATGCTGCCGCCGATGATTACGGGCTGACCGCTCTTTTTGAATTCAGGCGGAAGTTCCGGGTGTCCCGGACCAAGTGCGCGGGTTGCGCCTTTTCGGTGAACCCAGAGATTTTTCTTTTTTCCGTTGATTTTGAATTCTTCACGCTGGCAGGTGTTGTGGCTCACATCGTAGAGCAGGTTCAGGTCCGCCTGCGGCATAAGCTCAGCAAAACATTCACGCACAAGATGGGTAATGACCTGACGGTTGGCTAGGGCGCAGTTGATGCCCGCCCCCATTGCCCCGAGGTAGTTCCGGCCCAGTTCCGAATTTATCGGTGCGCAGGCAATATCCCTGTGGGGCAGCTTGATTCCGAATCCCGGAGCGGCTTCTGCCATCATGGGCAGGTAGTCCTTGGCAATCTGGTGTCCCAGACCGCGTGAACCGCAATGGATGCTGACCAGCACATCATCATTTTTCAGCCCGAAAGCCGCAGCTTTGGCCTTGTCGTAAATCTCTTCCACATATTGTACTTCCAGATAGTGGTTCCCGGAACCGAGCGAACCCATCTGGTCGCGCATGCGTTGTTTGGCTTTCAGCGGCACTTTGCCCGGATCGGCAAAGCTGTTTCGGCCGTTTCCCTCAATCCTGCCGAGATCCCCGGGTTTTCCGTATCCCTGACCAACCGCCCATGAGGCTCCGCCGAGCAGCATTTCGTCCATAAGATCATTTTCAAGGATTATCCCGCCGCCTTTACCCGCACCGGAAGGGATGCGTTTGAAAAGTTGCTCTGCGAGTCTGCCGTCGCAGGAAATCAGGTCCTGTTTTTTCAGCCCGGTAGTCAGGCTGCGCACGCCGCATGAAATATCAAAACCAACGCCGCCCGCAGAGATTACCCCGCGTTTTTCATCAAACGCGCCGACCCCGCCAATGGGGAAGCCGTATCCCGAATGGGCGTCAGGCATAACACAAACAGGCCCGACCACCCCCGGCAGGGATGCCACATCGCGAACCTGTGACGCTGTGGTTTCATCAAGGCCGAGGATGATGTCCTTGTTGCCGAAGAAGAGCGCGTCTGCCAGCATGGGACTGTATTTTTCCATGCGCCATATGCAGGGTGATTCTTGTTTGAGCAGTTTGATGTTCATATTTAAATCATAAATGAAAAGGGAGATTTTAACTAATGCAAGTTAAAATCTCCCTTGAATTTTGTGTAATTCGATTAATTACAGCTGGCAGAGTTCTTCGCTGGGAATCATCTTGATCTGCTTTTCGTTGAGCAGTTCAATTGCCTGATCAGTGCGGTCAAAGCGGAAGATGATAACAGCGTTGGAACCGGACTGGTGGACGAAAGCGTACATGTATTCCACGTTGATACCT
>PPCM01000575.1_pt1 | contig 28209 bp, 28 predicted proteins | sample 1555541 | NCBI WGS metagenome assembly PPCM01 (sample SAMN05284479, study PRJNA326546) | Marine sediment metagenome, whole genome shotgun sequencing project. | isolation source: marine sediment | place: Germany: Wadden Sea | collected 2012-09-05 | reverse complement strand
AATCTTGAAAAATTAACTGAATTATCTAAAATTCTTATTAATACATCCCATTCTACAAGAAGAGCAATAACTGCATCGGAGCGTATTATTGAAGTTAATTATAAACTTTTTAAATTCTATTATCCTAATGAAACATTAATAGATTTATTATAATTTGTTTTAGATTCAAATTCTTCTCGTTCATTAATTAACATAGAATAAAGATCTGACCTTAGTACACCATCATTTGTTTTAGAATGAATTATTCTTTTTAATTTAGGATTAAATGAGTCTAATTTAATAATACCCCATTCATTTTTTTCAGGAGCTTTTTTAATTACAGTATCAATAGATTTTGGAATTTTATATACACCGCCAAAAATTAATCCAACTCCGTCATCATATGTATTTATCCAAGATGTGAATGATTCTTCTCCTTTTAGTTTAATATAACCAACAGGAATATCTTTTTTTGTGTTAATATCAGGTACGACTACTACATATGCGTTTCTATATGATGCAGAATTTTCATTTAAGATTCCAAAATTAAATAGTTCTAATTTATCACAAAATCCAGTACGTTTGTATAAATCGTAATCTACTAATTCAGTGATAGTATCTAATTTAATTGCATGATCCTCGAAAATATTAGGACTAGAATAACAAAGAAATTCAATACTACTTCTAGCAATTTGTTTATCTAATTTTCTGTGCAAATTTAGATTAAAATCTAATTCATTCAAGTTATTAGAATTATTAAGATTGACTTTTTCATTAGATTTATAGAAATTATCAACTAATTCAATCAATCTATTATCAGGAATTGCAGTACCTATTCTAAAACTCATTCCTCAAAGAATTAAATTGCCTTTTATAAATATAATCTTATTAATATTAAAATAAAGAAAGAAAAAAGTAAATAAATCAATATTATTGACTTAAATCACATAAACCATCATGATTTTCATCTTGATAATAACCACATCTTGCAATAGGGTCATTTTTAATACCCCATGGACAAGTTAATTCAGTTCCAAAATTTGATGAATCATAAGTTCTAACAAATTCTCTTAATTCTTCTGTTTCAAACTCTGTATCATATGTAGATTTTATCTGTTTAAGAGGTAAATCTAAATCAAGATCATCTGGTAAATTTAATCCGTGATAAAAGTGTTCTAAAGGAATATTAGTCTCTTTACTGACATCATTAAGTGTCATCCATCCTTTTATGTTAGCTGCATCTAAGTTACCTGATGCATCTTTTAATGAAGTTCCAGGAACACTCTCCCAAATACCTGACATTTTTGCTGCTGCAATTACTGAGAAAAAAATTACCAATAGAGCAATAGCATAAGTAGTTGTTGAAATAATCTTTTTACCAATCTTTAAATTTAAAGCATCTTTTGGACATGATTTGATACATTCATTACAATTAATACATTCTAAAGATTTTACTTCAGGATTTTTTGAGACGTCAATATTCATAGGACATGATCTATCACAAATTCCACAATCAATACATTTTCTTTTATTTAATTTAATCTTTGTCAAACCAAATTTAGAAGTTAAATTCATAACAGCTCCCAATGGGCAAATATATTTACAAAAGAATCTATCAATATAAAGTGATAATCCTAAAATTGTAACTAAAATTATTGCAGGAAGTAAATGCTCTACAAATTCTACAGGATCATAATCCCAAAGGATACCTTTCCCAAAATGAAAGAAAGTCATAAATGGGTCAAAAGCTCTAAAAACTAATTTTCCGGTAATAAAAGTACCAACTAGAATTGCAATAAGAATTATGTATTTTGAATATCTAAACTTAGTATCATATTTTTTTAAAAAAGATAATTTATCAGTGATTTTATTTTCATATACTGGAATTTTGTTAACTAATTCTTGTAAAAATCCAAATGGACAAATATATCCACAAAATCCTTTTTTTAGAATTAAAGTTGATATTAATATTCCAAATGCTAAAACTAAACTACTCATCAAAATTCGAGGAATAAACCCACCAGAAGTTATGAATGTTAGCAGAGTTTCAAATCCACCAAATGGACATAAAGCATCAACAGATGCTGCTACTTTTCCACCCAAAATAAAATGTCTAAGTGAAAATATTGTAAATAGTACAAAGAAAAATATCATTATTGTAGATCTAAGATTAAATTTAAATTTCATATACACACCAATTATTAATTAGAATTCATAATTTTACTTTATAAATATTTCGGAGAATAGGTCTATTAATTAAGAAATTACGCAGTTCATACTCAAAAAAATAACCAAATTAAACCTTAAATTATAATAATTGACCTCAATTAAGCAACATTTTATAAAGCAAATGTAAACTCTTCACAGTTGAAGATTAAAATGGCTATGATTAAAGTTAAAGGACATGAATTTAATGCTCTTGTTATTAAAGATTCATCAAGTAGAAGAGCTTTACAGTTCAAGAACAATATAATTGCTACATTAAGGCAAATTGGCGTAACTGAGGACGATATAGATGTACCTTTAGAACGTATTGCAATCAAAAGATGTCCAGCTACAATTTCATGGTATGCTTCAGGTTACTATTTACATTACACTTACAAAGCAGCTGCTAAATACGTTGATAACCTATATATTATTTCTAAAGTTATTGAACATGAAGTTAACGACTTTATGAATGGCGTTAAAACTGCAGATGAATTCTTAAGAGAGTTTTCAGAAGACCATGATGTTGCTGAGCAAAGAAATGAAGCTCGTAAACTATTAGGTGTTGAAGAAGATTGTACTGATCTAGAATTAATTTCTAAAAATTATAAAAAACTTGCAAAAACACATCATCCTGATTTAGGTGGTGACATGATTGAGTTTAAGAAAATTAATCATGCACATAAGATGTTAAAACGTGAGTTAGAATAATTGTTTAATTTATTTTTTCATATTTAATTTAAAAAAAAAAAGAAAAAGAAGAATTTAATTATTCTTCAGTTTCTGAATAAAATAATCTATACCATGGAGCTTTTTCATTAATAGTTCCATTTTCTGCTATTTCAAATCTTTTAGTTGCTTTTCCTTTGATAAAACCAAAAAACTTAACTGGCTCTTTTGCTTTAATTTTCATTTCACCAGTTTCTTCATCAACTTCTTCAATTTCTACTTCTTCAAGTCTTTCTAATTTAGCTTGCATTTTTGCTTCAAATTTTACTAAATTTTCTTGAAGTTTCATTCTTGCGTTTTCATTAACAACTTTAGTTAGAGCATTTTCTAAACCTATTTTTAATTTAGCTTTTGCTTCTTCTCTTCTTTGAGCTTTTTCCATAGCCATTTCTTGTTCTTCATCATTAGCAATAACTGGAACAATATCAGGTTGACCTGCATCTTCTGGTTGATTACCGTATAATTCAGGTTGTGCTGTTGTAACAATTTCAGGATTACCTACATTTTCAGGTTGATTACCTGCTGCAAAAACCATTGTCATCATTAAAATTGATGCAATAATTAATGAAATAATTTTTTTCATATATATCACCTTTTTTGAAAGTATATAATATATTATAGTCGGAACAATATATTACATTAACCCGGATTATACCGGAACTTTCAGGAACAGTAAAGATATATAGGAGAATTATAATTAAAAAATGAATGTTTAAATTTGATAGATTATTTAGAATTTAGTTTAGAATTATTAAAATCATCAATATTAATTAGATTTAATTTGAAATTCTCAGGCATAATTGAATTTTGATATATTAATAATTCAGATAATGATTCGAAATTGTCTGAATATATTTTATCCTCAGGAATAAAAGTTTTTATTGCACTATCTCTTATTGTCCTTGACAAATTAGACATTTTATGAATATCATCGATATCTTCTGATGCATTAATTTTTGTTAAACCACGTGAATGAACAATATATGATTCTAGGTTAATTTTATTTTTTGATGATTTCATAAATTCTTCAATTGCACTATAATCTGCACTACTAGGAGTTATTGCAACATACTTTTTTAACATATCATTAAATTTAGGTTCAATTCCTGAATCTCTTGAAACATATCCAATAAATTCTAAATTCTTAGGATGTGTGTGAAAAAATATAGGATTTGAACTTAATAAAGATATATCATATTCCAAAAATGTTGTTCTAGCACGCTCAGCACTAACATTTGTACTTCCACCCAAAGAATACCAAGTCTCAGATTCTGGTGCAAATATCCATACACCTTCTGCAACTTCATTAAAAATAGAATCTTTACGATTTGCTAAATTACTTAGTTCATTAACACCTTCTTTCAAACTTATTTTTGATTTATATGGAAGTTTTGCATAATCTAAATTTGATGATTTAATATCAATAAAATAATTATCAATATTTAAAGGATCTTTAATGGATTCATTAGGAAGTAAAGATGAATTGTCTGTTAGTTGAAGATTTTTTGAATTAATAATATATTTTAAAAAATCATCAATAGAAATACCTGAACCTGGAATTTGAAATGTAATTGCTTCACTAAATTGCGAATAATTTGATTGTTGATAGTATGGACGATCGCCACCTAATATATCAAAAGCTTTAACAAGCAATTCAGGTTTAATATTTGAGAACTTTAATGAATTTAATGCATCATACATACTTCTTATTGAATATCCTGATAAGCTACCATCAGCATCAATTAGTTTGGATATCATATCATTAGACTGCGATATAGATAGCCCTAAATTTGTTGTAAGATTTAAGCACCCTAATGCATGAGTTGATATTCCTGTATCCAATGATTTATGTATTAATTCTTTAAATTCATTCAAATCTTTATTTAGATCAATATTATTATTGCTAAAAGAATTATATACCATTGTATAACCCTCTAATTCGTGCTCAATTCTCATAATACTTGAATATGGATTTAAGATTACAGTTTCTGCAATAACATCTACACTATCAGTATAAGATAAATTTACTTTTTTTGCAGATTCCATATACAGTGGAAGACCTTCTAAACAATCAGTTAATGTAGATACATATGCATTATGAGAATATGTAATTTTATCATCAGGATAAAGTAGAATATCCATAAGCTCCGAAAAATCATTATTCTTAAAATATGGTAATGCATTTGAAATTAATAGAGATAACTCTGACAGTTCAAAAGTTTCAAATAATCTACCTTCTGTGAGTTCTAATAAATAATCCACACTATTTTTTTCATACATAATAATTACCAACAGTTAACTATGTGAATAGGGATTCATTTTTATTTAAAAAGATTTCTAAATGATATTACTATATAATGATTACATATTTAATTTTAATTTAATTATCAATTTAATTACATTATAACAAAACATATTTAAACGATTATTTCATTAAAATACTTAGTGAATTCTTATGACAATTAAAGCAGTATTATTTGATTTGGACAATACATTATATGATTACGATTCAGCACATAAAAAATCTATTAAGGGAGTTTATGATGAACTTGTAAAACATATGGAGATTACATATCCTTACTTCTTGAAATTATTTAAAATATCTAGAAATGAAATTCATAGAGAGCTTGCTGGAACTGCATCAGCTCATAATAGAGTATTGTACTTTCAAAGATTAATTGAAAAGACTCACGAAAAACTTGAACCTACTATTGTATTAAAATTATATAATGCATATTGGAATACACTTTTAAAAATTATGAAGTTAAGACAAGGTTCACTAAAAATTTTAGAATATTGTAAAAAAAATAATATTAAAGTTGCAATTGTATCTGACCTTACTACAAATATTCAATTGAGAAAAATTGAAAAATTAAAAATAAGTAAATACGTTGATGTTTTAGTAACATCGGAAGAAGCAGGAAGTGAAAAACCTCATGCTATTATGTTCTTACTTGCTTTAAACAAATTAAAAATATTGCCAAGTGATGCATTAATGGTTGGCGATAATACAATCAATGACATTGAAGGTGCAAATTTTGTTGGATTAAAAACAGTTCTTCTAAATAAAGGAAGCTTATCAAAATTACCTAAAGAAGATTATCAAAAACCTGATTATACAATTAATAAAGTTAGTGAATTATTAACAGTAATTAGTGATGTAAATCTACAAAAAGTAATTGATGATGGTTACATTAAATTCAATTGTAATTTCAAAAAAACAAAACCTATTCTTGCTGATAAAATTAAAAAGTTAAGTTTGTATAGACAAAAATTATATAATTCAAAACTAGTTGGTGCATACCCAAATAAAATTGGTTATGGTAATGTTAGTGAAAAACAAGGTAAATATGTTATTATTACTGGATCAACAACTGGAAATTATAAAAAACTAGATAATACTAAATTTAGTCGAATTACTAAATATGATATTAATAAAAATGAATTGCATTGTACTGGTGCAATTAAAGCATCATCTGAAAGTATGACACATGAAGCTATTTATGAATGTGATAAAAATATTGGTGCAGTAATTCATGTTCACAATCTTAAAATGTGGAATAAATTCTTGAATAAATTACCAACAACTTCTGAAACTGCAGCTTACGGTACTCCTGAAATTGCTTTTGAAATTAAAAGACTTTATGATGAAACTGATTTAAAAGATAAGAAAATAGCTGTTCTTGGCGGTCATAAAGAAGGTTTAATTGCTTTTGGTAAAGATCTAAATGAAGCTCATAAAGTAATAATGAAATATTTTAATATGATTTAATTATCATATTCTTTTTTTATATGTTAACATAGTAACTCCTTCATTCGAGCTAACTTCATCTAAAGCAAGTTCAATAGTCGGATTATTTCCTAAGAATAATGGTCTACCTTTACCTAATATTATTGGGATTATTCCTATAATATACTCATCAATTATATTTGCTTTAATGAATGGATCGATAGAAACTCCACCACCAAACAACCAAATATTTTTACCTTCTTCTTTTTTAAGATCAAGAATTTGTTTCCAAATATCTCCACTTATAAAATGAACATTATCATATTTAGTTTCAAGTTTTTGAGATGTTGTTACATAGAAAGTTTTAGATTTAAAGTCATCAATAAATTCAATACCACAATCAAGAAATGCATATTTTCCCATTACAATAGTATCAACATTTTTTATAAAATCAGGAAAAATAAATTCTTTTCCCACATTAGTGTCTTTATTACCATCTCCTTTGATCCAATCAAATCCACCGTTTTCATCTGAAATAAAGCCATCAAGGCTCATTGCAAGATTTAGAATTATTTTTCTCATAAGATTATATTGTTGAGAACGGATATAAATCTATCCCTTAACTAAATATATAATATTATTTCTAATAATTAATAATAGTTCAGGATAACATTTAAATAAACATATGGCATTTATATTCAGTACTTTCGGGGGAAATAATAATGAAACATAATCTATTTTTAGCAATACTAGCAGTTATTCTAGTAATTTCAGGATGCACATCAACAAATGATACTAATAATATTGAAGAAGATACAAAAGATATCGATAACAATATTAATGGACTTATTGATTCTAATCAGAATAAAGAAATGCAAGATTTTTTTGAACTGAGTAATAACTATAATCTTGAAATTGTCGATAATTATATATCACTTGAAGCGTATAATCTTGAAGGTATTGCGGATGAATATGGAAATGTATTATTAAAACCTGAAAATAGTCCTGCTAATGAAATTGTTTCATTTAAGGATGATGTTTTCATTTACTCTAAAAAATTTGATACAGATGTTGATAGTAAATATAAATCTAACATGTTTGGTATTATTGATAAAAATGGTAATGTGATTACTAAGCCAATTTTTTCTAAGCTTACTAATTTTGAAAATGGAATTGCTCTTGCTCACTTAAATGATAAAACAGTAATTATTGATAAAACTGGAAAAGTTGTTAAGGAAATAAAAGGTATTGGACCTAAATTTGAAGCATTCAATGAAGGTTTTGCTGCAGTCGCAAGTAAATCTGATAGTGCTTGGGGATTTATTGATAGTAAAGGTAATTTTATTGTTGAACCTCAATACTATAGTGTTAATTCATTTAGTGAAGGGTTAGCAGCTGTTGTTACAAAATCTGGTTTTAAAGAACGATGGGGTTTTGTTGATAAAAATGGTGAAGTAGTTATTGATACTAAATATTTAGATGCAACAGATTTTAATGAAGGAATTGCCGCAGTTGAATTTGGTTCATCAACAGTTGGAGATTGGGGTTTTATTGATAAAAATGACCAATATTTAATTGAACCTATTTACAAAAAAGTTGAAAGACTTAGTGATAATTTCTATGCTGTTTCTATTCAAGGAAGTAGAGATTGGACTCTTATTGATAAAACAAATATATTGACTCAACCATTATATACAGAGTTTACATATTATGATAATGATATTTTTGTTGCTAAGAAAAATTATATGTTAGGTGTTCTTGACTCTAAAGGTCAAACAATTATTCCATTTGAATATAAGATAATTGATGTTGTTGGAAATATAATTAGGACTAATGATAAGATTTATTCAATTGATGGTGATATTTTATTTGATAATTTTGTGTATAAGAAAAATGTAGGTTCCAAATGGCTTTTAATTGAAGTTGATGGAATTAACACACTAATTGATTTAGATGGTAAAGTTGTTTTTGATGAGAATATTAACACAGTAGAATACAAAACTGTTATTGCTCAAATCAGTAATGATAAAACTACAGAAAATGAATTGGGAATGGCTTATTTAATTATTACATATACTGATGGTATGACAACTATTTTCCAAGATGACTTAACTATTTTATATGAAAATATTGAAAATTTCAATAAATTATACAATGGAAAAGTAATTGAAACAAAAATTAAACCAAACGAATTTGATAAATATGGATTATTATATGAAGGTAATTTAGTACTTGCTCCAACTAATAATAGAGTTACATATAATAAAGGATATTTCTACGTTCAAGGTTTAAATTCTGACGACATTTATGATTCAGAATTAAATAAAATAATTTCTAATGCTGGATCTAATTTAGTAGTTTTTGAAAATTTCTTAATTACTAGAAATGGAAATAGCGCAAGTAAAACTATTTTTTTCATATATGATAAAATGGGTTCAAAAATTGCTGATGTAAAAGCTGAAAATATAATTGGTGTTGAAAATTATATCAAAGACTTTGGTTATGAAATTAAATACAATAAATTTGGAGGACTTGAGAAAGATTATTTAGATTTTTCATGGAACTCAGATGAAGGTATTTTATTAGGATTTAAAGGGAATGATTTGATTGAAACTAATTATAAAATTTATAATTATGAACATGATATGTCAGACTTTGATGAGAATTTCATAAAGACTAACGACTACTTATTACATAAAACAAAGAATGGTTTAGTTGATATTTTAAATATTGAAGAATACAATGAAAATTATTTTAAGAGTTATATGTTTGTAGATGGTGTATTCTATCATATATTAACATTTTATATTGATGAGTCTAAGGCATTTACTACATCATTACCATCTGATTTTACTCTATCAGGATTTAATCCAACAGATGTAAAAACATATATTATTGGACCTGATGAAGTTATTGAATCTGATCTTGTTATTACTAAGGGTAATAAATTATATAATCTTGATAATAAAATGAGTTCAGAATTTGAAATTAAAAATGGAGAGCTTATTCTTAAGTAAACTCCCTTTTCTTTTTTATTTTAAAGATCTTCTTCAGTTAAGATTTTGATATTATTTTTCTTAAGTAGTTTTACAAATGTTCCATCGCCATTATATTCATAACCTTGTTTTTTGTAAAAGTTTATAGAAGTACTTTCAGGATTTAGGAAGAATTCAGATTCATTAGTATATTTAATTATTTCACCTTCTAAGTAGCTTAACATTTCTTTACCATAACCTTTATTATGATAATTAGGATTTAAGAATAAGTCAGTTATTTCATTATCTGCAATTGCTCCAAAAATAATTGGTTCATTAATATTATCTAAATATCCTACATATGTTAAATAATCATTTGCAAATGCTAGATAAATTTCAGGTGCATAATGTTCATCTACACATTTTTTAGTAAAATCTCTTAAAAGTCCTGCATCAAAACATAAATTAACTATTTTAGAACATATGAATTCATCACCTTCCTTAAATGGTTTAATATGTAATTGCATAAATTAAGAATATTAATTTAACTTAAATATTTTATTATGTGTGAATATGATAAATATTATAAAAAGTAAAACTATTCTATAATTTATTATTAGGTGCTATCTATGCTAAATTATAGAGAAGTCAATGAAGATGATTTTCCATTATTAGAGAACTTAATTGGAAGATGTTTAGACGAAGTATGTCAAAAATTCTATGATGATAAACAAGTTGAGCTTCTTACACTTGATAAAGTATATGGTGAAGCATTTCAAGAAATTAATGAAAGTCGACATCAATATGTTCTTTATCCTAATGATGATAAAAAAGATATACAGGCATATGTAACATTTTATAGAAATTCTATTTGGCACTTATATGTATCACCTGATCATATTGGAGAAGGACTTGGAAAGAAATTACTTTCATTTGCAGAAGAAGGTATAATGGATTTAGGATATCATTTTGCTAAAGTTAATTCATCACTAAATGCTAAAGAGTTCTATAAAAGTCAAGGATATGTTGAGTATGAAGGAAAAGAAGCTAAATCTACAATTCATATGTTTAAGCATTTAACTAAGTCTAAATAACTTCATAAAAAAATCTTTTTGGAGATTTAATTTTTCCATCAGCAACTAAAATTTTAACAATTCTACGAACTTCACAAATATTAACTCCTGAAAGTTCAACTATATCTTGAGATTTCATTGGTTTACCAACATTACTCAAAACTTCGAGTACTTTATCTTCATTTATTTTTAACTCAGCCATACTATAGAAATAGAAGTTAAATAAATATAATTGTATTGTTTAATAATTAAAAATAAAATAATAGAAAAAAATGTATAAAATTATTTATACATACTAATTATGGATTTAATATAATCAGGTGACATTTCTGATTTTCCTGATTTAATCTCATCGAATAATTTTTGTGATAATGAATCTAGATCTTTGTTAATATCTGCAAAATCTCTTTTACTAATTACAAATTTATCAGAGTAACCTGATTTTAAATCTCTATCGCCCCAAATATGAGGATATCCTAATGAAAAAGTTGAAACAATTCCACCAGCAACATTCAAATTTGAATGATTAAATAATGATATATAAATTTCTTTTGAAACATCATCACATTTATCATATAATGAACTTTTCCCCATAATATCAATATATTCGTTTAGTAAATTTTTATCTCCATTTAATAATTCTAAGAAAATTGGATTTTCTTTTGCATCATTTAAAGTATAAGAACCTTTGCTAAAGTTTGAATCTTCATAATCTGATGGTTTAAATTCTTGTACATCATATGAATCATAAACAGCTTGACTATTTGAATCAAACATTAAATATCCTCTGTGAATTTTTGATGATGTATTTAAATCTCTAATAAAATCAGCATCTTTTACAAATTTCACATTTCCATTTTGATGGTATAAAATTCCATCAGATGTAGAAATATCATCTCCCATCCATGCTTCTTTTAATCTTTCGTTATCAGAATTGTATGCATTTACGACTTCAGTTACATATTCATGAAAAGAAATTGCATGCCTATTTGCAGCTTTTAATTTAGGCATAACAGAGGTAATTGATCCTCTATGTCCTCTATAATCAGGATTATTTTTCCTTAAAAAAGTAGATCTCATATAACAAAGAGTTGTATATTTATTTATAATGATTACTATTTTTGTTACTTACTAGTAGTTTTAATTTAGAGATTTCACAACTTTTGGAACTAATAAGTATGGTAATCCAAATAAAACAAATATACCTACAAAATGTATATATCCAACTGTTATTCCAAGTTTACTAAAAATATAAAAAATTGATGAGAGGACAATAAAACCTAGTAACATAGAAAATTCAAATACAAAAGATCTTGCAATTGCATTCCTAAACATTTTTGATTTATTTTTTTCTAAATATTCATATTGAAATTTTTCAAAAGATGTATTCAATAGTGGTTTAGCTACTTTATTTATTGCATCCATAAGCATTATTACTAGTGGTGTTGCAAAAATTGTCCTTACTAAGAAAACAGTAGTTGACATATAAGTAATCTTTTTCAATATCTTTTCAGGATTTTTACCATCTAATTTTTTGCCTATAAAATGAGTTGCTACAATTGCAATTAATGATGAAATAGAAGTTACAAAACCTAGTTTAAATGTACTCCCTACAATTAGAAAAACAAATAGTGGCCAAAATATCCATAATACAACTTCAGGAATTGCAAGACCTGCTAAAGATGCTATATAATCTTTTGATATTTCATGTTTCAAAAAACTAAATAGCTTAGATGGTGTATATTTAATATCAAAATATTTATCTTTTGTAAGAAAAAATGGTATTGCTGCTGATAACATTATAACAATTGCAACATTAAAAAACATATCAAATCCAAATAGCATAGCAATTATTCCTCCACAAATTGGTGAAATTATTGCGGCCATTATTAATATTATATTTTTAATTGCAAGGGAATGACCAAAATGTCCAGACTTAAGTAAATTATTTTGAATAAATAATGATTGAGCTGCACCTGTAGGAGCTTTAGATGCTGTTCTAATAAAGAACATAAAGAATATTAATGGTAAATCGGATACAAAATTACCTGATAAAAATCTTAATAAATACCAGAATAAGCTAATAAATGGCAGATGTAATGCAATAGAATGCTTAACACCTATTTTCTTAATAATATATCCTGAAAAAGGAACAAAAATTGAAAATAATAATTGATTTATTGTAAAAAAAATACTAATTTGAAATAATGAATAACCTTTATCTACATACAAATAGATTGGTAAAAATAATGCGGATAATGAAAATGCAATAGTCCTTAAAATTAAATATATGTAAAATTCTATAACTTCCATATTCCACTTATGATGAAATATGACGTGTTGATGCTCATTAAAGTGAAACATAAATTAAACCTGAACATAATAGTATAAATATGTTTCTACATAAATTATTATTAACGTCGTCTATCCTGTTTACCACGGTGAAGTCCACGAGGTTTTTTTGCTTTCTTCTGATTAATAGGTGGAACATAGCCTTCAGTTTTACTAGTAGAATTTCGTTTACCAACTTGCTTTTGTCTATGATATCTAGGTTTTTTTGCAGGTTCTGCTGCAGAATCTTCAGGAGTCATCTTTTCAATTTTTGAAACATGGAATTCATGATGGACAACTTCCATTTTACGACCTGTATGTTCTTCAATTTTTCTAAGATATTCTCTTTCTTCACGACTACAGAAAGTATAAGCTTTACCTGATTTCCCTGCTCTTGCAGTTCGACCAATCCTATGAACATATACTGGTGGAGAATTAGGAGTATCATAATTAATAACACAAGCTACTGAATCAATATGAATACCACGTGCAGCAACGTCAGTTGCAACTAGAATCTTTGCTTTACCAGTTTTAAAATCTTCAATTGCTTGACTTCTTTCTTCTTGAGTTTTATCACTGTGAATTGCAACAGCTGATTTATTATGTTTATTTAATAAATCTGCAACAGCATCAGTTTTATACTTAGTTCGTAAGAACACAATTGTTTTTGGTTTAACATATCTTAGTAATGTAGCATTTTTTCTTTCTACATACATATAGAATAGTCTTTCAATAATAGGATTTTCTTCCTTAGGTTGTTCAATTTCAACAACCTTTGGTTTTTTTAATAATTCATAAGCAAATTCCTTAATTTCTTTAGTAATAGTTGCTGAGAAAAAAAGTGATTGTCTTTCTTTTGATAATAATGCATATATTTCTTTAACAACAGGTAAGAATCCCATGTCAAGCATCATATGAGCTTCATCTAGTACAATATATTCAACTTTTGATAAGTCAACTTGTTCTTTTGAAATTAAATCTTGAAGCCTACCAGGAGTTGCTGTTAGAATATGAATACCTTTTGATATTTCTTCAACTTGATATTTTGAACTCATTCCACCGAATACTACTTCATGTTTAATATCTAAGTCTTTACCAAAAGTTTCAAACTCTGTATCTATTTGAACAGCAAGTTCTCTTGTTGGAGATAGAACTAATACTGAAGGTTGCATTGGTTGAGTTGTTGTTTTATTGTCAGCTAAAATATTAAGTATAGGTAATACGAAAGATGCAGTTTTTCCAGTTCCAGTTTGTGCAATACCAATTAGGTCCTTTCCTTCTAGAATAATAGGAATGGATTTTTTTTGAATTGGAGTTGGAGTACTAATCTTTTGATCAATAAGTGCCTGCTGTATTTCCGATCTTAATTCTTTAAATATCATTTTAGTCAGTTAATGTATAGAAAAATGTAAGGTTCTTTATAAGTATTCTGTCATAGAAATAATAATCTATCTAAGTTGTAGAAATTTAACCAAAATTTAATTTGTGCTTTTTGTATATATTTTTTTTAAGATGAATATACTTACCAGGACTAAATTCTGAAGAAGTATCTTCATAATATCCATTTTTTAGATAAAAGTCTTCAGCAGATGATATTGCAGTTAACCTAATAGTATCTTTCTTTTTATTTGATTTTTCTAGGATTCTTTGCTCAATATGACTTAATAGAGTTTCACCAATTGATAATTTTTGATAATCAGATCTTATGTATAAATCAGTAATTTCACCAAACCAATAAGCACCATAACCAATAGCTCTTTTTTTAATATAGCATACGTAAAAATGAGCCTCATCTGATCCAATTTGATCTTTTAGATATGAATCATATTTTTTTAATTCTTTTATTTCATCATCAGAACTAGCACTATCAAGTTTAAGAAATCTGATTTGGTTATAATCAGCATCTACTTCTTCAATACGTAGTAAATCATCTAAAGAATCTAAGTCATAATTCATTCTTTGAAAAAATTGTAGAAGTTATATAAAACTTATTGAAATTAACTAGAGTTGATTATTTTAAAGAAGGATACGCTGTAATACTGATAAAGTAAAACAGAATGATTAAAAACTAAAACACTATTCTATAAGCTATGAAGAAAGTACTTGGACCTTTAACAATAATTTCATCAATTGTAGTGTTAATTGTCTACTTCTTGTTATCTACATCACATCCAACATTTAATGTGGGTATTATTTTAACAGAAGAAGCTCCTGAGTATTTAGCAGATATTACACTTTCTGGATTTGAAGAAAGTTATACTGATTACTTTAAAGCCTCACTTATTGATAGGAGACTAAGTATAAATAATATCAATACAAGCGATTCAACTGATTCCAATTATAATACTGTTATGAAAAATAATGTAGAGGTTAATGCATATCACATTTCAACTAATACTTCTTATTACTTAAACAGTGATTTCTTTAAAGAAATTTATAATCAAAATTTCACTAATGATTCATACGATTATTACTTAGTTATTACTTCTCTTCCAATTAAAGATTGGGATAAAGGTGGCTACGGTGTATACGGTGAAGCAAATCCTGAATATAGTACAACACTTTCATCAACATATTATTTTATGGATAAAACTAATTTTTCTAATAATTCAATTAAACAAACAGGAGTTCATGAAAACTTACACATGTTAGGTTATCTTCACAATCCTTTCAATAAAAATGGAATTATGCAATATATTCCAAAAAGTACAACTCTTAATTTAATTTCATATTATGAAGTTCAACTACCAATAAGAGCTCATGTTGCAAATTTACTTGGACCTATTAAATTCAATAAACTTGCATATATTACACAATCAATTTGGTTTTTATTCGTACTTCCAATTATTCTATTAATTGAAATGCTTTTAGATTTTATTACTCAGAAAATAACTAAGAAAAAAAGAATTCCAAGAATTGTAAGTTTTGGATCAATTATATTTGGATCTGCATTACTTTTCTTTTATAATTATTCAATCCTTTTATTTGGATTACCAATAGTTGTTATGCTTAGTGTGCATGCTGTTTATTGGGAAAAAGTAAAGTTGAGTAAGAATAAGAAATAAATTAAAAATAAAATTATTTGAATAAGTAATTTCTTAAATTAGAAAGAAAAGAATTTTTTTCAGTTGATTTATTAATATAATCAGTATAATTATTAATTTTTTCAGATACCAAACCAACTTTATATTCAGCACGATCTAAAATATTATCTTTTTGAACAAAAGTACCATTTTTTTTATAATAATCACTTGATGAACTTTCCTTAAATAAATTCATTCTAAGATAATTTAATCCTTCTAATAAATTAGTTACACCAGAATTTAAATCAGATATACTAGTACTTGATTCAAGATCTTCAATAGAATTATTAAATAAGTTAATATATATACCTAATTTTGAAGTTTTAATTTCAGCATCATCATTAGAGACATAACTTCCTAAGATATTATTAATTTGATCAACGTATAAATTAATTACATCAGATAAATTATTTTCTGTTGAAGGTAAAGAATTTAATTCAATTACTTTTTCAATTTCATCTAAATCAACATCACTTTTAAAATTGCCTTTAGAAAAGTTTACTGCAGATGAAGGAACTATACCAGCAACTGAACCATTACTTTGGCCATTACTTTCAAATTTCCCATCAATAGTACCTTGAATTGATTTTAAAGAAAATTCATATGAACTAAATAATCTTTTTTGTATATTATCTAAATCAAAACGGAAATCATAAAGAGTTTCTGCCAATTTAAAATAATCGTCTTTACGATTTAAAAAATCTGAACATACTAATAGTTCTTCTTCAGACTCAATTTCTTCGATTTTATTAGTATTATTAAATTGATTTACTAAATTAGTTAAAGAGTTTACTTGATTTAATTTGGATAAATTGTCGGACATCATTACCTGCAAATAGTTTCATTCGTATTTATAAATGTTTTATTATTAGTGAGGGACAACAGAAAACTAAACTTAATACTAAGAAAGTAATGAAATGCAGATAGCCTCGACTAAAAAAATAAAAATTAATGGAAACGTTTAAAGTAATCCTTAAACTTTTTTCTCATTTTAACATACTTAGGATTATAAAAAATTTCTACTGCAAAATATGCTGGTATACCAAATACGATTAATGACATTGAAATTCTAAGTAAATCTAAAGCATGATGAGTTTCCTTAATGAACATAGCTAGTAAAAAACCCATAAATAAAACAATTAAGACTGGACCTATTTTCCCAATAGGAGCTCTAAATGGTCTGTCAAGTTCTGGTTTCTTAAATCTTAGAATTGTTACACTAAGTAGTACAGTTGAATATAATACTAAAATTAATGGAATCAATAAATGAAGTAATGTTTCATATGAACCTGATCCTATAATAATTAAAAATGAAATTACAAAGACTTGGAAAATAATTGAAACATATGGACTTTTAAATTTATCATGAATTTTTGCAAACTGAACAAAGAATAGTTTATCTTCAGCCATACTCATAAGTAATCTAGGAGATGTTACAATCCAACTTGCTACTGCTCCAATAATTGAAACGAATACTAAAATTGTAAAAATTAATCCACCAGTTTCACCAAAATATTTTATACCTAAATCTCTTAATGGTGCTGTTGATTCTCCGTAAGTTTGCCAAGGAATTGCACCTATTGCAGTTAAAGTCAATAATAAAGCAAATACAGCAATTATTACAGTTCCAGAAATTAATGCTTTAGGCATAACTTTTTTTGGATTCTTTGTTTCTGCTGATAAAAATATTGCACTTTCCCAACCAAAAAATGTTTCAGCTATGAAGAAAATTGCAAGGAATAAATTAATAGTTGGAAATACAAAAAATGGAGTTAAGTTAGTTATATCAAATGAAAAAAATCCAGGAATAATGATTGATACAATTGTTACAATAGTAAGAATTGCAAAACCAACTAACATGTAAGTACTAGTTTGCATACCTCTATATGCAATAAAATTGAAAAGGATTACTAACCCAATTGCGATTGGAATAGATAGATGTAAATAATTAATTGGGAGCATGTATTGAAGTGCACCTAATAGTAGCATGGAGATTGTAACACTTCCAGCGATAGATGTTGTCCATCCTACTACAAATGAACCAAACCTACCATAAGTCTGTTTTGCGAACTCATAAACACCACCAGCTTTTGGAAACATACTAGTAAGTTCTGAGAAACACATTGAAATATAAATGGCAATTACTGAAAGAATTGCCCATGAGAGTAATGATGCAGGACCTGCATGTTTAACACCAGCTGATGTTAAAAACCAGATTCCAGTTCCCATGATTGAATTAATAGTAACTAGTAAAATTACTTTGAAGCTTAATACTTTTTTTACCTTTTTTTCATGAGGTTGAACTTTTCTAATAATATGTTTATTAGTATGATGTCTGATTCTTAGGAATCTTGGTGCTCTTGCAAAAAATCTTGTTAGTTTAATTAATTTGGAATATCTTGATATTATAGAAACACCTTTGAATGCTCTAATGAATGTCAAATAATCCAAACCTAGGAAAATGAAGTTGAAAGGAATTGTTGCGATTATATCTAAATAGTTTTTAGAAATAAATTCGTTTAATTTAGGAGTTTCTTTCCATCTGAAAACTAAATCAATTGAAAATAAAATAAGTACATAAATATCGAATAAATTTATTAGAAATGAAAATTTCGCTGTGTTATAAAATACTTCGAAAATTGTTATTGTTAGTAGAATAACTAAACTTGGAGGTATTAAATTTTGTACTAAATTATCCAATTTATGCTTCATAGATATATTTACAAAAAAATTATTTATAAACTTTGGTAAAATTTAGGTAAAATTGCACGGAATAGTTATGAAAAAAGTAATGCACCCCCTAAAACCATTAATGTTTTATATTGCTTCTAAATCGTTTGAAATATGTCTAATAGTTTAAGTGATAAAGTCAATAATATGTATATTAAATTTCATAAGAATGTAGATCTTAAACTTAAGCAAATTCTACCTTCACTAATAACTGAATATAATCAGTCAATTATTGAAGAAATTAAGCCTGATATTGAAGCATATATTGATAATGTAAAAACTTTTTCAAAAGATTATCAAGACTTTACTGTAGACGTAATCACAGATGAACTAGATCAAAAATCATCAAGATTAATCCAGACTGTGCTTGATTCTACTAAATATTCTAAAAATACGAATAAACAAGAAGAGCAAGATAAGTTTAATGAATTTAGAGATCGAAATATTGCATACAATGATTATTTTACCTTAGTTGAAGGATTAAAAGGTAGAGTAAAACATCAATATGTTCAAAAAATTAATGATCAGTTTCAATATAATAAGAGACTAAGTAAATTTATTAAATAAATAAAATAATTATTTGTAAACAGTTCGTTCTTTTGTAACTGAATTACAGATCTCAATATAATTTGTATCAATCATTTCTTGAATTACTGTGAATCTATCACTATCCAAATAAGATTTACTAACAATATGAACTATTGTATCATATTCTTTAAGTAAATGATTAATACCGTTAGCCATATATTTAATTTTAGATTTTATATGACCTTCTTCATCATCCTTAAAATCAGGAGTCTTATTTTTAAATAAACTTAAAGGAAATGTTTTACGTTTAAGTGTGAAATTATCTTTAGTTTTAGAAACTGATTCATGTAATTTGAAATGTTTACTTGTAGAAATATCTATATTTTTTGCAATTGAAAAAGGTCTATACTCGTCAATGCAATAGATAGGTAAATCGTTTAATCTTCCATAATGAATAGCAGCAGCATCTGCAAATCCAAAATATTCATAGTTCTTATAATTAGAAATTGATTCTTCAAGATTTGCAGTTAATAATCTTTCAGCAGTAAATGCTGTGTCTAAGCATTGTTCAAGTGTTATACAATCAGGAGAAACGGTTTCAATTAGATCCGAAATCCACTTATATCTATATGTAGAATTTTCCTCACCGATTAAATAAACTTTTTTCATATCCAAAAAAATTTGACTTCTTTTATAAATATTGCGTACTAAAAGTGCGTTTAAGCATATATAGAAAGGAATTTAAAAGATTATGGTCTGTGAGAAAAAGTAAAAGAGCCGCGGATGACCCACGACGTTAAAAAATTAAAGTTTAATCAAGTATTATACTTGATGTGGAAATAAATCAGATTTAGTTTCAAAATTTTTCAACATATATGAAATTATTTCTTCAGCATCTTCTTTAATATAATGCATTTTATCAATAAACTCATTTTTATTACTAATTATTAATACCCATGACTCTTGATCATCAGGATTATCAAAATCATATTGATAGAAATAGTACTTAGTATCATCTTGAAATACTCTTATAGCCCAACCTTCTTCTACATCTTCAAATACGATTTCATTATCATTTTCTGAAAATGAGTCAAAGACTGCTTTAAATTCTTGATAAAAATCATACCACGGAAATCCAATAACTCTGTTATCAGATATAATAAATAGGTTCATCCAGAAATAAACACCAATTGATTCTACATCATACTTTTTGGATTTTATTAAAACATCTTCATAATATTTTAAAAGTTCATTTTCATTACCAATAACATCTTTAAGAGAGCAATAACCATCATCAATAGTTAAATTTGGTTGATACAAAGGTTCTACAAAATTAGATCTATTTTTTTCATATTGATCGGGATCATTACCATCACCAAAAAAGAATTCTTTTTCAATTTTAAAATAAATTTCAAATTTATTAAAAGATGATTTTTTATTATTCTTAATTATAGTATTAAGTTCTTCATTCATATAAAGATAAATACCAATTTAATATATATATTTTTAGAAAAATACAGTAAAAAAACCGGATTTGGTAAATATAGTAATGCGCCGCGGATGACCCACGACTATTTGAAGTTTACCAGCCCCAATCTTGGAGAAATACAAACCTATCAAAAAGTTCTACAGCTTGTAGCACACTATAATTAAAACCATTAGAAAAATCATTAAAATTTCCTGATTTTTGATAAATATTATCTAATATGTTCACAACATCTTTCTTCTTTTCATTAAATTCGTCAATATTTTTGTGAGATATATTCAATGGAGATAAACCTGTAGAATCATAAAATTGATTAATACTATTTTCCAAATCTTTTTGAGCTACATCAAAGCCAAATGAAATTAACACAAAAGGTGATTCTGATAAATTAGAATATTCTTTTTGAAAACAAAATTCAGGTCTCATAGTTCTATAAAGTCCCGCTAAATAAGTTTGAGTAATATCATCTTTTAATTGAAATGCCCAATCGTAATGAGTTTTATTATATCTTAATTCACCATTTAAATAACCAGATGTCATAATTTGTTTTGCGATGCCAAGTTTATCAGTATCTTGTTCAATTACCTCATCTATCCAAAATCGATCAATTGAGTGTTTATCATCAACAATAACCCTTTTATCTTTTGAAACAACATTAGCAAAATTGTCATAATTTGAAATATTAGGTTCAACTTGAGATACAGAAAAGCCAACATTGTTGCCAATATAAGTAAATATTTGATTAGTCATAAATAAAAGAATTGAATTTATATTAAAAAGAATTATTGTTATAAAGAATATAAATATGATTAATAAAAAAACCGGATTCGGAAAAAAAGTAATGCGCCGCGGATGACCGCAAAATATTAAAACCAAATTATTATTCTTAAATCATGGAAAGTTTTAATTTAGAATATCTTATCACTGAAATCAATACTATTTCAGATATTAAACTTCATGATATATATCAACATGCATCTAATTTAATGAATGAATATAATGCAAAAAAAAGATCTAAATTATTAAATTTTTTCATTCCTGAAGTAAGTTATAGTGATCTATCACCTATTTTAGATAATTTAAATGTATTACAAAACGATTCTGATATGCAATTATTTTATGATGCAGCTTTCAAAAACGATCATCCTTTTTATGGTCCTGATTCAAAGATTGCTTTAAAAGATTACAAAAAAAGTAAAATTGAACATTTTGTTGAAGCAAATCCAAACTTAGAATTAATTGATCAAGATAAGTCAAATGAGATAACTGCTAAGTTAGAAAATGGTATTGAATTAACTTATAGTATGGATTTAGGAGATATCACACTTTTTGCAGAAGTAAATGAAGATATTTCAGATCAATTATTTGATGCCATGAGAAATAGAGTTATTAGATCTTACATTGTTGATAATGAGAATACATCTGAAGATTTTTATTTTAATGCTAATATTTATGATAAAAATGAAATCGAAACTTTGAACATAGTATATGATTTACTTAACTCAAAGTTAAATTAATTTTTTAATTCTTAAATTATTAGAAAAACCGGATTCGGAAAATATAGTAATGCATCGTGGATGACCGGTAATGATTCAAAAAAAAGTAATAACATTATTTAGAACTCAAAGCATTAAGTGCTTTATTCTGATATAATTTCAAATCCTTTACACTATTAGGAGGGTTATCAATAAAGTAATGAATCGCAGCAGAACCATACAAGTCAATAATTGGTTTAACTAAATGATATCCCCCCACATAAATATCAAAAGTAGTTAATTCAAAGCAATCAGTTGGCATAGAATAATTTTCAGATAAGTTAGTTTCAATATTATTTAAAGTAATTTTAAAATACTCAGCAACCCCTTCACATACAACTGATCTAGCTTGTTTTTGATCATAAGTTACTGGAACGTCCCACTTATTTTCAGACTTAGATTCTTTTATTTTATCAATATAAAAATGACCTAATTCATGATCTAAAATGTCTAGAATATCATATGCTCTACCAAAAGATAAAATTTCAGCTAATTTATTAGATAAATTACTTTCTGGAGTAATAGCAAGACCTTTAGGAAGATAAATAGTATCTGTAGGATCATGATAAAAACCTGAACCATCATGAGCAGTATAACCATCAGGATAACCAAAAATAATACGTGGACTACCTTTATGATCAATCCCTAATTTATTCTCTTGAGCCTCAATAATGGACTCTAAATTATTCATTACAAACAATTCGATATCTTTATTTATCTTTGTCTGGGCATAAAAAGACGTTAATAATGCTACAGTAAAAGTAGAAATTATACATTTTTTCATCACTCCAGATAAACTCATAACTCAAAATAATTAGATTCATTTTATAAATTTTGTGTTATTAGTCACTATAAGGTGATGATTATGATAAGGTGAACTATTACTACCCAAAAACATTAACAAATGTTTCACCTATTGATTTAATGTAATTAATTAATTTACGAAAAAAACCGGATTCGGAAAAAAAGTAATGCGCCGCGGATGCCCTATAAATACAAAGCTATTTAAATAACAGATCATATTTTTAAGCGAATGAAGACAGCATTGTTAATTTATGTTGATACTCTTAAAGAGCGTAAGGTTCAAGTTCTATTAAGAACATCATTTTCAAAAATTATTGCAATTTGTAATAATAGTGATATTTCTGAATCTAGATCAAAAAAAATACAAATCTATTACAGGAACGATACAAGTTTAGATTTAATTATCGATAAAGTATTTGAAGAAAATACAGAATATCAAATATTACCTTTCTTTAGGGGAGATGTTAACTCACCTCATTCAATTCATGCGTTTAATAAAGCATATAATACAGATGTAGATTATAGGGTTTTTAGAGAAAAGGACCGTATGAATGATTTCCTAAAAGATGTTACTGATAAAAAAAATATTAGATTCAAATATTACGATTTATCAAAAGAATCCTATTCAGATATTTGTTCTAAAATTGAAAGTAATATATTTATCTTAAAACCATTGAATGCATCATCATCTTTAATGAATTTCAAAATCACATCTGAAGAACAATTTAATAATGCAATTTCAAAAATATCTGAAAAATATGATTATATTATTGAGGAATGTTTAACAGGAAATTTGTATGCAACAGATCTATTTTTTGATGGTGAATCAGTATTTTTATTATGCCATACTAGAGAAATGACTTTTGCAGAAATTTTAAACAAATTCTCAAAGAAATATATGGATAAATATAATGAAGCTTTAAATGATAATTTCATGCATTTCTTGCCTGTAAGATATACTCTTGATCTAAAAAAAATACCTAAGAGCGCAATTAAATTCATTCAGGATATTTCTAAGCCATTGAAAGAAATTGGATATAGAGGTTTTATCCATTTAGAATACAAATATGATTCAGAGACTAAAAGAACTGGTTATATTGAATGGGGAGCAAGATTAGGCGGAAATAGATCTGTATTTATTGAAATTATGCATAACATTCGATGTGAGCAAATCTTGTATGATATTCTTGCAAGAAAAGATCATAGTTTATTTGAACAAAAAAATAAATTATATTATCTTAAAAATAGAAATCATGATAAAAATATTGTTAGTCTTAAAACCAATGTTTTAGAAGAAATGTATTTAGTTGATTTACTTAAAAAACATCCTGATTTCTTGAATCATTCATTCGGAGACTTTTTAAGAGATAATTTTAAAATCAATTGGAAAATAAAAGTTGATAAAATTAAATTTGATATTAGAACAACTCCTGATCATATGATTTATCCATTTTATAAAAAATCAGAAACTAGATTTGATTATTATATGGAACTAGATGAAGATAATTATAAACAGTTTTTGAAAAGTAAATTTTCAATAATTGAAAAATTAGTATTTCATGATTATTGATTTTGGGAATTTACAAAAATAAAATACAGGAACACTTTGTGTTCTTGGTTTAATTTCATTGAAATAAACCTTACAATTACAACTTATTTATCCGGGTTTGGCAAGTTCTAATATTCGTCGTATTCGTTATCGTATTCGTCGTCAGACGGATTATAGTAATAATCGTCTTCGTCTTCGTAATGTTTCATCATATCACCCCATCTTTAAAGAAGGTTTAAATGAATTTATCTATCGTTGAAACAACAACATTGTTTTTGATAGAATATATATTAGAATTTAAAAAGATTTCTTTTTTTATAAATTAAAACTCGGAACAGTAAAAAAAGTAATGCGCCGCGGATGGTGTTGGAATATTTTTTTTAAAAAATTTAATATAATAATAACAATTAGTGTACAATTAACATCGACTTTATAACTAATAAGCGCCCTTATTAATTATGAAGTTAGAAAATTTACTTAATAAAGAAATATCTAAACATAATTTTATAGAAACATTTATATTTAAAAATTCTAAATTTACTACATCTATTTTATTTTATTTAGCTTCATACTTATCCTTAAATTCAATGACTAAAAATTTAGATAATAAAAAATTAACAACTTTAAAAAAAATTGTATTACCAATATCATCAGCTTTCGTAGGATTATATACTAGTAATTTCCTTAAAAAAAAAATTGAGTTTAACACAATAAGAGCGGAATTAAATAAAATCATAAATGATGAACTTAATATTGGTTTTTTTTTAAAAGATCAAAATTGTAAATATATTACTTGTAATGAAATATTTGCTAATATTTATTCTGAGTCTATAAAGTCAATTACAGGTAAAAGAGATAATGATATTGATTCCTTAAGTTTAAATCAAATTTTAAATTATGAAAATTCGGATTATAAAGTTTTAGTGGAAAAAGAAGATTCAAACTATATTGAGGACATTAAAATAAAAGATGATAATATAAAAACATTCAATGTTAATAGAAAATTAGTAACAATTATGGGTGAATCTTATATTCTCGGTACTATGACAGATATAACTTCCCAATCAGTAAATTATAATAAAATACTTCAAGGACTAAATGATGAATTAAACAAAGATAATCTTACAAATCTTTTTAGTCGAAAGTTTTACAACGAAGAATTAACAAAATTAGTAAATGAATATAATAGCAATGAAATTGGAGTACGATCAAAACCTTTTTCGATGATTTTACTAGATTTAGATCAATTAAAGGTAATTAATGATAAATTAGGTCATGGAGCAGGAGATTATGTTTTAAAAGAAATTGCATATATTCTAAAAGAAACAACAAGAGACTTTGATATACCTTTTAGATTTGGTGGGGATGAATTTGGAATTATTTTAACTTATTCAAACTTAGAACAATCCATTAAAACTGCAAAGAGAATTCAAGATGAAATCACTAAATTATCAAAGGACTTTCAGAATAATCCCATAAATACTGAAAAATTGAATATTGCTGTAAGCATGGGTATTTCTGAATATAGTAAAAATTTAGATAAGGGTAATTTTTTTGATAAAATTGATGATTTATTATATCAAGCTAAGAAAAGTGGTCGGAATCGAATAAAATATTAATAGTTCTATTGCAAAATTATATTTTAATAACATTATACTAGTAAAAAAGTAATGCGCCGCGGATGACCCACGACTACTTAAATAAAATTAATACATCATTGATTAAGTATGATAAATATTCGCCATATTCTTTATCGTCCAAATCAACTATTTTTTATTAAACTCATCTCGTTCATAAAGAAGCATTGAATATAAGTCAGCAAGTTGTAACGGGTTTTTATTAGGATACGCGCCACTCATCCTTAAAAATTTAAAATCATATGAGTCATATGTAAGAACTCCCCATTTACCATTTTGGGGCTCTTCTGCAATTTTTGTATTTATTATAAGTTCAGATGATGGTTGATAAATACCACCTAAAACTAAATTAATATGATCATCAGTATTGGTTATATTTTGCCATGATGTAAAAGATCTTTCACCAATATCCTTAATGAAGCCAATTGAATAAGATTCATTTGTTTTTTTATTGTTAAGAACTAAAACATATCCATTTCTATATTTTGATGATTTTTTTTCTAGAGTTGAAAAAACTTTACTTTCATATTCTGGGCAAACACCGTATGTATGGTCAAAATTTCCATCTTGATCATAATTTTCAATTTTTCCAATCATATTTGATGTTTTAAGATTTAGAAGTGACCTTGGATAAATTAAACTTGAATAAAGAGCTTGATGTTGTTCTAGAACATTCTTTCTTTCATCATCAGTATCGACTATAGGCAAATCCTTATAGAAAGCATTTGAGAAGTGCAAATTCTCGTCCAATTCATCTCGCTGAGATTCTACTGTTAAGTATTTCGCGAGATTTTGAGTATAGAAATTTCCAAGAAATTTTTCTTCTTGACTGTCTGAAGATTCTAATTCCTTTAAAAAATAATCAGGAATTATAATTTTATCTTGACTTACTATATTTTCAATGCCCATATAAAAACATTTGATAAAATATTTATAAACATTTTGTTTTATATCACTTCATAGTGGTGTTTAAAATAGTAGAATATTATGATATGAAAAATTGAGATGAAAAACCGGATTCGGAAAAAAAGTAATGCGCCGCGGATGACCCACGACTTAGAAACTAAACTAGAAAATTATATTTTTAACAACTTTTTCAAGCTTTTTTGCAAGTTTTATGTGACTCTCTATAGTTATATGACAACCATCATCACTTAAATCAAGATCTGTATTATCAATATAATGACAATCATATTTATCTGCAATTTTGGAATATAATTTATTTAATAATTTTGCTTTTTGAGTTGCATCCTTATATAATCGACTTGCCCAATCAGTAGTTTCATCAAGTAATGGAGGAGACATTATTACTAATTTAGGAAAATAGTTTTCTTTTAGTAATGATTTTCTGTTTAGAATAGGTTTTACAATATATTTTTCAAATTTTATTGCAATTTCTTTTGCTTCGTTATTATATACTTCTTTAAGTTCATTTGTTCCAAGCATAACAATAATTATATCTAATGGATCATGTGAATCTAAACAAGGTAAAACATAACTTGCCCCTTCTCTACCTTCTTTATTAGGTCTTGAATCTGTTGAATTGATTGATCTACTACAAAGACCTTCTTCAATTACTTCATACTTGTCACCTAATATTTTTTGAAGTGTTTTAGGATATCTTTCATCATAACGCTCTCTCGGCTTACCTGTTTTTAGACCCCAAGTGTTTGAATCACCATAGCAAAGAATTCTAATCATAATTTTTCAAGAATTAACTAATTTAAATTATTTTGGATTTGAAAAAACTCGGAACAGTAAAAAAAGTAATGCGCCGCGGATGGGATTTGAACCCATGTGCCCGTGAGGACAATAGATATTTGCATACCAAGGAT